>OHJP01001247.1_pt1 | contig 11001 bp, 10 predicted proteins | sample 1568591 | NCBI WGS metagenome assembly OHJP01 (sample SAMEA3879567, study PRJEB24766) | human gut metagenome | biome: human-associated habitat; feature: feces | place: USA | collected 1985/1987
GTCGGTGGATATGTACCTGATTATGTCTTGACAAATGACGAGATATCTAAGATGGTGGATACCAATGACGAGTGGATTATGACTCGTATTGGAGTAAAAGAAAGACGAATACTGAACGAAGAAGGATTAGGTACTTCGTACATGGCCCGTAAGGCAGCTAAACAGTTGATGAAAAAAACGGGTTCGAATCCTGATGATATTGATTTGGTTATCGTTGCAACTACTACTCCTGACTATCATTTCCCCTCAACAGCTTCTATTCTTTGTGATAAACTCGGACTAAAAAATGCTTTTGCTTTCGATCTGCAAGCCGCTTGTAGCGGATTCTTGTTTTTGATGGAAACAGCAGCCAATTTTATCCGTTCGGGACGATATAAAAAGATAATCATTGTTGGTGCAGATAAGATGTCATCAATGGTAGATTACACAGAGCGTGCAACATGTCCCATCTTTGGCGATGGAGCGGCAGCCTTTATGGTTGAACCGACTACAGAAGATCTGGGAATTATGGATGCTATCTTGAGAACTGATGGTAAGGGATTGCCTTTCCTCCATATGAAAGCGGGCGGTTCGGTTTGTCCTCCTTCCTATTTCACTGTTGACAATAAGATGCATTACATTCACCAAGAAGGTAGAACAGTATTTAAATATGCTGTTTCAAACATGTCTGATGTGAGTGCAGCTATAGCAGAAAAGAATGGTCTGACGAAAGATAACATCGACTGGATTGTTCCCCATCAAGCCAATATGCGCATCATCGAAGCGGTAGCTCATCGCATGGAAGTTCCGATGGAGAAGGTTCTGGTAGATATTCAGCATTACGGTAACACGAGTGCAGGTACTCTGCCTTTGTGTATCTGGGATTTTGAAGAGAAACTTAAGAAAGGCGATAACATCATTTTCACTGCGTTTGGTGCAGGGTTTACCTGGGGAGCCGTGTATGTGAAATGGGGTTACGACGGGAAAAAAGAATAGTGACGACAGTTGCTAATATAAATCACATAAAACGCATCCTATTTCGATTCGATGCGTTTTTTTGTCTCAATCAATAAATGGAAGACGATGCATAAAGCTGGTTTTGTAAATATAGTAGGAAATCCCAATGTGGGTAAATCGACACTGATGAATGTGTTGGTAGGCGAACGTATCTCGATTGCTACGTTTAAGGCGCAAACTACTCGTCACCGGATTATGGGGATCTATAATACGGATGAGATGCAGATTGTTTTTTCTGATACTCCGGGAGTATTGAAGCCTAACTACAAATTACAGGAATCGATGCTGAATTTTTCTACTTCAGCACTGACGGATGCGGATATTTTACTTTATGTGACTGATGTGGTAGAGACACCGGATAAGAATAATGAGTTTATGGAAAAGGTGCGTCAAATGACGGTACCTGTCCTGCTGCTCATAAACAAAATTGACCTCACCGATCAAGAAAAGCTGGTTAAGCTGGTGGAGGAATGGAAGGAATTGCTTCCGCAAGCCGAGATTATTCCTATTTCTGCCGCCTCCAAGTTTAATGTAGATTATGTGATGAAGCGGATTAAGGAATTGCTGCCCGATTCTCCTCCTTATTTTGGAAAGGATCAGTGGACGGATAAGCCTGCCCGTTTCTTTGTGAATGAGATTATCCGCGAAAAGATTCTATTGTACTACGACAAGGAGATTCCTTATTCGGTGGAAGTAGCCGTAGAGGAGTTTAAGGAAGAAGCGAAGAAAATCCATATCCGGGCAGTGATCTATGTGGAGCGTGATTCGCAGAAAGGAATCATTATCGGCAAACAGGGAAAGGCGCTGAAGAAAGTGGCTACTGAAGCGCGTCGTGAACTGGAACGTTTCTTTGGAAAGACTATTTTCCTCGAAACGTATGTGAAAGTGGATAAGGATTGGCGTAGTTCGGATAAGGAACTCCGCAATTTTGGTTATCAGTTAGATTAAGAGTATTCATGCGACTGTGATAGTCGTGAAAAACAAGGTATTGAACTATGGGTAATTTAGTTGCAATTGTAGGACGCCCCAATGTGGGCAAGTCTACCTTATTTAACCGTCTGACGAAGACTCGTCAGGCTATTGTGAATGAAGAAGCGGGTACAACCCGCGACAGACAATATGGCAAGTCTGAGTGGCTGGGCCGTGAATTCTCTGTGGTTGACACCGGTGGATGGGTGGTCAACTCGGATGATGTCTTTGAAGAGGAAATCCGTAAGCAGGTATTATTGGCTGTGGAAGAAGCGGATGTCATTCTGTTTGTAGTGGATGTGACAAACGGAGTGACAGATTTGGATATGCAGGTAGCCGCTATATTGCGCCGGGCCAAGAGTCCGGTTATTATGGTAGCCAATAAGACTGATAACCATGAGCTACGATACAATGCTCCTGAGTTTTATCGGTTAGGACTGGGCGATCCGTATTGTATTTCTGCGATTAGTGGTAGTGGTACGGGTGATCTGATGGATTTGATTGTTAGTAAATTCAAGAAAGAATCTGATGAGATTCTGGATGAAGATATCCCACGTTTTGCAGTGGTAGGACGTCCCAATGCCGGAAAGTCATCTATCGTGAATGCTTTTATCGGTGAAGAACGTAACATTGTTACGGAAATAGCCGGAACAACACGTGACTCAATTTATACTCGTTACAATAAGTTCGGTTTCGATTTCTACTTGGTAGATACGGCCGGCATTCGTAAAAAGAATAAAGTGAACGAGGATCTGGAGTATTATTCTGTAGTTCGTTCTATTCGTGCTATCGAGGGAGCCGATGTATGTATTTTGATGGTGGATGCGACCCGTGGTATAGAAAGTCAAGACTTAAATATCTTTTCGTTGATTCAGAAAAACTCGAAAGGCCTGGTGGTAGTCGTCAACAAATGGGATCTTGTAGAAAACAAGACTGATAAAGTCATGAAGACTTTCGAAGAAGCCATTCGTTCACGTTTTGCTCCTTTTGTTGATTTTCCTATAGTATTTGCGTCGGCATTGACAAAGCAGAGAATCCTCAAAGTGCTTGAAGAAGCACGCAAGGTTTATGAGAATCGAATGATTAAAATCCCTACAGCCCGCTTGAATGAAGAGATGCTTCCGTTGATCGAGGCTTATCCGCCTCCTGCAACTAAGGGAAAATACATCAAAATTAAATATGTCACTCAGTTGCCTAATACGCAAGTACCTTCGTTTGTCTTTTTCGCCAATCTGCCGCAGTATGTGAAAGAGCCTTATAGAAGGTTCCTGGAAAACAAGATGCGTGAAAAGTGGGATTTGAGTGGAACTCCCATTAATATTTATATCAGACAGAAGTAAATTTTGTGTCGAATTTAATTGATATATGAATATAAGAGCCGGATGATGAAGAATCCGGCTTTCTTTTTGCCCGTAATAATTGAAATAATTGATTCTTTTTGTTTCTTATGTAATGCTTTTTATTTATATTTGTACAGAGCAAAAAGAAGCAAACCATAAATACAGACAAAGGCTACATGGAAGCGAAGGCAGAAATACTATTAGTTGACGATCATGCACTGGTTCTTGAAGGAATGCGGCGTATGCTGGAGTCGGTCCCTGATGTCAGAGTTGCCGATGCGGTGACTTCGGGGGCAAAAGCTGCCGAGCTGATTGGAGAGCGGGATTATGACATCTATGTGTTGGATGTGAATCTTCCTGATATATCAGGATTCGATCTGGTTGATATGATTCGTGAGATTAACGAGAGTGCGCGTATTATTATTAGTACTATGCATGAGGAAATCTGGATTATCAATCGTTTGATTCGCCAGAAAGTGAATGCTGTGATCCTTAAATCATCCGAAGCGGTAGAGTTTGAAAATGCCGTGAAAAGCGTGCTTGAAGGAAATCCCTATACTTGTCCGCGGTTTCAATCTATTCGTCAAAAGCTAAGTCTCAGTCCTGTACAAATTCACTCGAAAGATATCCCTACAAAGCGAGAGCTCGATGTACTGAAAGCTGTTGCGAGGGGATGTAATACGCACGAAGTGGCTGCCGAATTAAAAATCTCGGAGAATACTGTTGAGACATTTCGTAAGAGGCTGATTCAAAAGTTCTGTGCAAAGAATGCTATTGATATGGTAGTGAAAGCAATGTCAAAAGGATGGATAGAACTCGAATGATTCTATTTATTTTAATTTGTCACGGTTTTCGGTGATGTTTTGCTGCATTTTTTTTGCTATCTTTGAAGTGTAATTGGAATTATTCTCTTTTTAAGTTTTATTGAGAACTTTAGGACAGTCAATATGTCGTGATGATATATGTCGATTCTATTAACTGGTTTTTTTATAACAAAAAGTGGGCTCGTGAATTGTGATGATTCATGAGCCCTTCTATTTCAGTCTGATAGTGGATTATCCTTCGAGGTTTTGTATTTCTACATCCTTAACTTTACGCAGCAGGTCGGAGGCGAAAATGAAGTTATTCAACTGTTCGTTGGTGGATGTGAAAATGTCATCTTTTGTGCCCTCCCATTCTTTGGTTCCCTGATAAATGTAGATAATCTTTTCACCGATTCCCATTACCGAGTTCATGTCGTGGGTGTTGATGATGGTAGTCATGTTGTATTCCCGTGTGATGTCATGAATCAGGTCGTCTATCACTAAAGAAGTTTTAGGGTCGAGTCCGGAGTTCGGTTCATCGCAAAAGAGATACTGCGGGTTCAGTGCAATGGCCCGTGCAATGGCTACACGCTTCTGCATACCTCCACTGATTTCGCCGGGAAATTTATCTTTAGCTTCCGTGAGGTTGACACGGTCGAGGCAGAACATAGCCCGTTTGGTTTGTTCGCGCAAAGTGTCGGTGCCGAACATGTTGAGCGGAAACATAACATTATCCAAAACAGACATGGAGTCGAACAACGCCGCGCTTTGAAAAATCATTCCCATCTCGCGTCGCAGGTGTTTCTTTTCTTTTTTCCCCATGGCCAGGAAGTTGCGTCCGTCATAGAGCACTTCTCCTTTTTCCGGTGTCAGCAATCCGACGATACATTTCATCAGTACAGTCTTTCCCGAACCGCTCTGTCCGATAATCAGGCTGGTTTTTCCATTTTCGAAAGTGGCGTCGATATTATGCAATACCGTTTTGCCTTCGAATGATTTATAGAGTCCTTTTACTTCGATCATCCCATTAAAAGTTTAGTTAATACCAGGTCGGCAAACAAAATCAGTACGCTGCTGGAAACCACCGAATCGGTAGATGCCTTTCCCACTTCTATCGAACCGCCTTCTACGGTATAGCCGAAGAAAGAGGAGACGCTGGCAATGATAAAGGCAAAAAACAGGGATTTGATGATGCCGCACCACACAAACCACTCTACAAACATGTATTGAAGTCCGTACTCAAGGTCGGTAGCCGTCATGATGCCACCGAACCAGCAGGTTGCAAACGCTCCGATGATACCTGCGAAGATACTGAAAGTCACTAAAATAGGAATCATGGTGACCATTGCCGTAATTTTGGGTAATATCAGATAGTTGGCGGAGTTGACTCCCATGATTTCAAGTGCGTCAATCTGTTGCGTCACGCGCATGGTGCCCAGCTCGGAAGCTATGTTCGATCCTACTTTACCGGCCAGGATCAGACACATGATGGAGGAGGAGAATTCAAGTAGAAGAATCTCTCGGGTGACGTATCCCACCGTCCAGCGGGGCATCCATGGGCTTTCGATGTTTAATTTTATCTGGATGGTGATCACCGCTCCGATGAAGAATGAAATCAACAGCACGATGCCGATAGAGTTTACTCCCAGTTGCTCTATCTCTTTGATATATTGCCGGAAGAACATACGCATACGCTCGGGACGTGAAAAAGTCCGCCCCATAAGCATGATGTATCTGCCGACGGTTCTTAATGCTTTAATCATAACTCGTATATTTGTTTGCAAATGTACGTTTTTTCGGCTTATTTTTGCTACATTTGCCGCAAAATAACAAAGGATATGGAAGAAAGCAAGATGGTGCTTCGTACTGAAGACTTGGTGAAAAAGTACGGTAAGCGTACGGTGGTGAGCCATGTTTCCATCAATGTGAAGCAGGGCGAGATTGTTGGTTTGCTCGGGCCGAACGGTGCCGGGAAAACTACTTCGTTCTATATGACCGTAGGATTGATTACTCCGAATGAAGGCCGTATTTTCCTGGATGATCTTGAAATAACAAAATATCCTGTTTACAAACGTGCCCAGACCGGTATCGGATATTTGGCCCAGGAAGCTTCGGTTTTCCGGCAGATGACGGTGGAGGACAACATTGCCTCCGTGCTTGAAATGACTAATAAGCCTCTCGATTATCAGAAAGATAAGCTTGAGAGTCTGATAGCCGAGTTCCGTTTACAGAAAGTGCGTAAGAACAAGGGTACCCAGTTGTCCGGTGGCGAGCGTCGCCGTACGGAGATAGCACGTTGCTTGGCCATCGACCCTAAATTTATCATGCTCGATGAACCGTTTGCCGGTGTAGACCCGATTGCCGTAGAAGATATTCAGCAGATTGTCTGGAAATTGAAGGATAAGAATATAGGTATCCTGATAACGGACCATAATGTGCAGGAAACGTTGAGTATTACCGATCGTGCCTATCTGCTGTTCGAAGGAAAGATTCTGTTCCAAGGCACTCCCGAGGAGTTGGCAGAAAATAAAATTGTGCGTGAGAAATACCTGAGTAACAGTTTTGTGTTGCGTCGCAAGGACTTCCAGCTGAAAGATTAGCCAAGCGTTTCCGCTTTCCGTTCTGCCGGAGAATAGTCGCCGGAGATAGAATACATAAAAAAAACCTTTTACCGGCTCTTTGGGTAAAAGGTTTCTTTTTAATTTCGTTTTTCTGTCGTTACTCTCTTGGTCTGGCTTCTTTAACCACCATGGTACGACCTTCGTATTCAGCTCCGTTCAATTCGGCGATAGCCTTTGCACCGGCTGCATCGTCAGCGATTTCTACGAAACCGAAACCTTTTGATTTGCCTGTTTCGCGATCCATGATTACTTTGCAAGAAGTTACTGTTCCGTAGTCTTCCATAACTTGTTGCAGATCTGCTTCCTTAACACGGTAGCTAAGGTTTCCAACATAAATGTTCATAGTGAAAATGATAAAAAATGAAATAAATGAAATAAAACTCTCCGGAAGATGATTTAATAATAAAAGGATTAAAGAAACAGAGAGTTTACAAAAGCGTCTTTGCGCCGGAAGTAAAAACCTTGTAATTGAAATCGAGAAACTAATCGATCATCTTTCCGCAGCAAAGAAACGCATAAAAACCGGAATTGCAATAACTTTTTCTCTTTTTTTGTATACGAAACCTATGAATTTTAGCGATTTGGAACGTTTTCGGGGTGAAAATAGAAAATATGGATTGTAAAGAAGATACGAACTTCCCGGCTTTATAGATAAGGTATCGGTGTTTGGATGGCATTTTGTCAAAATGATAATTGTTTCTTCTCATATTTGTTTATTTCGGAGGAGTATTTGCCGGGGCCGGAAAAAACACATTCCAGGCGATTCCGGTATTATCTCTTTTCTTTCAGACAGATTGATTTCGAAGCATTCTGATAGGATGAATCCGCTCCATTGATTCATTTTGTGCTTCTTTGCGGTAGATGTCTGTTCTTAGGATATTCCGATGGTAAGGTCTTCCGGAGGGCAACCAGAGTGGAAAAGTTTTCCGAAGGCTTCGTTTCCCACAACAATAAGTGCGACCGGACAAAACATTCGGAGAAATTAGAAAAAGACGTAAGCGTTTTCCGAAAATGCTTACGTCTTTCGGGCAGAATGTACCCATCTTTTTCCTGGGAAGGAGCTTGTCTTTACCCGGAACGCGGGCTTTGTTCCATCAGAAACCTCTCTTTGGGGAGTCAAAGACAGCTTTTTCCTGATCCTTTTCTTCCCGTTGGTTCCAAATCAGGGAAAGGAGAGTCAGTGAAAACGGCGATTTGCCATCTTTTTGTCAGTATAAACCCCGATTGTCGTTATCATTGCTTATTTGCGAATCTCTACGGGGCGATCCATTCATATCCCGGCATCTCTCTAATGTACAGATGGATTGAGTTTCATCCGTTTGCCGACCTTTGCTCGGGAGACTTCTGTGGAATTTTCAATATTCGCGTTCTCCTTTTTTGGTTAATAAAAAGTAAAACCGGCTCCTTCGGAAACAGACCAATGGCTTTTCAGGCGTGTGTCTGGCTACTTCCGGCCGAAAATGGCGCTTCTCTGCAAATGAAATAATTCTGCAATGTTTTTTGAAATTTGAAAGATTAGCACTAATTTTGCACCCTCGTTTGAGTATAGAATAAAGTATAAATCAAATAAATAATTGTCAGAATGAACGTTTCATTACAAAACATTGACAAAGTAAGCGCAGAGCTTACTGTAAAGCTTGAGAAAGCCGATTATCAGGAGAAAGTAGACAAAGAGTTGAAATCACTCCGTCAGAAAGCTCAGGTTCCGGGATTCCGTCCGGGTATGGTTCCCATGAGCTTGGTGAAGAAGATGTATGGTAAGTCAGTTATTGCCGACGAGGTGAATAAATTGCTTTCTGAGAAAGTATACGCATACATCAAGGATAACAACATCAACATCCTTGGCGAACCGATGCCTAACGAAGAAAAGCAGCCGGATATCGATTTCGATACAATGGAAGAATTCGAATTCGTGTTCGATATCGCTTTGGCTCCGGAATTCAAAGCTGAGGTTAGCGACCAGGACAAGGTAGACTACTATACAATCGAGGTAACTGACGAGATGGTGGAAAACCAGATTAAGGCTTATACTCAACGTAACGGTAAATACGAAAAGGTAGATGCTTACGAAGAGAACGATATGCTGAAAGGTCTGTTGGCCGAACTCGATGAAGAAGGTAGCACCAAGGAAGGCGGTATTCAGGTAGAAGGTGCTGTAATGATGCCTTCATACATGAAGAACGACGAGCAGAAGGCTATCTTTGCAAATGCAAAGGTAAATGACGTATTGGTGTTCAACCCGAACACTGCATACGAAGGCAATGCCGTTGAAATGGCATCACTGCTGAAAATCGATAAAGAAGCTGCTGCCGAAGTAAAAGGCAACTTCAGCTTCCAGGTGGAAGAGGTTACCCGTTTCGTAAACGGCGAACTGAACCAGGAGATTTTCGACCAGGTATTCGGCAAAGATGTTGTGAAGACTGAAGAAGAATTCCGTGCTAAAGTAAAAGAAAGCATCGCAGCTCAGTTTGTTGCCGACAGCGACTATAAATTCCTGATCGACGTTCGCAAGGTATTGACCGATAAAGTAGGCAAACTGGAATTCCCCGATGCACTGCTGAAGCGTGTCATGTTGGTGAACAACAAAGATAAAGGCGAAGAATTCGTAAACGAAAACTACGATAAGAGCATCGAAGAGCTGACATGGCACCTGATCAAGGAACAGTTGGTGAAAGAAAACGATATCAAGGTAGAGCAAGACGACGTGATCAACATGGCGAAAGAAGCTACAAAAGCTCAGTTTGCCCAATACGGTATGCTGACTATACCCGATGATATCCTCGAGAACTATGCAAAAGAGATGCTGAAAAAGAAAGAAAGCATCGACGGTCTGGTAAACCGCGTAGTAGAAACCAAATTGGCCGCTGCACTGAAAGGCAAGGTTACATTGGAGAACAAAACCGTTTCAATGGAAGAATTCAATAAGATGTTTGAATAAACTCTTCTTTTGAACAGGACATAAAGTCACAGAAACACAGAGTTTTTATAAAATTATAACTCTGTGTTTTTTTGTGTCTCTGTGTTCTTTTTTGTTTCTTTGCAGTTACATTATTAATAATAGAAAGGAACGTAACAATGGATGATTTTAGAAAATACGCAACCAAGCATTTAGGAATGAATGGCATGGTTTTGGACGATGTGATTAAATCGCAAGCCGGGTATTTGAATCCCTATATTTTGGAAGAAAGACAACTGAATGTCACTCAGCTCGACGTGTTCTCACGCCTGATGATGGACCGCATTATCTTCCTCGGTACACAGATTGACGATTATACAGCCAATACGCTGCAGGCACAGTTGCTATATCTTGACTCGGTAGATCCGGGTAAAGATATCTCTATCTATATCAATTCGCCGGGCGGATCGGTATATGCCGGACTGGGTATTTATGATACGATGCAGTTTATTTCGAGTGATGATCCATCAGCCGATGGGCGGTGCGCAGGGACAGGCTTCGGATATTGAGATCACGGCTCGCGAGATACAGAAATTAAAGAAAGAACTTTATACCATTATTGCCGATCATTCGGGTACCTCTTTTGATAAGGTTTGGGCCGATTCGGACCGTGACTACTGGATGACTGCCCAGGAAGCAAAAGAATATGGTATGATTGACGAAGTGTTGATTAAGAAATAAACATGGCTGAATCAAAGAATAATAAAAAAAGGTGTAGCTTTTGCGGTCGTTCGGAGAATGAAGTCGGATTCCTGATTACGGGAATGAACGGCTACATCTGCGACAGCTGTGCAACCCAGGCTTATGAGATCACTCAGGAAGCATTGGGAGAAGGCAAGAAAAGTGCAGGAGCTACCAAGCTCAACTTAAAAGAACTGCCCAAACCGGTAGAAATAAAGAAATTCCTCGACCAGTACGTAATCGGACAGGACGATGCGAAACGCTTTCTTTCTGTATCAGTTTACAACCATTACAAGCGTCTTTTGCAGAAAGACAGCGGTGATGATGTGGAAATTGAAAAATCAAACATTATCATGGTGGGTAGTACCGGAACCGGGAAAACGTTGCTTGCACGCACGATTGCTAAGTTACTGCACGTGCCGTTTACTATTGTAGACGCTACAGTGCTGACGGAAGCCGGTTATGTGGGCGAAGATATCGAAAGTATTTTAACCCGTTTGCTTCAGGTGGCAGATTATAATGTACCTGAAGCTGAACAGGGTATCGTGTTTATCGACGAGATCGACAAAATTGCCCGTAAAGGAGATAATCCTTCCATCACTCGCGACGTGAGCGGTGAAGGCGTACAGCAGGGA
>OHJP01001251.1_pt1 | contig 10992 bp, 6 predicted proteins | sample 1568591 | NCBI WGS metagenome assembly OHJP01 (sample SAMEA3879567, study PRJEB24766) | human gut metagenome | biome: human-associated habitat; feature: feces | place: USA | collected 1985/1987
TCTGGAAGATATCCCCATCTATAATGTGACGTTTGGCCCTTTCCACCATGCGGCAGTATTCTTCCCGGGAGAATAGGGGCTTCATCGCCGTGGTCATACGGCCGGTCAAATCCTTCCTGGGCTTGCCGTGCAGGATCAGATCCTTCATCTTTTTTAGTTCCATCTCGCCGCGGTTATACTCGGATTCCAGATTTTCCAGCGAAACGGTCACCATTAGCATTATCTTCTGACGGAAGTGGTCAAAGGCGATGACCTTATCGAACAGCATCAAATCCACATCCTGAAAACCCTCGGTATCCTCACCGTCAAGCCGCAGGGTGGGTTCCGCATATTTCAAATAATCGTAAGAAAAATACCCTACCAGCCCTCCGGTAAAGGGAGGAAAGCCCTCCAGCGCGGGGCAGCGGTAAGCCGCCAGTATCTGGCGGATATACCGGTTAGGCTCCCGGGTATGGACCGTCATGCCGTCCACCTTCATTTCCCCACCGGTGCAGGTGATTTCCAACTTGGGGTCAAAGCCAAGAAATGTATACCGTCCCCAGTTTTCCTTTTCCGAAACGCTTTCCAGCATATAACAGTGGTTAGATACGTTCCTTAAAATCTTCATGACCTCCACAGGCGTTTTCAAATCCGCCAGCAGCTCCACACACAGGGGTACGGCGCGGTATCCGCCTTCCTGCGCGATCTTTTTAACTTCTGAGAAACTCGGCTTTAACATGCTTTTACCCCCTCCGAAACAAAAAAAGTCCTTGACAGAAATTCACTTCTGTCAAGGACGAATAATTCACAATCCGCGGTGCCACCTTGATTTACGGCTTTCGCCGTACGCTTAGCAGAATACTAACATATTCCCGGCAACTGACGTATGCCCTCACGTCGCAGAATACTCGGCTTACGCCTTTGACTGCGCCCTCGGCGATCCATTTAATAGTTTGTTTTCCACCCGACTCTCAGCATCACGGGTTCTCTGTAGGAGCATTGCTATTTTTATCTTCGCTTCAACGGTTTGGTTATTAAATTTTTTTGTATTGTAGCACGATTTTTTTACCGTGTCAATAAGGCAAAAAGAAATTTCCTCAAATTGCCTTTCTAAATCCCGGCCTATCCAGCCCTGCTTTCATAAAGGTTTATAAACAACGGGGATGGCCTTTCAACCAGGCTATCCCCGTTCGTAATTTTTCTTTTTGCTGTTTTCCCGGCGCCGTTATTTTTCACAGGCTTTCGCCCTGCTTTCAGAAATAGCTAAGAGAAAAGCGGCCTCTCTTATTTTGTAATGACGCCGTCCAAATCCCAAAGGTCTTCCCAACCCTTGGCGCCTTCCCACAGGAACACCTGGCCCTTAACCAACCGGCAGTTGCAATCCACCGATTTCAAGGCTTCCATTTCCTGTTCTGTAAGAGGGTCCTCTACCGTACACCGCAGATTGCTCACATATTCGTTTTCATGTATAGAAAACGGAATCGGAATCTGCCCTCTCTGAACCGCCCATTTTAGGCAGATTACCGCCGGGTGCACGTTGTGGGCCTTCGCGACCTCTACAACCTGCGGCACCTGGATATCCGCCACATCCGTATCGGTTTTATCACGCTCCGGCCTGGTGGGCGAGCCAATCGGGCAGAAGCCGATGGGCTGGATCCCCTGGGACACGCAGTAATCAAACAGCTCCTGCTGCTGGAAGCAGGGGTGCAGTTCCATCTCGATGAGCACCGGCTTGATTTCGCACAAGGGCAGCACAGCTTTCAGCTTTGGTACCGTCATATTGGACATACCGATATTCCTCGCCAGCCCCATTTTCTGAATCCGCTCCAGCTGCCGCCAGGTCGCCATAAACTCCTCCACGGCAAACGGCCTGGAGTCGGGATTCCGGGCGTCGCCGTCGCATCCCGGCGCGTGGTAATTGGGGAAGGGCCAGTGCAGGAAAAAGGTGTCCACATAGTCCAGCTTCAGATCCTTTAAGGTTTTTGCCAGGGAAAGCAGAACCTCCCCTTTCCCGTGCATGTCGTTCCACACCTTAGAAGTGATATGCAGTTCCTCCCGTTTGACCAGGCCGTTTTTAAACGCCTTTTCAAACACCTCGCCGATCTGGTCCTCGTTTTGATACACCGAGGCGCAGTCAAACAGCCGGTATCCGCACTTAATCGCGCCGTAAACCGCGTTAGAAATCTCTTCCGCGCTGAACCGGTCGGAACCGAAGGTTCCCATACCGATACAGGGAATTTCCTCCCCTGTGTACAGCCTGCGTTTCGGCACCAACGCCGGATCAATAAAATTACTCATGCCGTTCTCTCCTCTCAAAAGCGAAACGTTTCGCTTTTATGGTTTTACTATATCACCCTTTTTAATTTTCGTCAAGAATAACTTTGTCCATCCGTCACAATATTAATTACTATCGCTCTCTGTGACTCCCAGTATTCTTCTGATATTGCGCATTTAAAATACCGTATCCATAAATCAGGAAAGCCCCTGGCAGGTGCGGGCCGCAAACTTCGGGAACAGGCCGGCATCAATATAGCCGCACTGACCGGCGCACCAAGAAACAAAACAAGAGCACGGTGCTATGGCTAAGTGGTAAGGTAACGCAGCCATCGGCCATGCCAGGGGAGGTATTCGGTACAAGAACTTTAACTACAAGTGTTTCTTATATGCGGGCGGAGAAATTTCAAAAAGATTTCTTAAGTGGCTGAACTATCCATTTATGAGTGACAAGGCATGGGGGCGAGTGACAGAGTATATTCCATATATAGTTTTTAAGATGCCAGCCGGTGGTTTATGATTTCGGATAAACCATTTAAGCTTTGGTGTCTTTTTTGTTTCGCTTTGAATGCCATAAAGCTCTTAACCAAACTACCATTTCTCCATCGCCCCGATTGTTCCAACTTCCGTATGGAACAGCAGTGAATTTTTTAGTTATAAATTGTGGGAGACGATTGTTATCCATTTTATTTAGTAAATTTCCAGTAAAATTAAGTTTCATAGTGCCGCCCATTAATGCTGGATCCCAATCCTCCTTTAAGTCCGTGTCGGGAGATATAAATACACGGCTGAGTTCTTTGCCATTATCAATTTCTTCAAGGCAATATACCTCGGGACCGCGTAAAATAGCAAGTTTCCCAATATTATCCCTCACATGGACATTTGAACAGACCCACACAGGTTCTATCTCGAAAAACAGTTCTATACTATCACTCTTCCATTTTCTCCGAATTCGAAAATAACCATGATCCGGAGTACTGGAGATTTGCTTTCCGTTTAAAAAGAGTTTATGGTTATGTGCAAATCCAGGTAAACGGAGAGATAATTCAAATTCTTCACAAGAGTTTCCGTCTATTTGCAGACGTATCAAACCACTTTTTGGATAATCACAAATTAGCTTTATTTTGGCGTTTCCACCCGCTACTGGAATTTCTGCTTCATTAGCGATAAAAAGATTAACGACTAACGCATCATTTCCTGTTTCATAAATAAACTGACCTAGAGAAGACATCGTTCGTGCAATGTTCGTTGGACAGCAGGCTACATCAAACCAACGTTGCCGAGTGGGTTTTACATGAGCACGCGAGGTATTCGGCATACAGATAGATGGCCACACTTCCATGGGATTGACATAAAAGTATCTGTCGCCAGAAAGCGCTATTCCGGCTCTTATATTATTATAAAGGGCGCGTTCCACGATATCGATATAAGAGGCATCTCCGGTGATGCGCGCCATACGGATTCCGAATTGTGCTAATCCGATAGCGGCGCAAGTTTCCGCGTAACCACTGTCGTTGGGGAGATCATAATCAGTGGTAAAACGTTCTAAATGGCCAGAGGATCCAATTCCACCAATAAGATACATGCGTTTTTCAACTATATTGTCCCACAGGGCTTTACAAGCTTCCAACAACGAATTATCTTTTGTCAAATACCCGATATCCGCCATAGCGCAATATAGGTAAACCGCACGTACCGCATGGCCCTCAGCGGTTATTTGCTGCCTTACTGGCAGGTGGCTTTGGTAATACTCCGATTCAAACGTTTTATTTTCACAATAAACCGGCTCGAATTCTTTCTTTCTAATCTCTTGCGAAAAATAGTTTGGCTGTGTTCCCCGGACATCTATAAAGTATTTTGCCAATTCAAGATATGCGGTGTTTTTAGTTGCTCTATAAAGACGTACCAAAGCTAATTCCACCTCGGGATGTCCCGGCATGCCATGACACTGGCCTTTTAGGGGGCCAAAGACCTTAACGATATAATCTGCAAAACGACAACTAATATCTAACAATTTCCGTTTACCCGTGGCTTCGTAATAGGCCACGGCGGCCTCAAATAAATGCCCGGCACAATAGAGTTCGTGGCCCTGGGTCAGATTAGTCCATCGTTTTCCAGGCCGAACCAGAGTAAAATATGTATTAATATATCCATCGCTACACTGCGCTCGTCCTATTAAGTCAATCATTTCATCGGCTTGTTTTTCCAAAGCAGAACTACGGTGGTCCGAAAGGCAATAGGCTACCGCTTCTAGCCACTTATAGAGATCAGTATCTTGGAATACCTCGCCTTTTCGTTCGCCCTGTTTTTCTCCCGCGGCAATCTGAAAATTTTGAATACAGTAACTAGGAGCAGCGTCTTTCACACGGTCGTGCAGAATTTCCCATTGATAGGGAATTACTTTTTCCGGAATCATACGAACGTATCGATTCCAATAATGGTCGTTTATACGTATCCTATTGTTTTCTACTGGACATAAGTCGAATGTCTTCATTTGTTTAACCTCCTGATTTTTGAAATTTATTTTGTGACATTGTATAGGGTGGATAAAACATCAACCTTTCCGCTTTGCTTTTTCACATTTATACTGATTACAAGATTAAATGAAAAGGAGAATAGATATGATATTAGATTTAAATGGGAAATGGAAAGTTACACATGTTCCCTATAGGAGTGATTTAACCGAAATTCTGCAATCCTCTTTTGTACCAGAAGGGTGGATTTCCGCCAATATTCCAGAAGATATTCATGCTACTTTACGAAAAGCAGGAGATATCCGCGGTAACACATATCATAAAAGAGAAAACGAAGATAACTGGATTGAAGAACGCGATTGGGTTTATTATAAAGAATTTTACATGCCGATTTGTGATATTTCAAAGACGTTAGAGCTTGTGTTCGAAGGGTTGGATACTTACTGCGAAATTTATTTGAATGGTTACAAGATCGGAGAACATAATAATATGCATTTGCCGCTCCATCTGGATGTTGCCACGAAAATAAAATTCGGTTGTAGAAATGTATTAATTATCAGATTTTACTCGCCGAGTCTTTTCGTTCAAAAGTACGATCCGTGTGGAATATTTTCTATAACCACAAGCGACCGGATTTTCGCAAGAAAAGCACAAATGAATTATTCTTGGGACTTTTGTGCCCGATGTGTGACAATAGGTGTGTGGAAGCCCGTATTTTTGCACAGCGGCAAGGAGGCTGAAATAGACAGTTACTATTTATATACAAACAGCGCGGAAGAAGAAACAGCGGTGTTGGGCTTAGAGGTCAAAACAGCGCTATCTAATACGAAGGATTATAGTCTTACGGTTATACTGTCACGAGAGGGTAATATTGCTTACAGTTATACAGGCACTATAGAAGAGTTTTCGGACTTGAAAATCACTGTTCTAAAACCGGAACTTTGGTGGCCCCGACCTTATGGATCGCCAAATTTGTATGATTTTAAATTGGAATTAAGGAAACATGGCGTATTATTGGACCAAAAGGCTCAGAAAATTGGTATTCGGACGATCCAGGTGCTGCAAGAAGAACAGGAAGACGGACGTTCTTTTCAATTTGTGGTTAATGGCAGAAAATTATTCATACGAGGAGCTAATTGGGTCCCTTTGAATACCATTTATACTGATATTACCGATAAGGATTATGAAGAGTTAATCCACTATGCGGTAAAAGGTAATCTATCTATGCTGCGTATTTGGGGAGGAGGAATTTATGAAAGCCATAAGTTATTTCAGCTGTGTGACGAAACAGGCATTTTAATATGGAATGACTTTATGTTTGCATGTGGGATATATCCACAGGACGGTGGTTTTCTGGATAATGTTGCGGCAGAAGCAGAATATGTTTTGAAAACTTACCGGAATTACACCTGCTTAGCCATATGGGCCGGAGACAACGAAAACGGACAGGCATATATTTGGGCAAACCGGTCCTACGAATTCCAAAATGATAAAATTAGTAATCAGGTATTAAAAAATGCTTGCGCACGTTTAGATCCTCAACGTTTCTACTTAACCACTTCTCCGGGAAGTCCTAATTCCGAGATCAAGGGCGGTGACAATCCCGAGTCTCCTTATCAAGGTGATTTGCATTTATACATTATGTCTGCTGATCCGGGAATAAATGCCTATCGGGATTATGGAAAAGATTACTATAAACGTGTTCTTGGTTATAAACCAAGATTTATGAGCGAATTTGGATTTATCAGCCTGCCAGAAAAGGACTCTTACTATCGTTTTAATGTCCGTAAAGAACCTTTGCGGGCTCCAGAAGAAATTGTCAAGTTCCTTCCGTTTGTCCGCGGATACCTTGAGCGGGATGACATTGAATCCGTGATTTATTACAGTCAGTTGTTCAACTCGCTTGCTCTAAAATATTGGATCGAATATTTCAGAAGCTTGAAAGGCACCTGTTCCGGAACCTTATACTGGAAATTTAACGATCCATTAGCTAATTGTCCTGACGCTTGGATGTATCCTTCGCATATGTGTTGCGTGGACATGTATCATAAAACCAAAATGACCTATTATTACACCCGGCGCGCTTATGAAGACACCATAGTCGCATTTATTGAGACAGATCATGGTTTAGCAATTATCGGTTGCACGGAGGAGCTGAAAGAAATAAAAGGTCAGCTGAAAATTACCCGCAGAACTTTCGATGGAAAAACACTGAATTGCCAGAAACTGAGATGCTGCTTGTCCGCAGATAGCTCATCTCAATTATGCCTCGTTGATGTTGCAGTCGCCCGGCCTTTGGATCGATACAAAGAATATTTAAAAGTGGAATTTCAGGTTGGTAAAAAAATATATGAAAACAGATATTTCTTTGCAGACTTATGTGAACTAAATCAATTACGCTTTCCATCCTGCAAGTTAGAGGTCCTCACTGTGGTCAAAAAGGGTTTACATATTTTTTTAGCTGTTCACGCTGCTTCTTACGCTCGAAGCGTGAGAATAAATCTTTTGGATATCCAAGCCGATTACAGCGACAATTATTTCGATTTAGATGCTGGAGAAACGCCTATGGAATAGAAGATACCGTTTTATATATTGAAGGAGAAAATTTCGAACGAGTTGTATTGCCGATTGCTTCTTTTACAGAATGACAAGAGATGTTTTTGAAAGCATGCCCCTAAGTTTTACAGATCGGCCATAGCTTAGGGGCAAACTCTTATCTCTTGTGTTTTACGACTGCGCGGGTCATCCTTTTAATCCGGAGAATGCTACACCTTCAATGAAATATTTTTGCGCGCAGCAATAGATCACCAAGATAGGAATCAGGGAACAAACAGTGCCTGCCATAATCAAGCCGTATTCCGCTCCGTAAGAAGTGCGAAACGCAGCTAATCCAACTTGAATAGTTTTCAAATGGTCAGTATTTAAATAGATCATCGGGGCCATATAATCGTTCCACATATAGTTGAATGTAAAAACCACCAATGTGGCAATTCCCGGCTTGCATAAAGGCATAATAATTCGGCTATAAATCATGATTTCTCCGCAGCCGTCAATTCGTGCGGCCTCCGATAATTCTTTTGGGATTCCGAGCATGAATTGACGGAGCATAAACACGCCGAACGCACTGAATAAATTGATAAGAATAATGGACCAATGATTATCGAAAAGACCTAAAGATTTTACCACTAAGAATTGAGGAATCATAATAGCATGCCAGGGCACCATCATAGTCGCTAGATAGCAAAGAAATATTTTATCACGGCCGGGATATTCCATTTTTGAGAAGGAATAGGCGGCAAGCGAGCAGGTGACGACCTGTCCCAAAGTTACGATTACCGAAACTTTTATCGTATTCAGATAATATGTAAGAAAGGGGACTCTTTGCCATACTTCCTGATAATTGGACCATCGAAACACTTCTGGAACCCATTGTATGGGATACTGAAAAATTTCTCGATCAAACTTAAAAGAAGAAGATAATGTCCAAAGAAAAGGTATGATCATAGTTATGCCTAGAATTAACAAAAACAGGAATAATGCTCCTCGCCTGATTTTCTGCTTTGTTTTTGGAGTTTGAAATAATTTTCGAGACATAAAAATTCCTCCTATTGCATATATGTAACCCACTTTTTCTGCCCTCGGAATTGTATCAGGGTAATCACAAGAATAATGAGGAACAAAAAGTATGCCATTGCAGACGCATATCCAAAGCGTGAGAAATTGAACCCTTCTTGATAAATTCGATATACTAAAACATTCGTGGCCCGGCCGGGGCCTCCTTCTGTCATCACGGCGACTAAATCGAATACTTGAAATGAATTGATAACGGATAGAATCGTAACCATAAACATGGTAGGAGACAACATGGGTAGTGTAATCTTAAAAAACTGTTTTATGATTCCCGCTCCGTCAATCTCTGCTGATTCATATAGTTGTTTCGGTATAGACTGTAATCCAGCCAGAATCAAAATCATATAATAGCCGGTTTGTTTCCAAATTGCCACAATTATAATGGAAAGCAGCGCGGTGTCTGACGATACAAGCCATTGGGGCGGAGATTGTATCCCCAAGCTTTGAATAAAAAGATTTATAGGCCCTCTGGTTGGATGAAACAACATGGACCATACAATACCTACAGCCACCATGGAACTAATGTTAGGAAAGAAGAACAAAGTCCGAAAGATGCTAGTCCCGCGGATTCCGGTGTTTAAGGCCACAGCAAGCAGAAGAGCAAATATTAATGTGAACGTTACGGTGGCGACCGTATAGATAATGTTATTTGTCAGGGAAATTTGAAAATATTCGTCTTGAAACATTTTTATATAATTGTCGAACCCGATAAAGTCAAATGTATTAAATCCATCATAGTTGGTGAATGACATGATTAGTCCCATGATAATAGGAATCCCAGTGACCAGTAAAAATCCAACGAAATTTGGTAAGAAAAATAAATAGCCTTTCCAAAATCCGGGCTTCAGCCTGCGTTTTGATTTCATTTTTTCATCCCCTCCAACAGAAAGGCGGCAGTCCGCATGCGCGCACTACCGCCTCGGATTCCTGATTTTATTTCTGATCCATATACTCTTGGCGCTGTGCTAAGAAGTTTTCCATGGTTTCCTCGATGGTCTTTTCACCCAAAAGATATAAATCTGCGTTTTCATCGTAAATGGTAACTATTTGGGCGTAGTTGTCATCAGCAGGGGAACCCTGTACTTTTTTTGCGTTAAAGATAACAGAAACGGAATCCTTGCCGACGGCTTCTCGAAAAGCCTTTTCACCATTTTCATCCGTATAAGCAGGGATAACACCTGCACTGGCGTAAATTTCAGCACTTTCGGCACCACATAAATATTCTAGGAAATTAAATGCCGCGTCGGCATTTTGAGTGTTGGAAGTGATTCCGGCAAAGGAAAACTCACCCCATGTAGTACCTGGCTCAACTCCTTCGGGAACCGGCATAGGAGCAATGTCCCAATTAACATCCGTCTTTCCCGCAGCGGTATCTGCCAACAGCATATTGATCATCCATTCTCCCTGCGGCATCATTGCAACCGTTCCGTTTTCAAAGTCCGCCATATATTGCATGTCCGTGGCTTTCATTTCTCCCAAGCTCATATGAGATTTATCCACATTATACAGTTGATTTAACAGTTCTAATGATTCTTGAACTGCAGAGATATCGTCCGAATTCACATAAACGCCTTTTTGTGTCGCTACAAATTGCGTATACCAATTTACCCAATAACCACCCCATCGCTTGTCTGCACCTTCGCCTTTTGTTAGCTTTTTCGCTAATTCTGCGTATTCCTGCCAAGTCAGCTGATCTGGCATTTCTATTCCGGCCTCTTCGAATAAATCAGTGTTATAAATCAACATCCAGCAGGTAGTACGATTGGGCAGCGCAAAAATTTGGCCGTCAGGATAACTGGAATCCCACATTGCCCCATATTTACTAATATCCAGATCTCCGCTTTTAACTCGATCAGTTATATCCAATAAAGATTCCGTTTTTCGATATTGAGCCACATCTGATGTGGATTTTAAACCCACAACGTCCGCATCGCTGCCGGCCGAAAGCAAGACCTTTAGCTTGTCCTGGTAGTCATCGTTAGGAATGGTTACCATTTCCACCTGGATCTTTTCATCGATAGCGTTGTATTGATCCACTACTTGAGAGGCGTAGCTTTCCTCATCACTCCAAATATAAAATTTTAAATTAGCCTGGGCTGCTTCTGGAGCCGAGTCAGAATTCTCCTGGGAACTCCCTCCGCTATGGGAATCCGAATCTTCATTTCCGCTATTACAGCCCGAGATTGCGCTAGTTATCAGCAATGCTGATAAAAATAATGCCAAAAACTTTTTCATGGTAATTCCTCCTTTTTGATTTCTGCTTTTAGTATATAGACTGTGCTTCAAAAAAGTAAGGTTGAAATTTTGTAAACTTGCTTGTAGCCATGTAACGCCTTGTCTAGTATTTTGAAAAAAGGTATACTATAAAAAGTTACTATAGTTTTATTTTCAATGTTTAGGGGCGAAATGTTTAAGTGAATTGTCGCACGTAATGAAAACAATAAAAATAGAAAAATTTATTTACAGGGGGGGACAACAGTGTTTTACGCTTTATTTGTTATAGCTTTTCTTACTATCTTCTTTTTGGCATTCCAAAACAAGAAACGTCATACCATCATTTTTTCTATCGTTCTCATTTCTTATTTTTTAGCCATTAGCAGTATGATGATATACTATTCAAAAGATACTTACTATA
>OHJP01001269.1_pt1 | contig 10924 bp, 11 predicted proteins | sample 1568591 | NCBI WGS metagenome assembly OHJP01 (sample SAMEA3879567, study PRJEB24766) | human gut metagenome | biome: human-associated habitat; feature: feces | place: USA | collected 1985/1987
ATCTGAGGATACCCCGCATTGGGAAGGGCTGTGAGAAGTTTTCCTTCCGGTTTTTCCAGTATCTGCAAGATCCGGTGCATATGGGACGGACCCACACCGCAGTTAAAGCCCACGGCATCGATCTCCTTTGCCTCACCCGCTCTCTGCAAAAGCTTTCTGGCACTTAATCCTGCATTGCTGTAGCCGAACTGGTTTACAGAGAATTGTACCGTAATAAATGCCTGTTCCCCGATCATTTTGATCGCAGGCAGGAGCTCTTCCATCTCGGAAAAAGTTTCAAAGACAAAAAAGTCCGCTCCCTCTTCCAGAAAAATACGGCAGATCTCTTTGTATTCGCGGCATAAAGTATCCTTCTGTGCCAGCGCATCCCCGGGAATCTGTCCGATATCTCCGGCAATATAGACTTCTTTTGTCTCACCGGTGCGTTCTCTCCACGCAGCCACCGCTTCCCTCGCCAGGCGTACGCCGCTTCGCAGAGTCTCCTCGATCTGTTCTTTGGACCTATCCATGCAGAAGCTGTTGGCTGCGAAGGTGTTGGTACGCAGAATCTGTGCTCCTGCCTCGAGGTACTCCGTATGAATCTCCCTCACCCGTTCCGGGGCTTCCAGATTCGCCAGCTCCGGCAGCTGTTTCGTGTCATATTTTCCTCCGTAATAGGTCCCGAAGGCTCCGTCAAAGAGGATCTTTTTCTGTTGGATCCTTTCACGGATCTGCTCTTTGGTATGTTTTGTATTGCCCATTATTGTTTCCTTTGTCCTGTTGATTTCATCCATTTTTCTTTTAAAAACGAGCAGGTCTGCTCTCGCAAGCCTGCTCGTTTCTTAGCATACCATATTATTTTTCGGAAAAACAGTAGCAAATTTAATGATTACATCAACTTTCTAAACAGCTCGGTCAGATCCTCGATGCTTGCATCCTTAGGGTTGCCGGGTGCGCAGGCATCTGCATGAGCGGATTCTGCCAGGAAAGGAAGATCCTCTTCCTTCAGTGCTTCCAGCTTGGAAGGAATTCCTACATCCTCGGACAGCTTGCGAACGGCATCTACAGCAGCCTTACGATAGGTTGCCTGATCCATCTGGTCTACACCTTCCACTCCCATAGCACGAGCGATCTCACGATACTTTTCACCGGTGCAGTCAGCATTGTACTCCATAACGATGGGGAGCATCATTGCGCAGGCTACACCATGAGGGGTATCATAGACAGCACCCAGAGTATGTGCCATGGAATGGGCGATACCAAGACCTACGTTGGAGAAGCCCATACCGGCAATGTACTGACCCAGAGCCATGCCTTCACGGCCTTCCTTGGTATTGGCTACAGCGCCGCGCAGGGACTTGGAAATGATCTCGATTGCCTTCAGGTGGAACATATCGGTCATCTCCCATGCCGCCTTGGTGGTGTAACCTTCGATAGCGTGGGTCAGAGCATCCATACCGGTATAAGCTACCTGCTTGATGGGAAGGCTTTCAACCAGCTCCGGATCAATAATTGCCACATCCGGTGTAATCTCAAAATCTGCCAGCGGATACTTGATTCCCTTTGCATAATCTGTGATTACAGAAAATGCGGTTACCTCTGTTGCTGTTCCGGATGTAGAGGGAATTGCACAGAAATGAGCCTTTGTTCTCAGCTTCGGGAAATTAAACGGAGTAATCAAATCCTCAAAGGTTGTATCCGGATATTCATAGAATGCCCACATTGCCTTTGCAGCATCGATCGGAGAACCGCCGCCCATGGCAACAATCCAATCCGGCTCAAACGCCTGCATCGCAGCCGCACCTTTCATAACAGTTTCAACAGAAGGGTCTGGTTCGATACCCTCGAATAACTGCACTTCCATGCCGGCTTCTTTCAGATACTGCTCTGCCCTGGCTAAAAATCCAAAACGCTTCATGGATCCACCGCCAACACAAATCATTGCTTTCTTGCCCTTAAATGTCTTAAGTGCTTCCAGGGCACCTTTTCCATGATATAAGACACCGCCGTCCGGCTTTCGTAATTGACGCCCATATCTTCTACAGTGTGCTGGTATACATCTGCTCCGATGGTAACAAGGGCCAGTGCGGAGACAGCGAATACACCGAACAACGCCAGAACGAACAAGATATCCACAATAAAATGTTTTTCCTGCTTCTGATGATTTCTATTGTTCATATGTCAGAAACTCCTTTAGTGAGCACCGGTCCGGCGAAGTACAGTGACTTCCGGAAGAAGGTTGCTGCCATAATATTCATAGTCAATGAAGAAGCTGTCCTCGTCATACAACAGTCCGTAATGCTGCTCCAGATATTCCAGAGAAGGAGGATAACAGCCTTCTACGGCATAGCACTGGGAAATGCTGCGTTCCAATGCGGTTTCCAGACTTTCCTGCTGCTTGCTCAGAGTAGATTCACCGACGGAGCCGATGCCCCGCAGAAAAAGAACAAACAATATCACAAAGGCCAGAATGGGAAGTAAATAGATCAGCTTACGCCCGAGGGACATACTTTTTTGCTCAAAACGGTTCATAGTATCGTACTCCTATCCGATGCTGGTCATAATACCCATAAGAGGCAGGATGACCGATAACAGGATCAAGCCCACGATCACCGACAGAATAATGACAAGGGTCGGCTCCAGAATGGCAATGATGGATTGTAGTCTGCGGTTGGTATTTTCCTCATAACGATCCGCTATTTTTTTGAGAACCACATCTACGTTACCGCTGCGGAAACCGACAGATACCATCTGGGAATACAGGTGGTTGAAAATGCCAGCACCGGTCAGAGCCTCGGCAAAATTGGCACCGGCATTAATGGCTTCCTTACAGCTCAGGATCTTCTGTTTCATTTTCTCGTTGCCTACCAGAGCGGCCACCATATCCAGGCTGGAATAGGTATCCATACCGCTGCTTAAGGTCAGTGCCATACCGCTGGCAAAACGTTCGCAGGCCACACTTTCATAAAAACGTCTGGTGAGGGGGAACCAGTTCAGGAACCGGGCGGTGACACGTTTGCCGGTCTGGGTTCTAGTAGAAAAAAGGTACAGTAACAACAATATGCACAGAATACTTACGAAAATAAAGGAATACCGGTTCAGATGGTTGCCGAGACGCAAAAGTGATGCAGCAAACCCGGTCATCTCACTGCCCAGCTCTATATAGACCTGCTCGAAGATCGGCATGACGCGGCTGACCAGTACCACGATGACAGCGGCCATCATGGCGATCATGATAAAGGGATATGTTACAGCATCCCGGATACTGCCTGCGATGGCATCCTCTTTTTCATAATAATCCGCCAGAGAGCTCATACACACATCGAGATTACCGGATTCTTCACCCAGAGCGATCATATGCAGGCAGTAATCGGGGAAGACCTTGGTGGCTTCCAGTGCTTTGTGAAAGCTTTCTCCCTGTCGGCATACGGTAAGGATCTCCTCGAAGATCGCCTTGCCTTCGGGAGACTGGGCATCACTTTGCAGGATGGCCATGCCCTCCACGGGCGGAATGCCTGCCTGAAACAGCATGGCAGCCTGACTGCAAAAAGAAGCGATCTCTTCATTAGAAAGTAGTTTTTTCTCTGTGGTCTTCATGGCGTTTTGTTCCCTTTCACTAATACATTTTCTGCAGGATATAATTACTGCCGTCACCGATGAACTTTTTCAGAGTCTTGTCATCCGTGTTGGCACCGAACGTAGGATCCACCAGGGTCCAGACATTGCCGTCAAATTCTATGATGCCGTTCAGCCATCCGGTATCAGCGGTGTAGACACTGATCCAGGCATGGTAGGCATCCTGGGCATAGCCGACCTCCAGCCGGGTCGGGATCCGCTGGCTTCGTAGCATGCTTGCCATTACCGCGGCATAATCCAGACAGATACCGGTGCCGGAAGCAAGAATGGCATCCACATCGGAGGTATAGCCCGTAGGAGGATCGGAGGCTTTGTCGTAGTCGTAAGTAATATTCTGGGTAATATAATCATAGATCCGGGTGATCACTTCCAGATCCGAGGAAGCACCCTCGGCAAGTTCCTGTCCCTTGGCCACCACTTTGCTGTCCGCAGTAAAATTCACGTACTGGTTGGGGTAGAGAAAAGGGCTGAATGCATCCGCAATCTGTACATCCAGGTCTGCATACAGGCAGGTGGCATAATTGGTACCGGAGATATTTTCATAGATCGTCACGTCATAATATCCGTCTCCGGAAGACAAGGGGAAAGTCTCATAGCCGCCACCGTGCAGATCGTAAGTATAGACAACGGTATCCGGTCCGGTAATGCGCAGTTTGACCTTGGGACAGGTGCCAGTGTAATTGGCACAGACATAGCCGTCAGACATATGAGAATAGTCGATGACAGCCACATCATTGGAAGCTGTTGCTGTTCCGTCGGCCCGGGGCACAAGACAGACAGGCGTGGCATCCCGGAGAGGCTCTGCGTCAGCTACGGCTTCCGTTTCAGGAGAAGAGGCATCCGCAGAGCTGATATTCGTATCCGCAGAAGAAGGAACTGCGGAGGATTGTGATGGTTCGCCGTAAGTGTCTGCGACGGGGGCATCCACAGGCAGATTGTCAGAGCCGGATCCGCAGGCACATAAGCCGATTGTCATGGAATATGTAATTAGCAAAATGCGCAGTCGCGCAGATAATTTTGGCATCCGCATAAAAATCGTTACATCCTGTTGTTATTGTTCCAGGCCCGTTACATTATCGGGAGTAAAAAGCAGGTGGAGAGTCTCACCGTTTTTGACGGGGACATAAATATTGGCTTCCTCGGACAAAAAAGGAAAATTGATCACACCCTTGGAGGAATCCACAGAGAGCGGTTCGATGATCTCCCCGGACACAGTCTCCATAAAAGCCTCCTCGTAAAGAATGTTGTCACCGGTGAACTTCAGACTTAAAATATTATTTTCCACATAATCCAGTGTAAGCACCGCAGGTGTGGGGGCCAACAGTTTTTCAGTCATCTCAGAGAGAGGAACGATGGCGAGCGGCGACAAAAAGGTCAGCACGAAGATCAGTGTCGTGGCAACGATCAGCCGGTTGTAGGAGGCGGCATTCACTTTTTTGCGAAGCACCAGCTTGTCAAAAGGGATCGTATTGACCGGCTGGTTGCAACTGGACAGGATATTCTGCAAAGCATTGTTGGCAGTTGTCATGTCCAGTTCATATCTGTTTTTTTTATGAAAAAACATCATTCAGTTATCCTTTCATACTTTCTTTCAAATGTTCCTGTCCGGAGGCAATGTAGCGTTTGACGCTGCTGCGGCTGATCTCCATGGCGGCAGCAATCTCTTCCAGCTTCATGTCGTTATAATAACGCATGATCAGCACCTGTTTTTCATTAAAGGGTAACTGCTCTAAAGCTTCCGTCAGGCGGGAATACTCATCCTTCTGCTGGTAGTGCAGTTCCGGATTGGCATCCAGATGAGGGTCCTGAAGAATATCCAGAATTTCCTGACTTAAGACCTGACAGTCATTCTGCGGACGATTCTTCTGGGTCATGTCATAACAGACATGGAAACAGATGCGGTTCAGCCAGGCGATAAAAACGGTGGGATCATTCAGTTTTCCGATGTTTTTCAAAGCCAGTATGTAAACCTCCTGCATGGCATCCTGAGCGAGAAAGTCATCTCTCAGATAATGCCTGGTGTAGTTGTATACTTTATTATAGGTAAGAGCATACAATTCTGCGAAGGCATCCGAGTCGCTATGCTGGGCACGGATCACAAGACCGGCAATGTAAGGAATGTTCAAGTCTTTCATGCGTTCGTCTCACTGTTGTGTTAACGGGTTCCTTAGGGGTGCAGCTTGTTGTAGGTCTCTGTGAGCAGGGTGGAAAAATATTCGGCATGCGCCTCTTCATTTAAAATATATGCGTATTGGATCTGAATGGGAGCGTTACTGTGCTCCTCGTTGTATTCTTTTAACTGCTGGTTCAGACTTTCGATGAAATATTCCATGGTGTCATGAGAGCCGTGGTTGACGATCATCAGGAATTCGTTGCCTCCGTTACGGCCCACCACACCGAAAGCATCACCAACGCTTTCCAGAATACCGGAGAAGTCTTTTAACATCTGGTCACCTACGACATGGCCCATGGTCTGGTTGATCTCTTTCAGGTTGGTGATGGTCACCATATAGCAGGCTACATGAGCCAGAGATTCCGGAGAGTCATAGGTCTCGAAGACCACGTCCAGACCGTGCCGGTTGGGGATACCGGTCAGATGATCCAGGAAGGCCGCACGGTTCAGAGCATGGCTTTCTTCAGCAAAAGTGCGTAATTTATAGAAATCGTATAATAACCATATCAGATTAAATAATGCAAGGATCCAGGAAAGTGTGCATAAGATAAACAGAGTCCGGTCTTCGAAAAGCTTTGTGCCCAGTGCAGGGTTCAGAGTCAGGACCAGAACATAGGCGGTTTCCAACAGCAGAAGAAGAATTAACTGCACGGTTTTGGTGTTACGGAAGGTTTTTACGAATTTCTTTTTCTGTATCATATAGGTTCACTCCTTTGATTGCGTTGGACTCATTATTTCGTGATTTCATCACTCAATCACTTCGCCGTTCGCCAATCATGCAAGCATGTTGGCTCTCTTGCGCTCATTATATCATAACAGGCACTTAAAAAAAAGAAAAGAAATATTGAGCCATTCCGCTTCTTAGCGCCGTCTTTATATACGGAAGTGCTTCCGGAGTGTATGAGCGGAGGCGTGGCTGCATATATGGAACGTATTATTTATACGGTTTACATAAGAAGAAAACGGACAGGCCAATGTCCGGCGTAAGATATCCATCAGGGAATTCCCTGGTGGATATTTTCATTTTAGGGAAAAGCAGAATTTGTCGAAAAGGAGAGGACAATGTTGGAAACGATCTTGAATAATTTTCATCTGGAGAAGATCCTGTGGATCCTGCAAAAAAGGATTGCATACATTATGATCCTGGGGGTACTGGGAGGAATGGCGGGAGGCGCTTATGCATATCTGACCAACAGTACACTTTACCGGGCGGAGGTATCCTTCTATGTATACAGTGATCCGGACTACGTGTATGATTCTTCGGTCAATATCTCAAATTCCGAATTTACCCAGGCCAAGAATCTGGTACAGAGTTACATATTAATCCTGAAGAGTAACACGATCCTTCAGAAGGTGCTGGAGGAAGCCGGGCTGGATTACGGAACGGAAGCTTTGTCGGGAAGAATCGGTACCAGTGTGGTGGAAAACACGGCAGTGTTCTATGTCTACACTTATGACAGTGATCCTTACCGGGCCATGGAGCTGGCCAATGCTATCGGCAGGGTGGCTCCGAAGGAGATTGGCCGGATCGTGAAGTCCGGTGGCATTGAGGTGATCGATTATGCCACACTGCCGGAAGCACCCTACAGTTCCACCAGTCTGGTTAAATATGCACTGGTGGGCTTTGCCGGATGCTTTGGGGCATCCTTTGTATTGTTTCTGCTGGCAGGACTGATGGATACCACGATCCGCAGGCGGTACGAACTGAAGCTGGCATTCCGGATTCCGGTGCTGGGAGATATTCCGCAGATCCAGGCACCGGACCGGAAGAGTAAGCCCGTGTTGGTATTGGGGGAGAACAGCTCCTTTGCCGTGAAGGAATCCTATAATACCATCCGGGCAAACCTGCTGTTCACGGGAAAAGGAGAACGTTGTCCGGTCTATGCCGTCACCAGTGCGGATAAGGATGAAGGCAAGACTTTGAACAGTGTCAACATCGCCATCAGTTACGCACAGCTGGGCAAAAAAGTATTGCTCATCGACGGAGACATGCGGAATATGTCGGTGGCATCTCTGCTAAAGCTCCGGGGCAGACTTGGACTGAGCCAGTATCTGGCGGGATTGCGGGAGACACCGCAGATTGTGGAATACCGGCAGAATCTGGATGTGCTGGTGGGAGGAGAAAATCCACCGAATCCTTCCGAACTATTGGGCGGAGAGCGGATGAAGGAGCTGCTTACGACGTTGCGTAGCCGGTACGACTGCATCATTATTGATCTGCCGCCGGTAGGAATTGTGACGGATGCCCTGCTATTGTCCCATGAAGTCACCGCCTATCTTCTGGTGGTGCGGGCCGGCGTCAGCCATATGAGCCGGGAAAAGTCGGCGGTGACACTGTTAGAGCAGGTGGATGCGGATATCTGCGGCATCCTGTTCAACGGCCTGCCGCCAAAATCTAAGGACTGTAACTACAGACTGCAGCAATACTGGCAGGAATATAAACAGCAAAATGGGGAAGCAGTTTGAAAAAAACCGGGAGGTCTTTATGAAAATATGTTTTGCCGCATCGTCGGGCGGCCACTTTGAACAACTGATGATGTTAAAACCGCTAATGGAAAAATACGAAAGTTTTGTAGTAACGGAGAAAACAGGCTATGAGGTGAAGACACCGGTGAAATGTTACTATCTGCAGCAGGTGAACCGGAGACAGTGGAGATGCCTTTTTTATCTGTTGAAAAATACCGTGGATTCGTTGCGGCTGTTGCATAAAGAACAGCCGGATGTGGTGGTCTGCACCGGAGTGCTGGCCATGATCCCGCTGTGCATGGAAGCCAAGCTCTCCGGCAGGAAGCTGATCTACATCGAGTCATTTGCCAAAGTGACTTCGGCCACACTGACGGGAAAACTGTTATATCATTATGCGGATCGTTTTTATGTCCAATGGACACAGATGAAGGAAATCTATCCGGATGCGATCTGCCTGGGGGGAATTTATTAGGATGATATTTGTAACGACCGGATCTCAGAAGTTCCAGTTCAATCGATTGTTACAAAAGATAGATCTGCTGATCGAGGAAGGCATGATAAGAGAGGAGGTGTTTGCCCAGATCGGAGTCAGCGATTATCAGCCAAAGCATTATGAATACTGCAGGTTTCTGGACAGAGAAGGCTTCACCGGGAAGCTGCGGGAATGCCGGATGGTCATTACCCATGGTGGAACCGGTGTGATCATCGGCGCCGTAAAACAAGGGAAAAAAGTGATCGCAGTGCCGAGACTTGCCAGCTACGGGGAGCATGTGGACGATCATCAGGTACAGCTGCTTCGGGAATTCGACGGAATGAACCTGATCTGTGCCTGTTATGACAGTGAGAAACTGGGGGATTGCATCCGGGATACCGGCAGCAGGGACTTTGCCGGATACCATTCCAATACCCGGAGGATCCTTAAGGATATTGAGAATTTTTTAATTGCGGAAGAGGGGGAAAACCATGGAAAACATTCAAAAATTTCGTAAAAAAGGGAAAAAACTGGGAGAGTATATGATGACGAAGCTGCGCCTTTTGCGGGATCAGAAAAAATATCGCTCCCGGGGAGTGACATTAAAATATATGCTGGACCGGGTGGATTCCCGGGATCTGATCATCGTTTTCAGCTCCTGCACCAGAAAAGGGATCCGGGCCAGATACAATTATGTCCGGACGTTAAAGGAAGTTCCCTGTAACAAGTTGTTTCTGTTGGATGATTTTGCGTCAGATCACAGAGGTTCCTTTTATCTGGGCAGCAATATGAAATTCGAGGAGGCGGTCGTTGTAAGGGAACTGATCGACCGGGTACGGGAGCAGACCGGAGCAAAACGCCTGATCTTCTGCGGTTCCAGCAAGGGCGGTTACACGGCACTGAATTTCGGACTGGACTATCCCGGAAGCTATATGGTGGTGGGTGGTCCCCAGTATTTTCTGGGACAAAGCCTGCTGGACACCGGGAATATTGAGGCGTTGAAGCATATTGCCGGACAGGTCTGTAAGGAAAAGGTCGAATTCCTCAATGAGTATCTTCCGAAAAAGGTGGCAGCCAACCGTTATGCGCCCTCTCAGAGGATCTATCTGCATTATTCCGACAGCGAACACACCTATGAGGAACATATCCGCTATCTGCGCCGGGATCTGGCGAAAAAGGGATACCGCTGCAGCGAGGACGTGGCACATTACAAGGAACACGGGGAGATCAGTCTGTATTTTCCGGAATTTCTATTACATAGTGTGGAGGAAATCTTATGCCGGCAGTCAGCGTGATCGTTCCGGTATACAATACGGAAAAATATCTGGAGGAATGCATTCGTTCCCTGACAGAGCAGACGTTGTCTTCACTGGAACTGATCTTCGTGGATGACGGTTCCACGGATGCTTCTCCCAAGATTCTGGAAAGATATCGTGCCAGGGATCCCGAACACATCCGGGTCATCACCCAGAAGAACGCAGGGCAGGGAAAGGCAAGAAATGTAGGACTTGCGGCTGCCACGGGAGAATATGTGGGATTCGTGGATTCGGATGATTATGTGGACAGGCGTATGTACGCGGCCATGTACACCAGGGCCGGTTCCGAAGAACTGGATCTGGTGGAATGTGATTTTCATTATCTGGAGGAAGACGGCAGAGAGAAGCGCTCTTACGGTTCGGCGGCTCCCTGGAACAAGCTGATCCGCAGGAGACTGCTTACGGACAACGATATATGGTTCCCGGAGGGGTATATCTATGAGGACACCTCTTTCTACCTGAAGTTACGTCCCTTTGTGAAAAAACAGGCGAAAATGTTGGGAGTCTATGTCTATCACCGGGACAGAGGGGATTCTACCATGAATGACAATAAAAGCAGACGGGTGGGAAATATTTTTCCGGTATTGCAGGATGCCTGTCGGTTTTACCGGGAAAAAGAACTGATGGATACTTATGGGAAAGAACTGGAATATTTCTGTATGAGGATCCTGTTGTGCAGTTCCATGGGGCGGATCTCCAGAGTGCGGGACCGGAAGCTGCGGAAATCTCTGCGGGAAGAGACTTTTGTGTTCCTTCGGGAAAATTTTCCGGAGTATCGGAAGAACCCTTATCTGGGCAATGGACTGAAAGGGCGTTATCTGCGGATCGCCACACCGGCATTGTGCGGGATCTGTGGGGGAACCATCGGCAGATGCAGGCCGG
>OHJP01001272.1_pt1 | contig 10921 bp, 9 predicted proteins | sample 1568591 | NCBI WGS metagenome assembly OHJP01 (sample SAMEA3879567, study PRJEB24766) | human gut metagenome | biome: human-associated habitat; feature: feces | place: USA | collected 1985/1987
TTCCTGCTGCACTTCGATACGCTTCAGGTCTTTCTGGGCATATCCTTCACGGAAACGTACCAGCATTTCTGCCTTTTCCCCATCCAGCAGCTGCGGACCGGGATACAGGTCAATATACAGCCCCTGGGCAGGGTCGCTGTAATAAAGCCGTTCCTGTACATCAAATTCCACGCCGCCAACGGCATCAACAATATCCTTAAAGGCATCCAGATCCACTTTCACATAGTAGTCGATGTCGATTCCCAGAATTTCTTCCAGCATTGCTACGGAGAAGGTGCTGCGATTGCCTTCACCTGCATAAGCATGTACTTCTGTCAGCTTGCACTGACCATATACACCGTTTGCTTCCGGCACTGTTCTGCCGTTTTTCTCCAGATAAGCGATCATATCATCGGTCATGACCACACGGGTATCTCTCGGTACGGAAATCAAGTGCACCTCTTTTGTGGTCAGGTTCAAGCTTGCCACCATATTTACGTCCGATCGGAAACCGTCCCCGTCAGTCCCCAGCAGCGCAATATTCAGCAATTGGTCTTTTGCTTCCGTAGACACATCCGCAGATGCCACAAAATCGGATTTCTCTGCTTTGCCTTCCCAAAGCTTCAAAGATGCGTACAGTTTGGCTGCCCCAAAAGCCCCCGCAAGGATCACCACCAACAGTACACAAAGAATGATTTCCCCTCTTTTTCGTCTGCGGCGCATTTCCATCTGCTTTTGATGGTTGCGCTGCATTCTGGCGCCTACTCTGCGGCGCTGCTCCTGCTGCATCCGCATCTCTTCTTCCGCATAGCGCTGTTCCCGCAGCCGCTCTGTCCGGCTGCCCCTTCTCTGCTCCTGTTCATACTGGGGATGCACAGGGCGTCTGCGTCTATGCTGATAATCTGTTCTGTTTTCTCCCATCTTTCATTTCTCCTAAATCCCGCAAAATTCTCTTTCTTTTCTTCATGGCATATCATCCATAATTTATTTATTATAACAAATTTGACAGCTTCTGACAATCGAAGGGCATTTCTTTACACTTTTTTGTCAGAAATTTGTCCAATTTTTTACAAATGTCTTACACCGCAAAAGGAATCCACGTCGTTTTTTTGCTATGCTTTGGGATTTTGCCCGCAAAACCCTTTTTATTATACACAATTTCCCACAGAAAAAAATGTGTATTTTTCTTAAAATTCCATTGAAAACCCTTCGATTTCTTTACTTTTTGCCGAAAATCCCGTATAATACCCAAATTGTAAAGGAATTGTTAAGCACATATGAAAAAATAAAACATAAGGAGGTTTTGCCTGTGTTTTTCAATTGTTTTCAGCAAAAGGACGCACCCTTTTCCTGGAAAAAAACCATTCTGACGCTTCTGATCAGCGCCATTGTGGCAATGTGTCTAGTGTTTCTCATCACTACCCAGCATCCGCTGCACGTTGCCTATGAACTTCTGACACACCCTACCATGATTCTGTGGAACTTTCTGCCGGCACTGCTTGCAGTGTTTCTGGTATATTTTGTGACAGGACGACTGTTGTTTTCCTCCCTGCTGTTGCAGGTGGTATGGATTTTGTTTGCCGTCAGCGACAAAATCAAAGTTTCCATGCGGCAGGAACCCTTGCTGCCCACTGACCTGACACTGGTCAAGGAAGCTCTGACCATCGTCAAGACATTTCCCGTCTATATGCTGGCACTTATTGGTATTGGCTTCATCGCTGCCATTGCCATATTGGTTTTCAGCTTCATCCGCAGCGAAAAACAGCGCCCGCCTGTTCCTGCCCGTTTGATCGGCATCGTCTGCGTCATACTGGCTGCATTTGGTCTGAACACATTGATTTACGCTGACAAAGATCTGTACGACGGTTATCCCGTTGTGGAAAATCCATATTTCCAGGTCAATCAGTACAATACACGTGGGCTTGTCTATTCCTTCTTCCATCAGATCAACATCATGCGCCTACAGGCACCGGAAGGCTACGACAAGGCACTGTATGACGAACTGACTCAGGAACCCATCACTGCCGACGGACAATCTGCTCCCAACATTATCATGATCATGGGAGAAGCTTATTCCGATTTGAGTGAAAACGAACATATCAGCTTTGAAGGCTACACAGACCCCATGGCAAACTTCAAAGAACTCTGCGCCAAAGAAAACGCTGTCAGCGGTCATATTGCCGTTGCCAACTTCGGTGGCGGTACATCCAATACAGAATATGATGTGCTCACAGGGCTGCCTACTCGTTTTCTGGATACGGCACTGCCTTCTTATAACTTTATCCATCATGAAATCGACGCACTGCCTTATCGGCTGTCACAGATTGGTTATGAAACCACTTCCATTCATCCTGGTTACGCATGGTTCTATAACCGCCAGAACGTATACCCGGATTTAGGCTTTGAAACCTGCTATTTCCTGGAAGATTCCTTCGATCTGGCAACCCAAGGCATCGGCGGCTATGTAAACGAAGAAGCCACCATGGATAAAATTCTTTCTGTGATGGATGAGCATATCTCCTCATCCGATGCGCCTTTGTTCTCCTTTACCGTCACCATTCAGAACCACGGTCCTTACGAAAAGAAATATGGAACATTGGCACAGAATTTCTCCACAGACGTGGAATTGACAGAAACAGAAACTGATCTATTGACCCAGTATTTCTACGGCATGACCGATGCAGACGAAGAATTGGGACGACTGGTGGAATATGCGGAAAACAGCGAAGAACCCATCATTCTGGTATACTTCGGTGACCATCTGCCGGGCTTCTCCAACGGTATGGAATTCTTCGATCTGCTGGATTATCCCAAAGATGCCAACGGCACACCAGAAGAACAGACTGCCGTTTACGAAACACCTTTTGTCATCTGGGCAAACGACAGCGCTGCACAGCAGTGCGGTTTTGCAGAAAACGTCGATGCAGCCGCATTGCCGGAAAACAATCTCATCAGCTCCTTCTATCTGGGGGCATTGACCACAGAGCTGGCTGGCATGGAGGGACTTTCACCTCTTTATGACATGCTTAATGACATGCGGAAAGAATACCCTGTCCTTTCTGATATGTACCATGTAGACGCTCAGGGCAATTATGTGCAGGAACTGCCGGAGGATGTTCAGGAACAGCTGGATACCCTCATTGGATGGCAATATTATATTTTGTTTGACCAAGTGCTTCCTGCCGCAGAGAACAGCCAATAAATACCCAAAAGCCGAAATTCCTTTTTAGGAACTTCGGCTTTTTTATTTTCCCACCCTTGTTCGGAAGAAAATACCATGCTATACTGGCATCAATCACATACAAAGGAGGAATCTTTATGGAAATTCTGCGTGAACACGCACAAACCATCATTGGTGATACACTGAAGCAGGTTCTGCCCCATGCCGCTGTACAGCGTGCTTTGGAAGGACGTACCTTTCCCGGAAAATGCATCGTCATTTCCATTGGCAAAGCCGCTTGGACCATGGCAAAAGCTGCTTCTGATTTATTAGGAAATACCATCGACCGTGGTGTTGTGCTGACCAAATATGACCACAGCCAAGGAGATATCCCTGGTTTTGTCATCGCCGAAGGCGGACATCCTTTGGTAGATGAAAACTCCATTGCCGGAACAGAGAAAATCCTTGCTGCTGTGGAAAACCTCACAAAAAAAGATACCGTCATCTTTTTGATTTCCGGTGGCGGTTCTGCACTCTTTGAAAAGCCCGCTGGTTCTCTGACACTGGCAGATATGCAGAATGTGACAAATCAGCTTTTGGCATGCGGCGCGGAAATCACAGAGATCAATACCATCCGCAAACATCTTTCCGCAGTGAAAGGCGGTCGCTTTGCAAAACTTTGTGCACCCGCTTCCATCATTGCCATTGCCCTCAGTGATATTCTGGGAGATTACCCCGATGCCATTGCTTCCGGTCCTGCCACCGCAGACACCTCCACCTGTGCCGATGCCATGGCAGTGGTGGAAAAATACCATCTGGATTTTCCTCCTGCCGTTTTAAAACAATTACAGGAAGAAACCCCTAAAGAAATCACCAACTGCGAAATGCAGATCACAGGCAGTGTATCCCAGCTTTGCACCTTTGCCGCAAAAGCAGCGGAAAAACTGGGATATACCCCACTGACCCTTTCCACCATGCTGGACTGCGAAGCCAGAGAAGCTGGTCGTTTCTTGGGCTCCATGGCAAAAACTCTGGAAAAAGGCGAAGGTCTTGTGAAAGGTCCCTGTGCCATCCTTTGCGGCGGCGAAACAGTGGTGCATCTGACTGGCAAAGGCAAAGGCGGCAGAAATCAGGAACTGGCACTTGCTGCTGCTCCCTATCTGGAAGGTATGAAAAACGCCCTTGTGGCTGCTGTAGGTTCTGATGGCACCGATGGTCCTACAGACGCAGCAGGCGGTATGGTTGATGGCAGCACCATGGCAGCTTTGCGAAAGGCAGGGCTTTCTGTTGATGCTGTTCTGGCAGAAAATGATGCTTATCATGCTTTGAAAGCCGTAGACAGCCTGATTTTCACTGGTCCCACAGGCACCAATGTAAATGACCTGTATTTCCTTCTGTTCCGTCCATAAAACTTGATTCCGCAAAAACAAAAATAGCCGAAATCCTTTTTTCAGGATTTCGGCTATTCTGTTTTTTTCTTGCACCGACAGCTTTTCCCCTCCATAGGATACAAGAGAATAACATAAGGAGGCATCTCCATGAAAGAGATCGCATCGAATTTCCTGCCGGACACCTGCGAAACAGAAACCACCATGGACTGCAACGCATGTGTCATCAAAAAAGTCGGTCTGGCACAAGCTTTTGTTCCTAGTCAGCCCTACCAGACACCATCTTCTGCCGAACAAAGTTTGATTTGCGGCACCGCTTTTTCTGATCTTTCCATGCCCTATGTCCAGGGCAGCCATATCAAACGCAATGCAAAGGAGGTCACCTCATGGAACGCGAAATGATGCTCCAAAAACTCATGGAATTGGATTTTCTGGCTGTGGATTTAGGTCTGTATCTGAACACCCATCCCACAGAAACAGAAGCCATCAACGCCTATAACCAGACCATCGAAGCCGCAGACACCCTGCGGATGAAATTTGAAGCGGCTTATGGTCCTCTGTGCTCCTTCCGCAGCTATGCCGCTGATACAGAAAACTGGCAGTGGAAAAACGATCCATGGCCTTGGCAGACAACAGCAAACCCCTCTATGGCTGGAAAGGAGTGCATGTAAATGTGGATTTATGAAAAGAAACTGCAGTTTCCTGTAAAAATCACCCGCCCCGATGCGCGCATGGCAAAAATCATGATTGAGCAGTATGGCGGTTGCGATGGAGAATGGGGCGCTGCCCAGCGGTATTTGAGCCAGCGTTATTCCATGGTAACACCGGAAGCCAAAGCTACACTCAATGACATTGCCACAGAAGAATTGGGGCATGCAGAAATCATGGGCACCATCGTCCGCCAACTTATGCAGGGTCTGACCAAAGACCAGATTATTGAAGGCGGTCTGGAAGCATACTATGTGAACCACGGCTTTGGGGTATATCCCTGCTCTGCCGCTGGTGTGCCCTTCTCTGCAGCTGCATTCCAGTCCAAAGGCGATCCCATCACAGATTTGTATGAGGATATGGCAGCAGATGCTGCCCCTTTGGAAGTGTAACCTTTCCAAAAAACAAAAAATGCCGAAAAACGGTATTTCCGCCTTTCGACATTTTTACTATCCTATCAAATTCTAAAACACAAATTTCATTTTTATTTCCAATTGCATTCCACATTCAAAACAGAAGCCGGTATGGAAATAAATTGAATATCAAACTTCAGACTTGGCTGCACACGGGTGCTGGCGCTATGTATTCGAAAACTGAATGCCCAATCGTTATCCATATAGATTTGAACGGTTGTTTTGCTCCCTTGTTTAAATCCCATGGAACGTATCTTCATAGGCGCGCTGGCATCAGGAATTTCAAAAGCAGATGCTTTCTCCCGGCTGGATCTGCCCAATGTGCCATGCAGATTGAATGTATGAATGGAAGTCATTTTCTTGCTGTCGTTGCTGACGATCTTATGATAATCTTTCATACCCACCAAATATTCAAACATTCTGATGGCAACTTCCGGCTCCCTTTCATAAGCCCTGTTTACCTCATCCAAAAAAGCTTTCAGCAGAGGAATGTATACATCCCCTTCTTTATCATGCAGCTCTGACCATTTCGTACCAAGTTCTTTCTCTCGATTCAGCATCGCAAAAATGGGGCGGATGTCATCCCAATATTGTTTGCTGCAAGGGATACCATACCATTCCTTTCCAAAATCCAGAACATGGCTTAACCTGCTGTGTTTGACAGCCGCATGGTTATGCTTGATACTCAGCCCCACTTCCCAAGGTATATCTTCCCGGTAAATGACAATATCGCGGACATCCCCATTTTCTCCTGCTTCATCTTTCTGAAAAGCAAGAAACAGCGTCCCTTGATTTTCTTTCATCAAAGGCTCAAGCCCTAAAACCATATCCACCGCTGCATCAGCAGAGAGGGTATACAATTCCCTTTTGTCCTGACTGATGGCATTCCATGCCCTTTTGTTGGCATCCAGACTGGAATTTGCCACAACACAGGTCTTTCTGACGGCAGCAAGTTTTTTGTATAAAGCAGTCATCCAAGCATATTCATAGGCTCTTCCTTGGTCATTGCTGTTTGTGCTCATTTCTTTTTTCCTCCCGTCTTTTTGCCAACATCCATTCCAATCACCTTATCCCCTTCTCCCTGCAAAAACAGCTTGATAGCCGTTGCAATCTCATAAGCAAGGTTCACAGGGACAGCATTTCCGATCATTTTATATGCGTTGTTTGTTTCTTTATAGAGGAACTGGAAATCATCAGGGAATCCCTGTATTCTGGCAATCTCGCGAATGGTCATTCGACGATAAAGGTGCTCACTGCCTTCCACAAAACGACAGTCATCTTTGCCAAATTTCTGCATTTTAGGCGCTTGTGGATGAAGCTGGCACTGACGCCCAGAAGCCTGTACAGTAAATGCCTGTTCATCCCACCCCTTCACTCTATTGCGGCTCATGAAGATAGGGGAAAAGGCACCTGTAAAATATTCGTTATTGTTCACCGCTTCAGGATTGTGATGATTCTTAGGACCTGCCGGTACAGCAGTATCCTGCAAATCCCAAATAATATCCCTTAAGGTAAGCTTGGCATCATCTTCCTCAGTGGAACCTTTAGGGAATACAAACTGGATATTCAGATCTTTGCGAAAACCGATATAGAAAACTCTTTTGCGTTCTTCTGCCACGCCATAATTTTTGGCGTTGACCAATGTCAGGGAAACATCATACCCAGCCTCCTCAAACATATGCAGGATATTCTGAACAGCCTCACTATGTCTGTTTGCCAGCATGCCGCTGACATTTTCCGCCAGGAAAAATTTCGGTGCAAACTCTTTCAGGAGCCGGATATAATCATAAAACAGTTTTCCTCTGGCATCTTCGATTCCTCTTAATGCACCTGCCTCAGACCAAGATTGGCAAGGAGGTCCGCCAATGATACCGTCCACCTCTCCATCAATATAAGGAGCAATATCTTCTTTGGTAACCTGCCGGATATCGCCTTCGATCAAATGGGTCTTTGGATGATTGATCTTAAATGTCTCATAAATGGTTGGATCAAACTCGTTTGCTACGGGAATATGAAATCCAGCCCGCTCAAATCCCAGATCAAGACCGCCGCATCCGGAAAATAAAGAAATTACATTCATACATTTTGCTCCTTGTCCATAAATTCTTCCAGCATTTTATCTGGAAGTCTCTGTGTACAGCAAAAAGAATTCTTCTTTTCATGAAGCATTCCTCTTGCCCCTTCAAACACTTCTTCGTTCTCATATCATAAAAGGTCGCATTATTATAGCATTCTTTGCTGTTTTTTTCAATCCGATTTCCGTCATGCGCCCTTGTGTACGCTGCATCTGCCATTTCCATGAATATTTTGGAGGGATGCTTTTTGTCCATTTTTTCATACAAAAAGCCGGAAGCTTTCGCCTCCGGCTGTATGTGCAGGTAAGTTGAGAACAGATTTGTTTTTATTCTGCTTTTGTTACAACATTTTCGCAGAAGTTCATCAGCATAGTTGCTACCTGTGCTCTGGTTGCAGTGCCCTGAGGTGCCAGAGTGGTTGCTGTCATACCGTTTACAATACCGTTGGCATTTGCCCACTGCATTGCTTCTACAGCATAGCCGCTGATGGCAGCGCTGTCTGCATAGCCTGTCAGATCTGCTTTTTCTGTAACATCATAGCCTTTCATCTGTGCATAACGGTACAGGATTGCCGCCAGCTGTTCTCTGGTAATGGAATCGCCCAGACCAAATGTGCTGTCATCATAGCCTGCTACAATACCATTTGCATTTGCCCAAACAATGGCATCTGTGTACCACATATCTGCTTTCACATCTGCAAAAGGATTTACACCTGTGCTTTCAGGCTGTTTTTCCATGTTATAGAGAACCACTGCCAGCATTTCTCTGGTCAGAGGTGCATTGGGTGCGAACTGATTTTCACCTACACCATTCATCATACCGTTTTCCACCACATAGCTTACGCCTTTGTAGAACCAATCGCTTTCGCTGACATCAGAGAAAGCAACGGTTTCAGGTGTTGTGGTTTCTTCTGTTTTATCAGTTTCTTCTGTTTCATTGGTTTCTTCTTTATCTTCTGTTTTGCCTTCTTCCTTGAAGGTTACGGTCACTGTCACATCACAGTTTGCCATACGGAAGGTATATTCATTATCCTCGTCTTCTACCTTCTTCGCATCGATTTTGTCACCTTCCAGATCGACGATTTCGATTTTGTCCACCACATAGCCTTTGTCAGGTGTAATCGTCAGTGTGATTTTCTGGTCTTCGTCTGCCCAGTCATCGCTGACAGAAACAGTGCCATTTTTTGGGTTGATGACTGTGATGTAGCCGTCATAGCTGTGGGAACCGCCGGAAGATTTTTTCTCAGCAGTGTATGTGAAGCCATCTGTTTCGTTTCCGCTTACTGCCAGTCTGTAGCCTGCCGGAACTTGGATAATCCCACTCAAGTCCTCATATGCAGTAATGGAATAACCTGCTGTCAAAATCATTTTGTATTGTCCAGCATCAATTACAGTATCTTTAGGAATTATAATATCCTCACTCACTGTCATATCGTCTACAAGATAAAGTGTATCGTCACCTTCAACATAAGCTTCGTAAAGGATAAGCCCTTTTTCTGACTGACAAGTTACATTTGCACCGTCTTCATAAACGATATTGTTTCTTAAAAATTCCACTCTGCCTTCTTCTTTCATGCTGCTCAGGTCAAGAGCCTGTTTCAAATTATTGGTTGTATCAATAAAGTTTACATCCCCCCCGAAAGTCAGTTTTGTAATACCATTATCAATACGTAATAACTCTTCTAATACAATTTTTCCTGACGTTGTAAGAGTACCTTCTTTCTGGTAATTTGTAATGGTGCTATCTTTGATATATAACTCATTGTTATACGCATGCATTCCATCAAACTGATCATAGATATCCCCATTAAACGTAATTGCAGAAAAACTATTGCTTTCTCCAGTACTATTATTGATTCCCAAAATATAAGAATCTATAATGTTATATTTCGCAAAAGATCCCCAAACGTTCAAGCTTGTCCACCCACGTATTAAGGAATCCTCTATTGTGATTACCAATCCACTATTATCTACAATTGCACTTCCCCCGTTAGTACCGGCGACATTGATAGAATAACCAAAACCAGAAAGTTCGGAATTGTTTCTAAGAATGATTTCAGAGTTCTTCACATCAAACACAGAAATCCCTCTAAAATCACCAATCGCAGCTTCCTTGCCAAAGTCCCCATCCTTTGGTACATTCTGTGTACAGAAAATCTTTGTGCCATCCAAAATCAAACTGGCGTTTTCTGCAATGTCATTCTGGGTAAAAGAAATCCCTCTTTCTTTTGCATAAAATTCACAGTTCTCAAATGTCACATGGGGAGATGAAGCATTTAAAACCATAATACGTCCATTGACAGCTTCACCATAAACATTTTTCAGAGTTACCTGTTCATTTGTTGTAACATCAAAAAGGGTTTTCCCAGATGCTCCTGTAAAGGTGATATATGCATCCTCACTACCTTGAAGCACAATGCCTGTATCAATATTCAAAGTGTTTGCGACCTCAACAGCAGATAATAATTCTACCGTATCTCCTGAAGACGCATTGTCAATGGCATCTTCCAGTGTTGTATAATACTTATCGCCTACCTTTGCGACATTTGCATCATAGGGAACCACACCATTTGCTGCTCCACCATTTAGCATCGTGGAACTTTCACCAACTAAGGCTTCTAAACTTTCTGTTTCTAATGCCTCATTTTCAACAATACTTGTTTTCTCCGTTTCTTGCAGTTGTTTTTCTTCCGCCATTGCTACATTCGGTACTGCAGTCAATGTCATAGACAGTGCCATAAAGCAAGGCAATACTTTTCTCTTCACCGAAAACTCCTCCTTTTCCTGATATACGTTTTCCTTATTACAAGTAAATCTTTGTAATAAAAAAAATTATGTATGCTCTACATGTGTTCAGTGTAGCATGTTTGTCATGTGCTTTCAATAAAAATATAGAAATTACGAATTGCTTTTATAGCATTTAAACATATTTATATCTATTATCGATTTCATTTTTTACAATGAGATCTCATATTAGCTTTCTCTGCAAAACAGCTGTCTATTTTCTCATACAAAAAGACGACAAAGTCCTCTTTGCCGTCCTCAAAAATTCCAATATATCGTAATAGGCACATCTCTCGACCCAGAAATCCTTCTTCCCACATCCACATGATCGACCAATGCTTCCACCATCTCTCTGGTCAGATGTTCCACATGGATATATTTTTCCACCAACTCTTTCCCATTTCCTCCTGCCTTT
>OHJP01001273.1_pt1 | contig 10919 bp, 10 predicted proteins | sample 1568591 | NCBI WGS metagenome assembly OHJP01 (sample SAMEA3879567, study PRJEB24766) | human gut metagenome | biome: human-associated habitat; feature: feces | place: USA | collected 1985/1987
TCTGCCGCCATGCATAGTGAATTGTGTGTGAAACGTAGTGTTCGCCCTTTGGTGTCTGAAAAAATGCTGCTTCGTCTTTTCTATGATGCCCCACACTTGAAACATATTTGGAGCAGCAATATGTTAGCGATTCAGACATTGGAACCAGGCGTTCTTTGCCAAATTTGCTGTTTCGTATATGTAGGACACCTTGCTCCAAATTGACATCCGCAATAACAAGATTCAATGCTTCTGAAACCCGCAGACCGCAGCCATAAAGCATTCGGAACAGCAAACTCATCACATAAACGCGCTGCGGAGAAATCGGTGTGTATGGAAGTCCATCTGCGGCTGCAAATAAGCGTACAATCTCACTATGGCTAAAAATATATGGTACAAAGTTGGATTGAACCCTCCGGATATCCCTGTCAACATATGCGTCTATGCCAGTTTTCTCTAAGTGCTGCATGAATCGCCGGATCTCTGTGGCACGGTAATAATGGTTGCGAGGACTTTCATTGATATCCTTTTCATTCCAGCGCTCAACCGCGCTTTTGGAGGCATGATCCAATGGTTCTCCGTTTGCAAGACACATTCGCAGAAAGCGGAGCAGCATACCCATCGGTTTCTGAACCTGCACCCCGACACTTTCCTTTTCCACCAAATATTCATGGCATCTTTCGGACAAAGCATTTTGGAATCCAGCCTTTTCGCAAAATTCAGCCAACCCAATCATAGCAATACCTCCACATCCAATGCACAGTCTCGAAGATGGGTTATATCGACCTGCAAATACTTTTTCACTGTATCGGTTGAGGTATGGCCTAAAATGTTTGCAATGGTTGAAATTGGAATGTTTTCCTCCATGAGTCTCGTTGCCAAGGTGTGCCGCAGCGAGTGCATACCATGCTTGCACTTGGATAAATTAATCTTTGCCATCTGCGCATAGCGAACAATGATGCCGCTCAGAGAAGACGTATCTGAAAAAGCCATGATGGGAGTCCGCCCTGTCAAAAAAACGTTCTGTATATCAGTTTTGGGCCGTCCATATTTTAAGTAATCAATGATTGCCCAGCCAACATCATCAGGCAGCGGCAAATCGACACGCTTTTGCGTTTTGGATTGTACAAAAGACAGTCTGCTATTCTCCCAATCTATATCCCCAAGGCACAACGCACGGATATCCCCGACACGAAGTCCAAGTTTTGTTACAAGCAGCAGAATTGCATAATCTCTTTTCCCCATAGGATTTGCCCGATCCACCGCAGATAGCAGCTTATCTACATCTTCACGTTCCCACACAGATGGCAGAGGATTTTTGCGCAACGATCGTTTTGCCGGCATATTGCGGGAATAATCTTCGCTCACATATCCGTTATGAAACAGGAACTGCAAGAAAAGGCTTATCGTGCGCCTGTGGTGCTCTACCGCATCATCGCTTAATGTAATAATTGTGCCCAAGAATCCAACTACTGTTTTATAAGAGATCTCAGAAATGGCAATCTTGTTTGAGTGCAGGTAGTTGAAAAATTTACGCAGATCTGCTTGCCGCCTGTATACAGTGGCCTCTGAAGTACCTTTGCTCCGGCAATCATCTCCAAATTTATCACTCAGATATTGGAATTCTGGCGTGAGTTGGAGGTTTCCCTTTAACCGTCTGGCACGGAAAAATGAGCCATGTGTATGAAAGTCATTCAGCAGTGCAATTGTTCTCCATGCATATTGCGTGGTACATGGCAACTCGTGGACAAGGCGTCCGTCGAACTCAACAGGATAATGCTTTTCAAGAAATTGCTTTCCTACATAGGAAGAATAGCATTCGATTCCCAGGTCTGCTCCAAATGTGAGCAGTAGTTTTGTTACTGTCCTAAAATTTGAAAGCCGGGATTCACTATACCCGGCTGCGACCAACGCCTGATCAAAGGCAGCGGTCAGTTCCTGCATTGACTTTGTGTTGTCCATGTAGATGCCTCCAAAAATTATTATGCAAAGAATGCACTCTAATTTTACCTGCTATCTCTTACTTTGGACAGATTCCTTTTCATTTTATATGGATAGCGATAAGCGTTCCCGCCTTCCTATTTTGGAGGAAGCACAGGTCCGCTTTGAGGATGGGCACTGTGTCCTGACCTGCACCAATTTAGACCAGTGGTGTATGAGTACAATTCCCGCAGTCGGGGACTCTTTCTCCTTTGTGTTTGTGGGGACCCGGAAAATCCTCTCCGCCTGCAAATACTTTTCCGGAGAACTGGAGCTCACTTACACGATTGAACCCACAGAGACAAACCCTGATCCGAGGGGCCAAATTTCTATCAGCGACGGGAAACGGAGCCTGAAACGCAGTACGGAGCGCACTTCCGATTTCCCCGAGCTCAAGGAGAAGCCTTTGGACCGCCATTACCCTGTCAATCCGAAAAGACTGCTGGAGCGGTTCAAGCGGGTGAAATACGCCGTTTCCTCGAATGACGCCAGACCAAATCAGTGCTGTATTGAATTTCTGAAGGACAAGATCATCGCTGTGGACGGCTACCGCCTGGCAATGAGCACCGATCCCGCCGTCAATGTGGAAAAACCTTTTTACATTCCGCCGGAGGTCATGGCAGAGCTTACGATGTTCAAGGATCAGGACTGCACGATCTCCGTTGGAGAGGAGTGGGCGGCGGTTGAAAGCGAAACGCTGCGTGTGCTCACCCGGATACCCGGCTATGACGGCTTCGATGTCGAAAGGGCGATTCCCACATCGTTCAGTACGGAATATCCCGTTGATGTGGATCAGCTTTTGGATGAAGTCAGGTATCTCAACGGCTTTATCACCGCAAAAACCCGAAAGCCGATCCGGTTTGACGGGGGCACACTCTCTCTTGAAACACCAGGAGGCACCTATCTCTCCAAGGTCGGCCTGCCTCCCGTTGAGGCGCGGGGCCTCAATCCGAAATACCTGCTGGAGGGGCTGGAGCAGTTCAAGGCAAAGAAAGTGCATACGGTCACCATGAAAATGGGGCACCCGCACTCTCCCATGATCCTGACGGATGGCAAAGACGACCTGGCCATGGTCCTACCGGTCCGGCTGAAAGAAGTCGCATAATAAAAAAGGAGCGATCACAATGAAAAACCTGTATATTCCCAAAGGGAAAACCCTGCATTACGAGACCCTGTACTGCCAGAACATCGTCAATGACGGCACGCTGATCGTGGACGGAACGCTGCACGCCCGGAGCATTTCCGGCAAGGGCATTTTGAAAGCCGGCACAGTTTCCGTCCGCCATGTGGCGGAGATGGATATTGAGTGCGCCACGATGAATGGAGAAACCATGGCCGCTGAGCGTGTGTGCGCCGCTGAGATCGTCCTGTCCGGCTCCGCAACTGTGTCCTGCTATCTGGAGGCGGAGTATGTGGAGGTCCCCAAGCTGACCATGGCAAAGCACAACATCGGTACCCTCAAGGCCGATGATGTTATCACGCTTCCGGAGAAAAAGCGCGGGATCGTCGGCACCCTGGTGGCGGGCTTTTTTCGCCGCTTGTGGTTGTCCGTGATCCACCGTATTCCGGTAGACGCCCCGTATGTCCAGGTTGCGGCCCCGGCACCGGAAAGCACCGATACGGAGCAGGAACAGCCGAAGCCGGAGCGGGCCGGCGATTTTCAGTCTCAGCCCGTTACCCAGCCAATGGATCTGGACCTGGAAGAGGATTTCGAGTTCAAGCGGCTCAAGGCCATGTACCGTCTCCTGAAAGACTGCGGATACACCCTGCGTATCACAAAGCAGGAGGAGACTGTGCTGACTCCGCGGGAGGATAGCGCGTCTACCCTCCCCAAGGCTGCGTGACCTATGGAGAACATCATCATCCGGCAGCGCCGGGAGGTGACCGCCATGGGGATAACCCGGGTCCGGGAGCTGTGCGCCCAAGGCTACATAGACCAGTCAGGCGTTTTTCGCCTGAAACGCTGTGTCGGCCGATATGGGCCGAAAGAGCCGTGCAAAACGGCAAACCCTGTTATTACAAACCGTGCCGCGTAGGCACTGAAAGCAGAGGGGGACTGTGCGGAGCGCGGTCCCCCTCTGGCTAAATCACGGAGGTGATCAAACATGGAGCAGGTAAACGAGGCACAGCCTCAAAGCCAGCCCCCTTCCCAGCGGTTTTATGCCCTGGAACAGCTTGGCGAGCTTGCCGGTACCATTACTTTGATTTCGGAGGGCCTGCAAGCCTATCGGGCTCAGGTTGCCGGGCTTTTGGCCGGCCAGAAAAAGGCGGAGGCATTTGAACTGTACCGCCTGCTGGAGCGGCAGCGCACTTATCTGGTCGAACAGATCCGTGCGACCCGGCCTTTCCTGATGGAGCTGGAGAATCCGCTGGCCCCTGCCGCGCAAAAGCTGGCGGAGCAACTGGCAGCCTTTCCGCTGATGACCGCGGACTACTCCAAACTGACCGAAGTGCTGAAGCGGTTTGCGGACGCGCTTCCAGACCATCAGACCACAGACGCCTCAATCATCGGGCGCCTGATGAACAATGTCCGGCTGGGGCATTACCCCACGGACCTCACTCATGTGGGGTATATCGCCAACAGCATTGTCTTTCCCGCAGAGAACACGGCCAACCTGATTGACCCATGCTGTGGAACAGGGGACGCCCTGCTCCGGCTCGCCCTGGGGACGGACAGCCAATGCTACGGCATTGAACTGGATGACCACCGGGCGGAACAGGCACAGCAGCAGTTGTACCGTGTCGGCTTCGGCAGCTTCTTCGGCTCCAATATCAGCCCAGGAGCTTTTCATGCCGTTTTCCTGAATCCGCCCTATCTGTCTGTCCTGTCTGAGAATGGAGGACGGAGCAGAGACGAAAAGCGGTTTCTGATTGAGAGCATCCCCCTTCTTATGATGGGCGGGCTTCTGATCTACATTGTCCCCTATTACCGCCTGACGGCAGATCTGTGCGGCATCATCTGTGACAACTTTGAACAGGTGCGTATTCACCGCTTCCTGGACAGGGAGTTCAAGCAGTTTAAGCAGGTGGTCGTCACAGGCGTGCGCCGCAGACGGACGGAGGCGGAACAGGATGCGGAGGCGCTGTGCTCCGCCGCGGAGCACCCGGAGACCTTACCTACCGCCGACCTTCTGCCCAAGGCCTGCTATGAGCTCCCGGCAGTCTCCAAAAAGGTGGAGACATTCCGGGGGGCTGTGTTCAATGAAGACGAGCTGGCCCGCCAGCTGGCAAACTCCACCGGCTTTGACCGGCTGTTTGCCAAAAGCCGGCTGGACAGCGAGATCAAGCGTCCGCCCCTGCCCCTGTCTATCGGACAGGTGGGGCTGATCGGCGGCTCCGGCCTGATCAACGGACTGATGGAGTGCGACTATCCGCATATCGTCAAGGGCCGGATCATCAAAGAGAAGCACACCGTCACGGATGAAAACAGGGGGCCCCATGGGCGCCTGATTTCCACCGAGATACGGGAGACGATTTCCAACCGGATGATCTTCAATATCCTGACGCCGAGCGGTTTCCGCTCGCTGACTTAAAGGAGAAAGTGATATGAACGAAAAAAACTATTTTACCATTGTTGTGCCTCTTTCCCCTGATGCACAGAAAATCGTGCAAGGCAACCCATCAGCCGTCCCGCTGCGGGCGGCGGTTTGGTCGCAGGCGGCGGAACGCATGAAGCCGCTTCTGGGAGGTGTCTGCTCCCGTTTCTCTCCCGCGGTAGCCCCCTATGGAGAGCCGCTTCACCTGCCCTTCGGCGTCGCTTTGGGCGGTGCAGAAGCCGAACAGTTTCTGCTCTGCTATTTCCATGCCAGGGAAAATCAAGAGGAGGAGATCAGGAGCCGCACTCAGGCCATTCGAGCTCTGGGCAGAAAAGCTGGTCAGTTCCATCCTGATGAAGAAACGACTTTGACCGTCATGGCGTTTCGTTCTTCTGATCCTGAACTGCATAAGCAGATGGATGTTGCCCAGCGTTTCTTTTCCGACGATATTACCGCCGCTGCGGGTCTGTACTATTTAGGCTTTGGCTCCAACTACATCAATGAGCAGCAGGAGCGGCAGATCCTCTCCAATCCGGAGGCTTATGCTCTCTGTGTGGCTGAGCTTCAGCCAGTGGAGGAAGCAGCGCGATGAGGAAAGTGTTAGACCTTGGCGAACTCCATAAACAGCTCAGACAGACGGAGGAACATGAGCCGCACTTCGACGAGGAGCTAAACCCCTACCTGCTGGACACAGTTCTTCCGCAACTGGAGGGTGAGGAGCCCATCCGGCTGGAGCAAATCGACTTTGATCAGTTCGACGAAGAGGACCCGTTCACAATCCTCGACTATTATTACTGGCGGGAAAATCTTTGTAATACGATGCGCCACATCAACAGGCGGATTTCCGACATTTTGCCGTCTTGTGTGAAAACCAGAGCGTTTTTATAGGAGGCCGGACATGGACGAAGATACTTTGAACGCAGCCATGAGGATCTTAAACATGGCAAAAGTGCTGGAGAGCCACGGGAAATTGAACAGGCTCATGGATATGCTTGGAGATTGCACGGAGATCACCTGGGATAATCAGTGCATGGTGGAACGGTTTGCCTGTGAGAGCGTATTTCAGAATACCAAGTGCTATGAGCAGTGCGGAAAGCAGGTCTCCCATCATGCGTATGAACCGGATCGTGAGGTCTATGTTCTGCGCGACCCGCTGCTGGACAGGTTTCATGCTTTGTGCCGGGAATATGAATCCCGAAGAGGGATAACCCGAATTGAAAACCCCTATGCGCGGGAGCTGGAGGACGCGGTCCACAGTGCTATGCGCCTCAGCAACTATAACTTTGATTACCTTTGGGTAGACGGCTCGGAGGCGCGGAAAAGCCCCAAACTCCTGCTCTTTCTGTTCGAGGAGTTCTACTCCTTTGATGAGATTCCGAAGGCTCTGTGCGACATCCTGGACGCCTGCCAGAGCGGAATCAGGGAATTAGAACAGGAGCTGAAGAAGCCGGCGGGCAAAGTAATTGCCCTGCCTTCTCAGCCTGCGCTGAAGCAAAAGGAGGCGGCATAAATGGAGGCCAGCAACGACATTATGATCCGCATTTCGCCCAATGAGGGCAAAATCACCGTGGAAGAGGACGCGCAAGGTGTCTTCTCCCGGAAAAGCATCACCGAGGAAGATCTGCTTCGGTGCTTCAAAGACAGCCTGCGGACAGCAGACGAGGGCTATCACAGCGGTTTCCTGCCGCTGAATACTATCTCGCTCTATCAAAGCGAGACGGTAAAACGCTTCGTTCTCTGGCACCCCAGGCTGTACGCCGATGTTTCGGTCTACGATACGCCCTATCCCCACTTCCCGATCCCTCGTCTGGTATTTGGCTTTTCGCTCAATCAAGAGGGGAAAGCATCCCATTGCCGGATTGGGGTGGTGGCGGATGAAATCCCGACCCCGGAGACACCCATGTACTACTATCCATTTTCCAATGTGAGCCGCGAAAGCGGGAGCCTTTGCGTGGGAGCCAACACGCTGCCAATCTATAAAAAGCCGCACAAGGCACACAACCTTCCAGCGTTTCTCCTGAGTATTCCGAACAACATGCACTATTACAGCAGCTCCAACAACAAGTTAGGACTGGAATATCGGGAACTCATGGAGCATCTGAAGGACAAAGACCCCGAATACTACTATTCGGACATTCTCATCCCCAAAAAGGAAACGCTCGGCGAGTTTATTCAACGGGCCTAAAGGAGCGAATATCATGTGGAACAAATCAGCGGAAGAACTTCGGGCGGCCCTTTCCGCCCCCTTTCAGAGCGCCGACATTGAGTGGCGGATCTCCGCGACCAATTCAGCAAAGACCAGCGGCCTGGCAGTGCCCTATGTGACCAACCGAGCCATCCAAACCCGGCTGGACAGCACAGTGGGCATCGACGGCTGGCACAATGATTTTGTGCCGTGGAAAGGCGAGAGCGCCCAGCTGTGCGGCATTTCCATCTATTTTCCGTCCCAGGAGGCGTGGATCACCAAATGGGACGGGGCCGATGACAGCGATATTGAATCGGTCAAGGGCGGCCTCAGCGACAGTATGAAGCGGGCCGCGGTTGAGTGGGGCATCGGCCGGTATCTCTACGGCATGACGCAAAAATGGGTCTCCATTGAGCAGAGGGGAAAAGGGTATGTGATCTGCAACGACGAACGCCCCACCTTGGACGCCGTCCATGATCAGTGGGTGCAGTCACTCCAGCAGAAAAAGGACCACCCCGGCGAACAGGACAAACAGGGCCATCACACCCGGAGCCAATCTGCCGATCCCAATGGCCGTCCCCGCCAGCAGGGCGGACAGCCTGCCCCTCAGAGGCAGGGCGCAACCCCTCCGCCGCAGCCGCCGCAGGCACAGCCCGGGCGCCCGCCCCAGCAAGCCCCTCAGATGCAGGGACAGCCTTCCCAAGGCCAGACCTCCGCTTCCGGCATCCCGGCCGGGTGCTATCTGGTGACCGGCGCTGTCCTCAAGCCGACGATGAGCGGAAACAGCCGCACCAGCGTCCAGGTCAGGGACAGCGCGGGACAGGTCTTTCAGGCATATACCCGGGGCGCCGACAGCCGGCTTGCGCCGGGACTGATCCTGACAAACGCGAATTTTTCCACGCAGCACAGCAACGGCGTCACCTTCTATATTTTGGAGGCATACCAGATCCTCGACCTGGGCTCAGAACAGGCCGCATAAGTAAGGAGGCAATCAAATGATCCAACCGATCAAGCAATTCCGCGTGACCCGGCTTACAATCAGCGGGTTTAAGGGATATGCGGACCAGAAGACCTTTCAGTTTGGCGGCATGAATGTGATCTCCGGCCATATGGGCGTGGGGAAAAGCAGCATTGCCGACGCCATCGCCTTTGCCATCACCGGCGTAGGCTTCTATGCCGGCGCGAAGATTGACTACCTCTATCATCAGGATACCCGTGATTTGCTGGTAGAGCTGGAGTTTGAGGATGAGTCCGGCAAACTTCGGACCCTCGCCCGCCATCGCAAGGATGACAAAATGGACATCACGCTGGATGGTGTCCGCATCGGCCAGGGGGATCTCACCACCATGTTTGGAGAGCGCGATCTTTTCCTGTCGATGTTCAACCCGCAATACTTTATCAATGTTTTGGGCAGTAAGGGCCGCAACCTTTTGGAGCGGTATCTGCCGGAGGTGCCCAAGGCGGAAGTTCTCGCTCAGCTCAGCGACCAGACGCGGGCACTGCTGGAAAAGCAGGAGTTTCTATCCGCGGAGGCTTACTCCAAGCAGCTGCGCGAACAAGTGACCGACATAGAAAAGGATATGGTCTATATCCAGGGGCAGATTGACCTGCACGCCTCTCAACAGAAGGAGCAGGCACAGGAGCTCATGGAAGCTCAGGTAAGGCATACACAGCTTCAGGAGCGAATCGGTGAACTGGAGCGTAAGCGCACCACAGGTTTTGACGGAAACAGTATGATCGACCGTCTGGCCGACTTATACGCCCGTTATGAAGAATTACAGCGGGAGAATCCAGTGATTGCCGATACGGCAAACCTGGATCTTCAAATTCACGCCGCAGCTGAGAAGCTGGCCCGCCGCAAGGCGGACGCCTACCAGAGCAAGTATGCCGCCGCACTGGCCCAGGCGCAGGAGCGTATCCACAGGCTCAGTATGGAGTTCAAGCGAACCAAGCATATCCACGACGGCCTGACGGCGGGGGTGCAGTGCCCCATGTGCCGCCAGACCATCACGGAGCAGACATTGCCGCAGGTGAAGGGGGAATTTGCCGCCTCCCTGCGCCGCATCCAGGCCGAAGGCTGCCAGCTCACCGCCCAGTGCAAAGAAGTCCAGGAGTTGGACGCCAAGGCGCGGACCGTTTTTGAGCAGTTTCGGGAGGACGATATTGCCGCCGGAGAAGCCGAGCTTGAGGAACTCAGCGGCCAACGTAAACAGGCGCTTGAACAGGCGGAGGAACGGCGAAATTTCCACCAGCAAGAGCTTGAGCGCCTGCACAGCGAGATCCAGAGCACCGAGCTGGACCGGGAATGCGGTATGCTCAGCCAGGAGGAAATCGAGGAACTGAACAGGGCCCGCACGGAGTTTGCCGGGCTCAATGCCAAAATTGAGGTGCTGTCGAAGCTGGTCCAGGCCTCTCCGGAGGCTGCGGGGAAGCAGGAGCAGGACATCAAGCAGATGCAGGCCTCCATCCAGCAAAAGAAGGAGCTTCTTTCCGCCCTGGCCTTCTATATCTCAAAGCGGGTGGAGATCAACTTCTCTAAGCTCAGGATGAACCGGGTGTCGATCACCCTCTATGATGTGGTGAAGAGCACCGGCGAAGTCAAGGATGTATTCCGCTTCACCTATGAGGGCCGCGACTACATTTGTCTGTCTCACTCCGAGCGAATTCGGGCTGGACTGGAAGTTGCGGAGCTGATCAAGCGTCTGCTGGGCGTCGAGTACCCGACTTTTATCGACGATGTGGAGTCCGTTCCCGTCATCGACAATGTTCGCCCCACGGGGCAGGTGTTTATCGCCAAAGTGATCAAGGGCACCGCGCTGCAGGTCCAGGTGGCCGACAATACGGGTGTCCCGAAAGCCGCATAAAACGGTGAGCGCCTATGGGCAAGCACCGTTCCGGCCATTCTTATCAGGAATTTCCGATCCTGAATGTGGCGAGAAGATGTGGGCTTGTCCTGAATGACCGCACGCTGGAATGGGAGGAGGTGGAAGCCTCCTGCCCATTCTGCGGCGACCACGGGCCAGGGAAACACCATCTCTTTCTCAACACCACCAGAAATATTTTCCGCTGTGTGCTCTGCGGAGAAAAGGGCAACAGCGTGTCCCTCTATGCCAAGATGGAGGGGGTTTCAAACCGGCAGGCGTTTCGGGCGTTATCGGAGGACAGCGTTCTTTACCGGTTTCCCCAGCAGCCCCTGTCACAAAAACCGCCCGAGCCGGAGCCAAAGCCCCTGGCCATGC
>OHJP01001277.1_pt1 | contig 10910 bp, 6 predicted proteins | sample 1568591 | NCBI WGS metagenome assembly OHJP01 (sample SAMEA3879567, study PRJEB24766) | human gut metagenome | biome: human-associated habitat; feature: feces | place: USA | collected 1985/1987
CCGTTTCCGCTTCCATCCTCCCCCTCCATGGAGGCAGAAAGCTCCGGCATGGAGACAACGGATGTCCCCCTTAAGGATGCTGCCCCCTCTGGCGTCTCAAAGCCAGCTCCTTTATTGGTCCACTGGCCAGAACGCCCGTTGACCGACAGCTCATATCCCTCGCTTCTGGACAGTTCCTTCACATAATACCGTCCCAGGATCAGAGGCCTCCCGATCCAGCAGTTCCCATTGACGGACAGATTTTCCCCATAACGGTTTCCAGGACCTTTCCAGCCTGGATCCGTCCGTCTGACCGTTTTTCCTGCATCATAATCAAAGGTGGTTCCAGGCGCCTCTGTATAAACGGTAAATCCAGCGTTTCCATCCTGGTCGGTGGCTGCCACCGCCGTAAGATCATCCTTTTTATAAACGATCCCCGTATTGGTCAGCTTCCCATCCCCTCCTAACTCCGAGTCGGGATGGACGATATCCTCGGCTGCAAACAGGCCGTAAACGGCCCCCTCCAGGCTTCCGTCCCCTTCTGTATCCCCGAAAGAGGAATATTCCTCTGATTCTCCCTTATAGAGGTTCAGATCCCGCTTGTTGATATGGATCTCTCCCTCGGTCCTGTGATCCTTAACGATCCATGAATCCCCGCAGCCCTCAGCTCCATTACAGTGGGAAAAGATCCCCGGATCCCCAGTCTCCAGATGACGGATCCCATCCGGACGGGCATTCTCCAGATACGACTGGAAATCTCCTCCCCCCTGTTCCTCCCAGTCCTCATCCTCCAGCTCCCCTTCATCTGCCAGCAGCATGGAAAACAGCTTCCAGGCATTGGAGGAAGTAAAGATCCGTCCTGCGTTGGAAGGCGTAAGGAGCCTCTCTGTATCAGACGGGGTGGAGATCCCAGAAGCCTTTAAGGTCTGCACCTTCCTTCCGGCAGTCTCCGCCTGTATTTCTCCGCTGTCTCTGGAGCCCGTATACCAGATGTTTTCTGTAATGTCCCCGCTGTCTCCCTCTGCCCGGGTACATACAGCCCCGTTCTGGGACGATGTGGTCGTCACCAGCTCCACAGGAATATCGTCGTTATGGAGACCATGAAGGATATAGCCATTCCTGGCCTGTATCTCCTTCCACGTATAGGTAAATCTCAAGGAAGTAAAATTCTCATACGTCTCTTCGCAGTCAGCCCTGCAGCCGGACGCCTCAAAGGCGCTGCCGGACCCTGTATCCTCTTCCGGTCCGCCTTTATCCCACTCTCTGGCCTCTCCCCCGCCGGTGCCGCTTTCCAGAACTCCGGCCACCTGGTCAAACGCGCTTTCATCAGAAACCCAGTGAAAATGAACGCCCCCCTCTGCCTCTGCTTCACAGGCCTCCACCAGGGACAGCCATTCCTCTGCCGCCGCACGGTTCTTATCCCTTGTGACCTCTGCCGCCTCTTCCCAGGAAGCATCCCCGCTCCTATCCTCTTTTCCTGTGCCGGAGCCTGGATCCTTTTGGGGAATATCTGCCCATTGGGGAACTCCATGGCCGTCGCAGTACGTTTTTGAATACACGTAGCTCCGGCTGTCCGTATGGGAGATCTCTCCATTTTCGTCTGTGGTCCCCTCGGCAAAGACCTGAAAGCCATCCCATGGAGCAAAGCTTATATTTTCCGTCGAAAGCCCGGCTCCTCTTTCACTGGTCCCAAGGTTTCCCCCATCCTCAAACCGCTCATACAGATAAAACTGGCTCCCCTTTAAGGGCATTCCAGTCTCATCGTCCAGCTTTTTCAGCCGCACGTTATAATCGGACTGAAAGGTTTCCTCGTGGCGGAAGACCTGGAAAGACAGCTCCGGCTCTCCGCCCCCGTAGGCCGGCTCACGGTCGTCATCCGGACCGCCTCCATCCCCTTCCTGGCTTACGACTATATAAAAGACCATATCCGACGGCACGATCTCGATCCCGGACTTATAAAGCCTCTGGTGCTGCGGAGCATTGACACACGCCTTAAAGTCCATCCATTCATGGAGATAGTCGTCGTTCCAGCTTCCCTCCGTATACCAGCCGGAATTTTTCCGCATGGTGATCTTATAGCGGACCATGGTCTTATTGTATTTCTGCTCCTCCGTCATGGTACTGTCCAGAGCATTCTCATTGGCTGTGGCAGAGCCGTTATTATGGATCTTAATGGAGTCTCCGCTCCAGGTGATCTCATATAATTCCTCTCCCAGAACAGACCTGGCGATATTTTTATCCTGGGATGCGTCCAGCCAGCCCACATTTCCTCCCGTGGAGCCGTTGTCCCAGACGCTTTGGGGTTCGATCTTTGCAATATCCCGGATAAACTCACTTCCCAGGAAAAACTCTGTATCCAGGGCTCCTGGACCATCGGAGAAGGGCAGTACCGTAAACGGTACTGCCGTTTCCTCGGAGGTGGCATCCCGGATGGCGTCCGGCGCTTCCTTTCCTTTCTCTCCACCATCCGCTGCCATCTGCTCCATGGCGGCTATGGCCCTTTCCTCGATCTCCGGGTGATCCGCCACCCACGCAAACCTTGTACTGGGATCGTCCTTCACCCGTTTTACCACATTGGGGCCCGATGCCGTGGAGGCGATCTCCCCGTAAAGCTCCGGATCAAATTTCCGGGCCGCCTCTTTTAATGCGGTCCAGTTACTGGGATAGGCCCAGAACAGCCGTTTCGTCTGGGTCTCTGTCAGCGGCGACGGCAGGGTATCGTATTCATAGATGTCATACCGGTCCACCTGCTTCCATCCTTTTCCTCCATCCAGACAGTAAAACGGAGCCGTTGCCTTCTGGGGCCATACGCTGGAGGCCCTGGCCGGGAGGGGAAACGGCACAGCCAGAGCCAGCAGGACTGCGGCCATGACCAGGGCTGTCCCCCTTTTTACTGATTTTTTATTCCAAATGCATTCCATCATATCCATGTCCTTTCTTGATCTCCCGGCCAGGAAAACAGCCTGCTGGGACCGGCCTACCGGCCCTCCTCCAGATCCCTTCCCAGGACCTGTACCTTTCCGTTTACGGTCCAGGCTCCGGAGCTGTCCACCGTATACCCGTCGGGCGTCACTGCATCCGACAGCATCCTGCCACTTTCCGGCTCCAGATAATAGCACCTTCCGTTGATCCAGTTCCATCCAGTCAGCATCCTTCCGCTGGGGCCGAAGGCGTACCAGCTTCCTCCGATCCTGTGCCAGCCTGTATACATACGTCCCAGACCGCCGTCGGATATATCATGGAGATAATACCAGTTTCCGTCTGCCGGATCCTGGAACCATCCAGTCACCATGGCCCCATCGCTGGAAAACCGGAACCAGGACGTGCTTTCCTGGCCCTCGCCCGCATAAGGATTGTGGATATAGGCCCATTCACCGGCATAGGTACGCCCGCCGCTGGTAAAGATCCACCTTCCCGAGCCATCCTGTACCCATACGCCTGTGACGCTTCCTTTGGGAGCCTGTACGTCTGCCGTCTTTTTCCCCCTGGTGGTGATCCCCGAAGAAGCGCTGCCCGAAGAGTGGCCTCCGGAGCTGCCGGAGCCCGATGGACGGTATGTCCGGTCCTCCATTTTGAAATTCAGGACCACTGTGACCTCCTTCTTCTTATCCCCGGAGCCCACAACAGCCGTTGTAGTTTTCTGTGCAGAATACGGATATTTCTTCATGGCCTCCTGGATCCATCCGGCATTCACTGCCGGCGTTACCAGCCCGTCCCCGCTGACGGACAGAAGCTCTCTGTCAGCCTTCCACTCCAGCTCCGGCCAGTCCTCCTCCGCTTCCCCCTCCGGTCTCTGGGGATACAAAACTGCCGTCACCTTCTGGCTTCCGGTTCCAGTCCATGTGAGCACCGGATCCGAGCGGCGGCCGGTCTTTGTAAGCACCATGTCAAATTCCAGCCTTTCCCGGTCTGTCTGGATCTCCTCCGCCAGTACCTTTGTCTGATCCACCGTCACAAACGACACCTCTGCCCGGCAGGAAGCCGTCTGCCTGTTTCCCAGGGAATCATCCGCCGTGACGGTCACAAAGGCCGTCCTCTTCCCTTCCCCGCTCCGTCTGGCATAAGGATCTGCCTCGTGGACCGCGTCATCCGCTGCCATGATATCCCGGATCCATCTGGTGTCCTTCACAGCTTCCACTCTGGCATTTTTATAATCCTCCTCCGTATTTCCCTGTCCGTAGCCTCCGGCGTCCACCCGGATCACATTTTTATCGTCCACAGACCAGGAAACATCCCTTTTATCAAAATGATCCGGAGAAAAAACGGCGCTCAGTGTCTGTGGGCCGGTGACCGTTACTGTATCCACCGGAGTTTTTCTGTCGCCTGTCAGTATCCTTGTGACTGTAAAGAAAAGCTCCACCCGGTCTAAGGAGGCCCCCTCTGCCGCCACCCGGGTCCTGTCCTTTATCTGGAAGGTGACCGGGATCCGGCAGTTGGCTGTCAGGGGCTTTCCCTCAAAGCTGGCCGCAGGCCTGGTCTTTGCAGTCAGCACAGCCAGACCTCCCAGGGTACCGTTTCCATATATGGTATCGGGGATCGGATACTTAAACCCCTTATCTGCCTGTTCCTTCTCCGCCTTCTCTATGATGTCCCGGAAAAAACCGGCCTTCAGATCCAGCTCCAGGGATGCGCTCATCTCCGTATAGCCCTCGCTGTCCTCATCGGGATTCTGCTTTAAAAGAAGAAGCTCTCCGTCGTCCACGCTCCACTGGACACGGCTGTCTGCCACATCGTTGTTCTTATCCACAACTGCCTCCACCTTCACCTCCTGGACCTTTGTTCCCTCTTCCAGACTTCCATTTATGTATCTGGCGATCAGCTTTCCCGCGTCATTTCTAACCTCTGTGACGATAGAAGGGGACTTTCTGTTCCCGGTCCTCTCCTCTGTCACATGGAAGGCCAGCTCCTCCGGCGTCACCCGGATATCTGCCGCCACCTTTTTATACACGGCCGAAATTTCCGTATCATGTTCCGGCATCACAAAGGCATAAGAGCCGCCGGTCTGATACGCCATGGGTGTTTTCCCGCCCCCGGGTTCCGTATAAAATGGAACTCCGTCCATCTGATATTTCTCCTCCCCGTTATTTCTGGGGGCCGTGATCACTGTGACCGTGTCTCCTGCCGCCACAGCCCCCCGGTGGGACTTATCCAGCTCCTTACTGTAAGCGGATCCGCCCCGGGCCGTCAGCGACGCCACATCATAATAATTCTGTACGTTGGCCGCCGTATCGATCTGGAGCACCGAGACCAGGAAGCCTCTGGCTGGCCGTCCCGTCTTTCCCGGTGCAAAATGGTCCGGGGAAAATTCCATCTCCTTCACCGAATCCTCTGTGTCGATCACATGAAGCGCTCCTTCCTCCAGCTCCTCATAGAAGTACCGTTCCTCCTCCGGCCTGGTGCTCTGTCCCTGGACCAGGGTAAACCCATTGTCCTTCCCGTGCCAGAAGCCGATATGGGCGTCGTAGCCAAACCGGTTATCGTCCGGGATCCCGGAGCCGCAGACTCCGGCCATGATCTTTCCCTCTGTATCCGCAAACAGATAGGCCAGATCTGCCCCGGCCTCCGTTCCATAGCGGAAATGAAAGCCCGTATCATGGGTCCCGATGAACGTTCCCTCCCGGGCGCTGCTCCCCAGGCCCGAGCTGGCGATCCTTCCCTCAAATCTGGCCACCTTCATTTTGCCCGAGGCATATTTTCCTGTTACGCCCCCAATGGCCTGGGATCCGCTTCCTCCAATGGTCCCCATGACGTGGGCATTGAAAATATCTGTATCATTCTGGAAGCCTGTGATCCCTCCCACATAGCCGCCGCCCTGGATCCTGGCGTTCAGGCTGTCTCCAGTATTTACCGTGCAGTCTGAGATCACAGAGCCTGCGGCCTTTCCGGTAATCCCCCCGGCAAAGGTCTCCTTTCCCTTTCCCAGATCCATGGCCACGTGATCCGCCGTACAGTTTTCCACCACTGTACCCGCAATTTCCCCGGCAATGCCGCCGGTATTTCCCGCAGTCTTTAAGGCTCCGGCCACGGCCACATTCCGGATCACACTGTCCTGTACGCTGCCGGCCAGGATCCCAGCCGTTTCACCCGCTGTGATCACATGCCCGGGACTCACTGTAAGATCTGTGATCTCTGAATCCCTTACGGCCCCGAATAATCCCATATGGCTCCAGTCCGGTCGGTAAAGACGGAAATTGGAAATGGTCTTTCCATTGCCGTCAAAACGCCCCTGGAAGGCCGGGATATGATCCGAATGGATCTGGGAGCTGTTCCGGTAAAAGCCTATGGGGATCCATTCCATCCCTCCCAGATCGATGTCCCTTGTGAGCTCAAAGCAGGACCCGGAATAATCGCCCGGATACGTTCCCTCCCCCTCTTTGATCTCCATTCCCATGGCCGCAAGCCTGGAAAGGCCCATGAGCTGTGCCTTTGTGGAGATCTGGAACGGCTTTTCCCGGCTTCCGTCCCCTCTGGTCCCATCCAGGAATCCCAGGTCTCCGACCCAGTTTTCCCACAGATCTTTGGACTCCGCCATCAGAAGCGGACGGCCCAGGGCATTGGAGCCTGTGGCCCTGCGGACGTATTCCGTCTGCTCCCAGGCAAATCCTTTCACCGGATCTCCCAGCACCAGTCCTGCGCACAGGCAGAATACTGCTGCCCGGCCAGCCTTCCCGGCCCGTCTCATTTTCATTTCACGTTTTTCAAACTGCATATATTTTCCTCCTGTTACAATAGAAATCCATAACCTCTGTTCCCAGTGCCTGCCAGATCCCGGAGCACCGGCTATGACTGCGGCAGACAGTACGCTGGACGGAGGCCGAAGCTTCCGTCAGAAACCTCTGCCGGGCCTATGGTCCCATCCCTCAGATCCACCGCATATGCCTCCGTTCCATAGATGAATCCTCCGTTTTCTCCCTCCTGATAAACAGGAGTCCTGAGCCAGTATCCCCGGCTGTACGGACTTTCTTCTGACACTATGTCCCACAGCTCCTTCCTGTATTTCAGCGCCTCCTCCACCGACAGAAGGAACATCCGGTCTGACATCATCTGCGGAAGGAGCGTATATTTCACCAGCTCCGTTTCCGCCGCCTCTCCCTCCGTACCTGGAGACGTCTGCCCGAGAAAAGCCGTGCAGACCCCGACGTTTACAGGCATAAGGGCCCCGGCTCCCATCTGGAGACCGGCTTCTCCCGTACAGCGGTCCCGGAGCCATTTCCGTATCTCCGAGTCCTTATAATTATTGTTTTTTCCAAATGTGATGATCTTTTTCTGGGAATCTGTACTGTCCATATCTGACCGTATGACAGTTTCGCATAAGAATAATGCGTATTTCTGATGATCGGTTCCTGCACTGCTGTAATCGTCGTCCACGCACCGGAACTGGTACGTGTCCTTCCCAAGCCTTCTCGTCTGGACGTCGCCCACGGCCCACCGGCCGGTCTCGATCGGTTCATCCCCGTTCAGAGGATCCCTGCACCGGTCACAGAGCCTGTCCCGGTCCGCATCCAGGTGCCCCAGGGCAGCCGGGGACCGGACCTTTCTCAGCCCGCAGAGGCGGCAGGTCAGTTCCTCCTTTCCTCCCCAGAGACAGGTCCCGGCCTCCAGGATCCTGGTCTCCCACCGGTGGGTACACGCTTCCTGGTCCGGCTGCCGCTCAAACCCGATGCGGCAGGTCACATATCTGCGGCCGTTTTCCTCATATTCCTCGATTTTTGTGTTGGAAATATTGACGGCGGCCGGGAACATCTGGGCGATCACCAGGGTCTCCGGCTCGTAATCCTCCCCGGTGATAAAAAACTCCTCCCTCTCCTTCCCGGCTCCTGCGGAAACCAGTTCCATAAGAAGGCGGCGGCATTCCTGGTCTCCGGAAACCATATATTCCGTCTCTCCGGACATCCGCTCCTTATCCAGCAGCCCGGCATAGGATTCCATATCCAGGCAGAAAGCCCTTCCTGTACAAAGCCCCGACAGGACAGCCGCCGCCCCGGCCGCTGCCAGAACTCCCCCTATTCTCTTTTTTTTCATAATACCTCCAGGATCTTCTGGCTGATGACGCCAAAGCATTGTGTGTGTTCAAAGAAATGAATTTAGAATATTTACAGACAGTATACCCCTCCGGGTGAATTGGGCGCCTGGATTTTCGCGGTGTACGCGAAAACCAGATGCGCGATGGTATAATGTCTGTTTTACAGACAGTATACCATTCACCTTTCCGGTGTGTCCATGGCGGATCCATAAAAAATGCATGGCAAAAACCATGCATTCCGCCAAACTTGATAGTAATAAAAAAATGATTTCCTGTCATTCTGCCAGTCCATCGGAAGACAGCCGGGCAGAAAAGCCATGGTCCTGGGGCAGGACCACGGCTCCGCCTATGGCCTCTGTTCTCCAAAGGTCAGCCGTTCCAGCTCCTCCGCAGTTGTGATCCCCTGGTCCACCAGCCGCAGAAGATCGTCCCGCAGCGTCCTCATTCCCAGGATATTTTCTGCATAGGAGGCGATCTCCTCCTCCCGGCAGCCTCCGGCGATCATTGCGCGGATGGTCTTATCCACCGCCAGTACCTCATGGACAGCGGTCCGCCCCTGGTATCCCGTATAGCCGCAGCGGGCGCAGCCGGTTCCGTACCGGATCCGGCGGATCCCCGGTCCCAGAAGCTTCCTTTCTTCCTCGTCCGGTTCCCTTTCTGTCTTACAGTCCGGACAGATCTTCCTTACGAGCCTCTGGGCCAGGATGCCGCTCAGGCTGCTGGCCGCCAGATACGGCTCCGCACCCATGTCCAGCATCCGCACCACAGTCCCCGCCGCGTTGTTCGTATGAAGCGTGGAGAGCACCAGATGGCCCGTTACCGCGGCCCGTACACTGGTCTTCAGCGTCTGGCTGTCCCTGGTCTCTCCCACCATGATCACGTCCGGATCCTGGCGCAGGGCAGCCCGGAGCCCCGTTTCAAACGTAAGCCCGGCCTGGGTATTGACCTGCATCTGGCTGATGCCCCGGATGTGCTTCTCCACTGGATCCTCAATGGCCACAATGTTCACCGGAAGCTCCGCCAGTCTCTCCAGGATCATATAAAGCGTCGTCGTCTTGCCGGAGCCTGTGGGCCCGGTGATATAAAAGATCCCGTTGGGCCGCTTTAAGATATCCAGTACCTTTCCATAGTTTTCCTCACTCATGCCGAAGGTTTCCGGGCTGTCGATGACTGTATCTGTATTCAGAAAGCGGAGGACTGCCTTTTCGCCGTGTATGGTTGGGATCACGCTGACCCGCAGATCCGCCGGCTTCCCCTGGATGGAAGCCCTTATGTGGCCGTCCTGGGGAAGCCGCTTTTCCGCAATGTCCATATCCGCCATGACCTTCACACGGGTAAGGATCATGGGATGGTGCCTCATTTCCACAGCCGCACATACCTTCAGCCGCCCGTCTGTGCGCATCCGCACGGTCATCTGCTCCTCTCCCGGCTCCAGATGGATATCGCTGGCCTTTTTCCGGAGCCCCAGGGCCAGCAGATGGTCTACAAACTGCACCGCCATGTTTTCTCCGCCCTCCAGGCCCTTTAAAATTTCCATTTCCCTCATGAATCTCCTCCGTCTATGTACCAGACCGCCGGATAAGAAGCTCCCTCCGCGGCAGACTGCCCGGTCCTTCCGCTGCCTTCGAGCCTTCCAGTTCCATAAAAAGGAACGTTCAGAAGCTCCACCCTCCCAGTTCTCTCATATAGAAGCTCTTCTCCCTGGTTTACCCGTACCGTCAGCCAGAGGCTTCTTTCTCCTGCTGCCCGGATCCCGATCTCCACATCGGAAAAGCTCCCGAACGTATCCCCATCGATGCGGTTCCACGGCTTTTCTGAAAGCGATACAGATTCTGCGTATCTGAGCTCCCCGGCTGCCAGCTCAAAGACCGCGTCCCCTCTCATGGCTGCTGCTGTTTCACCGGACAGCCTGCGGGCAGTCCGCTGGGCCATGAGCATCAAGGGAAGGGCGGTCAAAAGCGCCGCTCCTGCCAACATGGCAGCCGCCATCAGCTCCACCAGCGTAAATCCCCTGGTCCCCTTCATTCTGTCTCCCTCTGATCCGAAAACACAGGATCCAAAGACTGCCGTTCCAGCTCTCCTGTTCCCGGCTCCATTCCAAAGCCATAGATAAAAAGCTCTCTGTTACGGCCTGTAACCGTCTGGCGGCGCACACAGCCCTCCCCGGAAATGACAGTTCCGTCCCATGTCCGCATCCTAAAGCGTGCAGGGACCTCCTGGACCGTATCCGTATCCTTCAGCTGTTCCGCCCGTCTCTCCATACGAAGGCCAAAGGAGATCCCCAGGCTCAGAATGCCCGAGGCCATCATCACCAGAGCCACAGCCGTGACCGCCTCCACCAGCGCATATCCCTTCTTTCCCATTTTCATTCCTCCAAAGGCTCTGCCGGAGCATACCGCACTGGTCTCCACACCGGTGCTGCCGCAGATGAAGGCGTGACCCCGCCGCCGCTTCCTTCCGTTTTCTCCAGGAGCAGGGAGACGGCCTCCGTCTGCCCTCCATAGGCGCACATCCCGTACAGGACCAGATTTCTGCCTTCCTCTCCGGCCCAGACAGTGACCGGGACCGTAAACGTTCCCAGACCGTCCTCCGGGATCACCTCCAGCTCCGTTTTCTCCGGCTCCATTTCCTCTCCCGGTCTGTTTCCTTCCATAATATCCTGCGCCAGAAGCCTCACCGCTGTCAGAGCCCCATCCCGGGCCACATTTTTCTCCAGAGTCCTCACGGTCTGCCGGTTCAGGGCCCGCCCCGATGCAAACAGAACGGAAGCCATCACCAGAAATACCAGGATCACTGCCATGGCCTCCAGCATGGCTGACCCCTTCATCCTCCGGAGCCGGCCTGTCCGGCGACGGAAAATCTCCTTCCTGCACCGGGGCCGTCCATTCCTATGCCATATACCCATACA
>OHJP01001280.1_pt1 | contig 10891 bp, 10 predicted proteins | sample 1568591 | NCBI WGS metagenome assembly OHJP01 (sample SAMEA3879567, study PRJEB24766) | human gut metagenome | biome: human-associated habitat; feature: feces | place: USA | collected 1985/1987
AACGATCGCTGCCGTCCGTCGAAGGCACGAACGAGAGTGTTCCCGCCACGGGGTCGTAGTTAACGCCCTCTGAGGCGGTCACCGGACGGGTTTTGTAGTCGACCGTTACGGGCAGCGGGGCGCCTTCGGGCGTAAAGGAGTAGCCGGAAAGGGTTACGGTGAATGTTGCGGTGGCACTTCCCATGATGGGTTTGCTGACCTGGATGTCGCTCATGTAGATGCCGTGTGCCAGTTTTATGATGCGGCTTCCGTCTGAGAGGAATACCGCTTCGCCATTGGCTGGAAGGGATGCTGCCGCGAAAGGCGTCGGTGTGTTTTCGACGACGTAACGGTCGAAAAGCAGTTCGCCCAGCGAGGAAAGCATACTCAGGCGGCCCGTCGTCGGGCTGCCCATCAGCAAGTCCCCGTTGCCGTTGATGCGTAACGAAGTGTAGCTGGCGGCCGTGTTCTTTTCGTACATGCGGTGTCCCTGCCGTGAGAACTTGACGATTTTGCCTTGTGAGGTTTCCGGATTGTAGAGGCTTGCCACGCAGGAGCCTGATACGGGGTCGTGCGTGATGCCTGCGATCACACCGCGATCCACCTGCGAGATGAGTTCCGTCCCGTCGGGACGCAGTTGGGCATAATATGAATTGGTGAGGTCGTTTCCGCCGACCATGATCTCGCCCGTGGGGCAGACGATCAACTGATCGAGTTTTGTCTCTACCGACGTGGGGACGATCTGTTTCTGGAAAACAATATCGCCTTCAGGGCGTATTTTGATTACTGCTCCCCCCGCTTTCTGGCCCTCGCCAACCAAATAGAGGTCGCCGTCAACGGTCGAAGCCATCTTCTCGATATGGAATGTGCGGTCGGGAAGCTGGGTAATGAAGAACGGCTTTCCACGTTCGTCGAGACGCACCACGCAGCTGCCTTCGTTGTCTTTCGACGAGAATGCCACATGAAGGTACTCAGTGGAACTGCCCAATACGTTCAGCCCGACGCAAACTTCGCCCGCGGTGGGAATATAATTGTATATCACGCGTCCCGAGGGTGAAATTTTGCATACGAAAGGTTTGCGGCCCCCGGTTACGGCCGGGGAGTCCCCGCCGAGGATCAAACTGCCGTCCGCCAGCTGCCTCCCCAATGTGATGCACGACCCGGGCTCTCCCACGCGCACGTCCTGCTCTACGACCCCATTGGAGGTCAGGACGATGGCGCGTCCCGTGGCACCCCGGTTGTCGCGCGGCGGAACCGTGCGGCAGCCGACCAGCAGCACTTTGCCGTCCTGCAGGGGAAAGACATTCGTGATTTTCGCAAAATCCCCTGCCGGAAACTTGCGCGAAAGGATACTTTCGCCCAAGCGGTTGAGCCATATCACCATAGGATGCCCGCCGTTCTCCCCGACAGCAACGACGTCACCGTTGCTAAAATCCGGGCAAACTTGTTCATAGTGGATTTCCTTGCCGTACGAACGGTCGTACACGACCGGCATGAACTGTGCCTGCACCCGGCTGGCGGCAAAAATCGCCATCGCCATGCCGAACGCCCAAAAGATATTCTTTCCTGTTTTCATTGTATTGTAAGTTTTTTGATCGATCCGAATTCCGGGTTATTATTTTTTCCTGACGACAACATCCACGCGCCGAGCTTTGCGAGTCACCTCGGTCTGTTCCTCGAACGTGAGGGCAACCGGGATGTGCTGATCCTCCGGGACGTTGATTCCCGTACTGTGCTCTTTCTTTTTGCGCAGCGCCTCCATGAATGCTTCGCGGGGAACCTTCAGCCGTCCTTTGCCTTCGGGGTAGAGGGTAGGCTCGGCTCCCAGTTCGACAAGTGCCTTTGCTACGGCCATGGCCCGCTTTTCCGACAGGCCGAGGTTGTATTTCTCAGTCCCGAATTCATCTGCGTACCCGAAGACCGAAATCTCCTTCAAATTGTTGAATGCCATTGATTCCACTACGTTACAAAGTTTATCCAGAGATTCTTTGTTCAACGCGTCGCTGTTGAAATCGAAAAAAACGCTTATGAGTATGTCCCCGACCGAGGGCTGCGGGTATATTTCGGACTCGATGATCTGGGCTTCGTAACTTTCGGTGTTGCTGTTGCCGAGTCCTGAGATCAGGTTCAGGTTGCCGACCATGGCCGAGTACTCGGCCGAAACACCTATCGCCGACTTGCTGCTCAGCGGCGAAATCGTATTGTCGAACGTATAGATGTCATCTTTCCCGGCGATGCCACGGCGATCCGAGATGAAATAGCCTTTGGCCCCGTCGAAGAATATTCCGAAATCGTTGTATACCGAGTTGACCGGATACGGATAATGGAAAAGGGTTCCCGGAACCAGTATGTCGTCTACCATACTCATCCGGTATATGTCGTAACTGCCGAACCCTTCCATGCCGTTGGACGCGAAATAGAGGGCGTCGCCCACTACACGAGGGTAAATTTCGTCTCCCTCGGTATTGACGGCGCGTCCCATGTTGACCGGTTCACCCCAATTGCCCAATGCGTCATGTAGAGATCCATGCCGCCGTAGCCGCCCTCCCGGTCGGAAGAGAATATCAGGGATTTTCCGTTGTTGAAGAAAGCCGGGTGGCCGTAGGAGTGTCCCTCCTGATGCTCGAACAGGGACTGGAAATCGCTCCAGCGGCCGCGTACGCTGTCGAAGCGTGAATAATAGAGTTGGTTGACGAACAGGCCGGCGTCGAGATCGGTGGATATGATGCGGTCGGTGTTACGGTATACCAGTGCCGTGGCGATCATCGTCTTCCCGTCGGGGCTGAAGGCCAGCGGCCCTCGCTGTAACTCCCGGGGGATGTCGCGGAACACTTCGGGGACGGTTCCGTCGTAGAGCGAATAGAATTGTGTGCGGTGATAAAAGATCTTCAGCGGATCCTGCATCTGACCGCGGCTTACGGCATAAAACGGTTTGCCCTTCCACTCCCCGAGCCAGTATTCGGCCTCGGGGGTATTCAGGGTCTGCAGGGTCACCCTGTAATCCGCATCCCCACGGCCGTAGTACCGCTGCACGTTGGAAAGAGATGCAAGCGTATTGATGTAACGCTGGTTGCGGGAGTAGGGTTGACGGAAAGCGAAGTTGCGAGCTGCGATTTCCGCCTGCTGGTTGTTTCCTAAACGCCGGAGGGCGTCGACGAAGAAGCAGACATCGTTGACCGTCATCAGCGTGTCGGCCGCTGCGCAGACCTTTTCATAATATGTTACTGCATTTTCGGGGTCTTGCAGCAGGATGTAGTTCCTCGCCATTTTCAGGGCCAGGACGTTACGGTCTCCGTAGAGTGCTTTACGCTGCTCCAGGGTCAGCCGTTCGTTGTCGTACTTTTTCTCGATGGCAGCGAGCGCACGCCGGTAAAGGGTCATTGCACGACGGAAATCCCCGCGGACGAAATTGACGTCCGCGCTTCGTTCAATGCGCCCGGTGCGGAAAAGCCGCCCCGCCGAAGGGGGCATTTGGTCTTTCGGTACACGGTCTGGAATTTCTTTGCGGGCGCCGAATGCGTTTCCGGCAAGCAAGGTGCCGAGCAATATTAGTAGAAGATATTTTTTCATAGACGTAATTTATGTTGCCCGATTATTTGAAGATGTTGTAAGTCAGGTGGATTCCGAATTTTGTCGGCCCGAACCATGCGCGCGTGTTTTTTAATTCCAGTGCATATCCGTTCCACTCGCCTCCGAGCAGGTATTTGTCGAATTGCAGGTGGGCGTATCCGATGCCGAGATTCAGATCGAGGCGAAAATGTTTCGACAGGTAGAACTTATAGCCGAGTGATATGCCTGCCGAAAGGCCCCAGCCTTTGCGGCGGTAACTCTCTTTGTCCTCGCCTTGCCATAATCCGATATTGAAATTGCCTCCTGCGACGTAAGGCCCGAGGTAAAAACCGTCGTACATGTTGTTGGTGTAGTAGTAACGCGGCTTGACGTAGTAACGCATGTCTACGCTGCCGATCAGGGCGCGGAAGACCTCTTCGTGCTTCTTGAACATATAGGGCATCCAGAGAATGTCGGCATTCATCGTAAATTGCTGGCTGAGCATAAATTCCACGCCGACATTAGGAGTGCCGGCCAGTAAGAGCGGCAGATTGGTCTTGATCGCCTGGGCTTTCGCTGTCGGTGCTGTGAACAGGAGAATGGAACCCAGTGCCAGTATTCGTGATAGTTTTCTCATCGGACTTTTATGGTTTGTATTTTTGGGTTTTCATGTGGAATTTACATATCCGTCGTACCTCCTGAACCGATATCGCCCCACTCGGAGAGTTTGATCGCCACGAGTGTGAAACCCTTGTAAGTGAAGGTGAGTTGAGCCCCGGGGGTTAAATAAACAGGGCCGTCTATCTTGTCGCCGTTCTCGTCGACGGGAGGTTCCATGCCGCCGTCGTTCAGATTGCCCGAATCGAACGCGAAACGTCCGATGATTTCGTTGTCATCATAAAAATATGTAACGACTTTCAGCGGAGTCAGGGCCGTCCCGGGAGCGTCGGGAGCGTCTATATCATAGCCCGATGACGGGAAATAGCTCTCTGAGAAGCTGTAATCCGGCCCGGCCTGTCCGGCGGCGGGCAGGTCGTAACTTACCTGAATTTTGTCCTGTGGCGTGAAATTGTCGAAGTGTCCGTCGAAACAGAGGCGGGTTGCAAGTCCCGTGTAATGTATTTCTATGCGGGTGACTCCCAACCCGGCGAAATTCTTTAATTCGTTCGTGATTTTTCCGTTGTAGGAATTTTCTTCGCTGATATCGATGGTATGTATCTTTTTTGCGTCGGGATGCCCGATGGGGTATAACGACAGCCTGGTTTTGGAAAAGCGGGGCTGATCGGGGTCGGTCGGCTTGCCCGTGGCCGTGCTTTTGTTCTGCGTACCGGTTTTGGAGCCTGCCGGGAGCGGTGTGAACGTGTGTTCGGCGCCCTTCAGGGGCTTTGCCGAGAGATAGGAGTCCGAGTAGAGCTGCCCCTCGCTTACGGGCATGTCCCCGATTTGGGCGAAACAGGTGACGCTGGTTTCTCCCGGCTTGAGTTTGAAGCGTAACGTTCCGTCGAGCATAAGCTCGTTTTTATTGAACGGGGCATAAATATGGCTGCTGCGCATATGGCTGCCCGCTTCGTCGTGGAATGCGATGTAGAAGTCCCGTATCGTACCCTCTTTGACCTGCGGAACGTATATCCAGAGGTTATTTTCGTCTACGAAATAGTCGTATGTGCATGATGCGAGGGAATAGAGCAGGAGTATCCCGGCAGTCATTCGCGTATATTTCGGCAAGAATTTCATTTTCATTTATTTTGGGCGTGTGGATTTCCCCCTGCCGGAATCTATAAATGCCGAGGGCTCCCTGCGGTACTTTTCGCAGCCGTTCCTTCAGCATTTCGTTTCCGGATTGTCCGGTTATTCGTTTTTTTCTCCTGTTTCTTCCCCTTCCCCCGGTTTGCGGGCCTCGGCGAGCAGGCTCAGTCCGCAGGCCAATCCGAGTAACCCCTTTAAGAGCAGCCACATGGAGAATCCTTCCCCGGTCGCATATGCGTAAACGGCGTATATGCAGATTACAGCGGTGAGCCCCAGAAAGATGTATGCTAAAATCGAGTAAAAAGTTTTTTTCATCGGATGTTAAGGTTAAGGAGCAGCAGTCCGTGAAACCACGGATTGCTGCTCCGGGAGGGAGTTACAGGGGGATGTCGTTGGACTCGATGCTTCCCCAGTCCGCCAGATTGACGTCGATCGTTACGTCGCCGTACTGTCCGGGTTCGGGAATACCCGGATCGTCGGGATCATCGAGCCACTTGCCCCGGGAATTCAGCGTCAGGTTTACTTCGAGGATGTTGTTGGCTGTAACGCCTTTCTGCACGGCGCCGCTCCATGCCACCAGGGCCGGGGCCGTGAGGCCTGTGGTGTGTGACAGCGGGATATAGCCGGCGGGCGCTTTGCCGATCAGCACGATATCGAACTTCTCCTTGCTTTCCGTTTCGCTTCCTCCCGGGAGGAGCCTGATGTCTTTCCACAGGGTCAGCTTGTTGGTCGGGTCGAGTATGGTTCCCGTGCTGTAACCGCTTTCGGGATCCGCGTCGTTGAACTTGCCTTTGACATAGAGTACCGCCTGTTCGCGCTTGGGCGAAGCGAAGCCGACCGTGCTGAGCACGTTGACGCTCGTGCCGACGCGGCGGATACGGAAACTCGCCTCGTCTACGTCGAACTGGACTGACTCATTGCCCGAGAGGCTCTGGTTGATACGCACGCGCATCATGCTCACGGCGCGCTTCAGCGTGATCGTGCTGAGCGTGTTGTTCTGGTCTGCGAGTATATCCACGTTGGGCAGGACGCCTATGAATATCTCCGCGGGTTCCTCGTACCCCTTGGAATCCTTCTCTGGATTCTCGGCCGGAGGAGCCGGTTTCTCCCCGAGGGTTTTCTCCTGGAGTTTCATGAGCAGGGTGCTGATCTCGTACCCTACGGCGGCGGCCGGTTCCCAGGTGCGTTCGATGTTGTTTCCGGTCGCGGAGTTGGCGACTACGTACACGTTGTAATGGGCGCCCGCCGGACTGGCCGGAATGTTCTGGAGTACGAAATTATGGGTGCCGGTTGTGCCGTCCTGGGGCAATTGAAGTTCGCGGGCCGCCTTTACGCGGTTGTCCGCGGTGCTCACGAAGAGGATGTGCAAGTCTTTGATGTTGTCCGTCCACGAGGTCGTGGGCTTGGCCGTGGACGTAGGGTAGGAAGCCTGTGTCGATGGAGCCTTGTCGAAGCCCAGGTTGATTACCACCTGGCCTTCCTTGCCTTCGCCGCCGCCCGTATCGCTTCCGGGATCTTCCGTATTGCAGGAAAACATCCCCAGCGACAGTGCGAGCACGCAAAGGGTTGATTTGAATATGTTTTTCATAATATGCGATTCGATAAATAATTTGCCCGGAACCTGCTCCGGTCGGGGCAGGTTCCGGGCGAATTACTAAATACCGGCCGACAGGTTAGCGATAGTCCAAGGTGCGATGGTGATGTTAACTTCCATGCTTACCACCGTTTCTACGGGTTTGGTGGGATCGGGTACCACGCCGCCGGGGTCGTTCGCACCGGGGCCGCTGATGCTGGAGATAACCACGTCGAAGAGCGTGTTGCGCTTGACCGTGTAGCGCAGCGGAAGTTCCTTGTCGGAGCCTGCGTTCTTATCCTGAAGGTAAATCGCGTAGTAGCACTTGCCGCCCGTGTATTTAATGGCTTCATTACCTGAACCGATCTGGCCCGTTGAGGGAAGTTCGTTGTAGCAGCCGGGCTTGTAACCCGTGATTACGCCTCCTGATTTTAGGGCGACGCGCCAGAAGTCGTTGTTTGTCAATGCTGCGCCGGGATTGCCGTCTTTATCCAAGATCTGATCCACATTCGGCGTCCAGATGCCTTCAACCTCCAGGTAGGATGCTTTGCCAGCCAAGATTGTCGCGTTACTGTTCTCGGTGAGGTAGGATATGCCGCCTTCCGTCGAAAATGATACCTGGGCGCTTCCGTCGATGTAGGTTCCCTGCGTGGTCGCCCCATAATACGGGGTCAGCAGTTGCTTGCCCGTATAGTTGGCGCCCTCATAAACCGGCATCAGATACATTTTGTCGGGGTTGTTTTTGGTCTTGAACTTGAGGTTGTCCAGCGTACCTCCGCTTCCTACCACGCCTGTACCCAGGCTAAGCCTTACTTTGGCACACGCGCGGCCGATGGTGACCGTGAATTTGTTCTCGCCGCTCGCGGTGGGCCGGCTGTGCTTCCAGGTTCGTCATCCAGAATTTGCCTGCGCCGGTTATGGACGTAAAGTCGGCTATGGCTGCCTGTGTTTTCTTGAATGCGTCCAGCTTGGTGACCTCAGTCGGTGTGGCAGCGGTCGTAACCGTCTTGAAATTGAAGTTCGCAAGTATGTCGTTCATGTTGGCGCATACGAAGAGGCGTTTTGCGCCGGTCGTGGTCTGGAACGTTACTTTTTTTGCATCGACGTCTTCGACCGAGAACGGTACGATCGATTCCAGTACGTCGGCGTTGTTAAATACGTAAAGGGTGGCTTCCGCAAAATCTGATTCTGGCGGGGTTCCGTTTTCGGTCGCCATCGTCGAGGGAGCGTTCGTCAGCGTGATCGTGGCTGTGGTGGGGATGCCCTCTACCACGTCGTCTGCGGGGTTTTTCTCGGCGGCGGGATCCGTTTCGCAGGATGCAAAGGACAGCATGCTTATTGCGGCTAATCCAAGGATAAAATTCTTCTTCATAAGATTGGGGTTTAGTGAATTTTGGGACTTTTAGTGAAACATATTGTTTGTTAATGGAATGAATCTTTTTCAAGAGGGTTCCGGCAGTGGGCTGTCCGCGTGTGCCGGAATCTGGTCGCGGATCGTTTCGCCGGGGGAGTCGGCCGGTCTGCGGCCCGTTTCTTCCCCGGACGTGTTTTCCGCTTCCGGGTGGAGCAGTGCCAGCACGTGCATGCTCTTCAGCCGCTGCCTGAGCTCTTCCTCGATTTCTGTCTCCAGATGCCGCAGACGCGCGTAGTGCCTGTCGTGCAGGTAGTCGCCTTTGTTCCAGTCGATCTCTGTCGCGGCGCCCATGGGGAGCCCTTTGTGGAAGAGGTACATCAGGTCGTACACAGTCACCCGTTCGACCCCTTTGCCGAGATAGACCATGCGCGCCGTGGTGTAACAGATGTTGCCGATGATGAGCGTGTTGATTACGGATTTGTAGAGTGAGTATTCCACGCCGAGCAGTTCCTTCAGGAAGCCCGCATCTATACCCCGCGCACTCCTTTGGCCTGGTGGCGAGTAGGCGAGTAGATTCATAACTCTGATGGCACAGACGATTTTATCCGAAAACATATTGTGTGTTTTTATTGTAATCTCTATTTCCAATAGAGATAATAAGTGTGATTTTGCTTGTGAATTATTGATACATAATTCGTTCGGAACCCACTTTCCGGAAACGGCGATTCACACGATGTTAAACTTGCGTCATGCGTGTCACTATATATTTAGTTTCTATTTTATTGTCAGTATTTTATATTGCTGTAACGGTGAAATTATGGTGAAACATAATGCTCGCTGTGGCACCCTTTTTTGCCGGGCAGACACAGCGAAATACGCTATTTTTAAACGGTAATATTATGCAGTTGCATTACAAAACGGATCACACCTCGTGTCTGAACTACAAAACCGAATCGTTCGGGGGATTTACGCTTGGGAAAATGTCGGAAGGCAAACGGTTCAACAACCAGAAGGAGCCTGTTAAAGTCAATCATCTGATATTTATTCTGGAGGGGGAGGTAAGTATCGTCAAAGACAACGAATGCGCGATATCGGTTCGGGCCGGAGAGTTTGTTTTCATTCCCATTTCATCGCTTTATGTGGGTACGGTCATCCGGCCCGGACGTTACCTCGACCTGACCTTTTTCCACAATAATATCTCCTTGTGCGACAAATATATGCTGTCGCATTATCTGGAGAGTGTAGGCAATTTTGATCCCAGTTTTAAGGCTTTGCCCGTACGCGAACCGCTCGATTTGTTTTTGAAATTGCTGGAGATTTATCTTTCGTCGGGGATCAACTGCAAGCATCTCCATGAAATAAAGGAGAAGGAGTTGTTCATCATCTTCCGCACGGCTTACACCAAGACCGAAATGGTCAGGCTTTTGCACCCGATTATGGGCCAGCGGGTCGATTTCAAGGGGGCCGTTCTGCAGCACAAGGACAAGGTGTCGAGCCGGGAGGAGCTGGCCCGGGTGATGGGAATGAGCGTGCCGGACATGGCTCGGAAATTTAAGGAAGAGTTCGGTGAATCGGTTTACTCTTGGCTGCTCAAACAGAAGAATGCCCGCATACTGGCCATGCTCAGCTATCCTTCGGTTACGATAAAGGACGTGATCTACGAATTCAAATTTTCTTCGCCGGCAAGCTTCAACAAATATTGCAAAACACATTTCGGGTGTCCCCCGAGAGTGTTGGCCGAGCGCATAAAAAATGAAAAATCAGCGGAATATGCCGCTGGATGAGGAAAAGATTAATTAGAATAACTTTTTGAGCGTTTTGGATAAGTGGATTTTCAAAAACACTCCCGACCTTTGTCTCGGTCAGGAAAATGACGCAAAAAGGCCCGGACAGGCCGTGCTGCAAAGGGGCGGGAATTGCTTAGCTTCCGCCGTGAAAAGAACAGAATTAAAAGATCACCTTATGTGTTTCTCTATTGGAAATAGAGGACGTAATTTTACAATAGTAAATATAACTGTTTTTGTTGGAAAATATGCAATACCGGGCTGTTTTTTTGATAAAAACGATCGGGGAAAATTTTTCCGGCCCTTGGAAATTCGCTATAAACGGGTCACAATTTCGTTTATTCGATCCAGTACGTCGCTGTCGAATTCTTTCAGGTAAATATGCGTGATTTTCTCCGAGGCATGTCCCAACCCTTCGCTGATGACTGCAACCGGAGCGCCGCATTGTTTTGCCAGGGTCGCCCATGTGTGGCGTGCCACATAGGTGGTAAGGGGTGTGGTCAGGCCGAGTTTTAAGCCGACTCTTTTCAGATTGCGGTTGATCCGGGCCAGTGCGCTGCGGTACTGGTCGTAATGCGAAAACGGGGCGTTATCGCGCAGAATGGGGAAAATATAGGGGGAATCGTTGTCGTATTTGGCGATAAGTGCCGCCAGCGGCTCCGTGATCGTGATGCGCAGCGGCTGGCTGCTTTTGTGCCGGACATAGTGGATCGCATTGTCGAAAATGTGTTCCTTCCTGAGAAAAACGATGTCCACAAGCGACATGCCGCGCGTGTAGAAACTGAAGAGGAAAATATCCCGTGCGAACTCCAGAAGTGGTTCGCTGGGGGAGAACGTGCAGTGCACCAGAAGCACCATGTTTTTTTTCGACAAGGCCCGCTTGACGGTTTTATGCACCGTGGTGCG
>OHJP01001281.1_pt1 | contig 10891 bp, 9 predicted proteins | sample 1568591 | NCBI WGS metagenome assembly OHJP01 (sample SAMEA3879567, study PRJEB24766) | human gut metagenome | biome: human-associated habitat; feature: feces | place: USA | collected 1985/1987
TATTTTTCAGGATCCACCGCCCTGCCAATGGCCTTTTTAATCACCGGGGCATAGCAGCCCCAGCCGCTGGCTTCCCGGGGATCTCCCAAAAAGGCTTCCCAAGGGTCGCCGCCGTACATTTGCCCGTTTTCCGCGGTCCAGGGCTCAATTCCCAAATCCAGATAGTTATCAATAAATTCATCCACCGTGATTGAAATCCCCAAATGCCGGAGCGCCATCACCGCGGAAACAGATTCGCAGCCGGTGGGATACCGCCCTAATTGGCTGATATACGGAACATCCAAAAGGACAGCGCCGTTTTCGCTGTGAATATTTCTTTGACTGCCGTCAGGGGCTGGCTCCTGGGCAATGAGAGACGCCGACTCTGGCCCAATAGGGCCGGCGGTGCCGTTAGCCCGCTGCTGATCCCCTTCGCCTTTCCCCTCTGGGGACGCTTCCGAAAATGTTTGGCTCGCGGCAAAAGAGGTGTCGGCGGGGCCTAAAACCCCGACGGTTTTCATCACCGCTAAGGCGGCGACAAATATTGCTCCAAAAATAACGATCAGGCAAGACCCGGTGACAAGCCTTTTCTTCCTCCGGTATCTTTTTTCCGCAGGCCCGTGCCTTTGCTTCCCCATCTTCAATTCCCTCCAAGCTTATGCTTTTCTCGCGCTCTAAGGTAATTGTATGCGCTGGAATCACATAATGTCCTCAAAGAAATGTAAGGGAAACGTAAAAACGCACGGCAGGAAAGCCGTGCGTTTTTGATCCAGGGAAAATTTCAGCTTTGCCAAGGCTTATTTCAGGCTGAAACCCACAAACCGCTCTTCTATGGGGCTGTAAATTAAAACCAGGGAGGTTCCGTCAGAGGCGGTACACATTAAATAAATGTGGTTATCGTAAGACAAGCTGGTAAACTGGGCGTTCGTGATCAGGGTACAAAGCCAGCTCGTATTGTCGGCAAGGTATCCTTTCTGGCTATCAACCAGGTCTTGGTGGCGGAGCAGAAAATCGGAAAAGGCATCGCCGCTTTTTTCCCACATAAGCCTCTGCCCGTAGCCGTCGATTTCCATCTGACGCCTTGAATCCAGGTCCAGCACTTCAACCGGCTTCATCAATTCCACAAAATCTTCCCAGTCTTTCTGAAGCTTGCGGAGGGCCTGATCCATTTCGTCCGGGGTAATTTCCGGTTCATTTTCATTGATACAGGAGAAATAACAGACATTGGCCGAGCGATAAGCGATATTGACCGCATATTGGGTGCCGTTTTCATCAGTAAGCTTGATATCCTTTAAAAAGTAAAGCCCGCTCTGCTCCGATTCCTGAAGCCTCATCTGGGAATGGAGCTTTTCTATTGACCCGGTATATCCCGCAAGGTAATACACACAGCCAACCGCCAGCTCATAAACCTCCGGCCCAAAATCGGTTATTACCTTCTCCGATTCTGAATACAGGTTCCAAGGATAGAGGTTCAGTTCCTCGGTGCTGTTGACATAAAGAAGATTGGCGTTTTTGGGCTGCTCCATCTCCTCGACCGTTCCCTTATAATTGGGGAGGAACAAAGGGGCCAAGCCTACCACCAGCAAGCAAACAGCCATCAAAAGCAAAGCGATTACAAAGGGAAGGCCTTTTTGCGCCAGCTTCATAATGATTCCTCCTCCTTTGCCAAGGGAATGGATACCTGTACCGTGGTGCCCTTGCCCGGCTCGCTTTCAAAGGTGATTTTCGCATGGTGCCGCTCCGCGATAGACGCGCAAAGGGACAAGCCGAGCCCCACGCCGCCTTCCTTCCGAGACCGGGACTTATCCACCATATAGAAAGGCTCGCTGATTTTTTTCAGCTCCTGGGCGCTCATACCGATCCCCTGGTCCGCTACGGAAATAACCATTCTTTCCCTTTTCTTCCGGCAGGCAATCCGTATTTTCTGCCCGTCGCCGGAGGCTTTCATCGCATTGTCCACCAAGTTATACAGCAGGGATTTGAACAGCTCCTTATCCACAGTGACAAAAGCGTCCACCGGGGCAAGCTCCAGGGTCATGCGGCGCTTTTCCAGGACCGGCGCCACAGAAGCGGCAACCTCCTCTAAAATTTCGGCGACGGCTACCCGCTCCAATTCCATAGGCGCGTTGTCAGCCAGCGAAAGCTCAAGCAGCTTGCCGGACAGCCCTCTCAGCCTTTTAGCCTCCTCTACAATAATCCTGGCATACTCCTGCCGCTCGCTGTCTGTTACCACCCGCTTACAGCTCAGCACATCCCCCAGGCACATCACAGAGGTCAGCGGGGTTTTCATCTCGTGAGCCAGGCTGTCCACAAACCGTTTCCGGCTGTCGGCGACCTGCCGCAGCTGCTCCACATTGGTTTCAATGGCTTCCGTCATCCCATTGATGTTCCCGATCAGCTCCCGGAATTCTCTGCTTCCCTGCTCCTTGATCTTCCGCTTATAGTCGCCATCCGCGATTTTCCAAAGGGACGCGTTGACCTCGGTCAGCGGCCGGAGGAGATGGCGCATCCCGGCCCACAGGATTAAACCGGTGATTAAGGCGAACGCTATGCTGACAAGGCTGATAAACCTCAGCTGGCTCTGATAAATATGATAGATTTCCGTCACGTCGTATGAAGTGAAAAGATAGTATTCAACGCCCTCCAGCCGCAGCTTAGAGCACACATTCAGCAGGGTTTTATCCTCCGCGTCCAAAATCAAAGAGAGGCATTGGTCACTTTCCTTCACCGCGCTGAGAAATTCCGGTTGTCCCGACAAATGATCCATCTGCACAGAGGCGAACACCCCGGTGTCGCTGTAAACCGCCGCTCCGCTATTGATCCCGGCCCGGGAGGAAACCGCCGTTTTAATGATTCCCTCCACAGCTTCTTTGGAAAGAAGAATCTGTCCCTGCCGGATGCGCTCATAGGCGATATTATTGGCGATGCCGGAGGCGTAGTATTCATGGGCGGAAACGTCCTGGATTTTTTCCCGTTCCACAGAAGCGGAAAAATAGCTGGTCAGCACAGACAGGGCGGTGACGCAAACCGCCGCCAAAACCACCGCCAGGGAAACTAGAAATATCTTTTGCCACAGCTTCATAGAATCAAGCAAAGGCCGCTCCCACAGCTTCACAGCCTCACCTGCTTTCCAGCCGGTAGCCCAGCTTTGGAATGGTAACCAGCTTTTGGCTTAAGGCCAGCTTTTTTCTGAGCTGCTGCACATGGATATCCACCGTCCGGCTTTCCCCCTGGAACTCATAACCCCATACCGCGGACAGCAGCCGCTCTCTGGTGATGGCGATATCCACATTCTGTATAAAAAAAGCCAGCAGGGCAAACTCCTTGGGGGTCAGGGCCACCTGCTCTCCCCCTTTGGCGACGGAATGCCGGTCCATATCGATTTCAATGTCGTCATAGGTGAGCCGGCTTCTGTCCTTGTGGGACCGGCGCAGCACCACCTCAATGCGCGCCAGCAGCTCTACCGCCTCAAAAGGCTTGACGATATAATCCTCCGCTCCCAGCCGCAGGCCCTTTACCTTATCCGTCACATCCTGCAGAGCTGTCAAAAATATCACCGGCGTCCCCCTGCTTTGAATCTTTTCCAGCACTTGAAAACCGTCCATCTGGGGCAGCATCACATCCAGCAGCACCAGGTCGTAGTCGTGTTCCAGCACCTCCCGCACCGCGGACTGGCCGTCACCGCAGATTTTGCAATCGTATCCGACAATGGAAATGGTCACCTCAATGGTTTTCGCTATGTTAGGGTCATCCTCCACAATGAGAATTTTGACCACGCTATCCCTCTTTCCTTATGAAACACAATCTTTTTTCATTATAGCAATTTTAAAAAGCCAATTCAAGCAAAGGAGCGCCGCCCCAAAAAAGTATGACCTTTTTGAGACGGCGCCGTGACAAAAACAATACAATTTTACACCCTGATGTTGACAAGATGGGCTACGCCGGGAATGCTTTCCCCCTGCTGGGAAGAGGTAGGGGACATCAGCGCCCCGGTGGCCATAAAGAGAATATTGCGAAGCTGGCCCTTTTGCATTTTATTTAATATGACAGAGCAAAGCACCGACGCGCTGCATCCGCAGCCAGAGCCCCCGGCATGGACGTCTTGAGCCTGGCGGTCAAAAATCAGCAACCCGCAGTCCTGATGGTTTTCCTGGATAGACACGTTCTCCCTGCTTAAAATTTCATACAGCAGATTACTGCCTACCTCTCCCAAGTCGCCGGTGAGGATTAGATCATAATCCTTAGGACTGGTTCCCGTGTCGCTGAAGTATTCCCGCAGCGTCTGTGCCGCCGCTGGCGCCATAGCGGCTCCCATATTGGCGGCATCCTTAATCCCCAGATCGGTGATCTTTCCAATAGTGACCGCGGAAACATAGGGCGTGTTTTCTCCCTTTCCCAAAACCGCCGCGCCGGAACCGGTTACCGTCCATTGGGCGGTAGGAGTCCTTTGCCCGCCGTATTCCAGCGGGAAACGGAACTGCCGTTCCGCGGAACAGAAATGGCTGGAGGTGACCGCAACACAAAGGTTCGCCATTCCCGCGTCCACCAGGAAGGCGGACAGCGCCAGGGTCTGCGCCATGGTAGAACAGGCCCCGTATTGTCCAAGAAAGGGAATTCCCAGGCTTCTAAGCCCAAAGGTAGAGGAGATACATTGGTTGAGCAAATCCCCCGCGAAAATGTAGTCCACCGCATCAGCCGTCACCCCCGCTTTTTTCATCGCGCAGTTCACCGCCTCTTTCTGCAGGCGGCTTTCCGCTTTTTCCCAGCTTTTTTCTCCTAACGAGGTATCCTCATAGGTCAGGTCAAAGGCGTTCCCCAAGGGGCCCTCCGACTCCTTTTTACCACAGATAGCGGCATAGCCTAAAATCGCCGGATGATGCTCCATGACGACGGTATACCGCCCCATTCTTTTTCCCATAACAGCCCTCTTTCCTATTAATACAAACCGAACACATACACGATAATGCCGTAAACAACCGACGCGGTGATACCGTACACCAAAACCGGCCCGGCGATCACAAACATCTTTGCCCCGATCCCCATGATAAAGCCCTCCGCCTTAAACTCAATGGCCGGGCTGACCATGGCGTTGGCAAAACCGGTAATGGGCACCAGAGTACCCGCGCCGGCCACTTTGGCAATGTTGTCGTAAATATGAAGGGCAGTGAAAGCAGCGCTGAGACCCACCAGGGTGACGGATACGGCGCACCTGGCGTCCTGCAGGCTCAAACCTGTCTGCTGGTAAAGATTCACCAGCACCTGGCCGATCACACAGATCAATCCCCCGATAAGAAAGGCGAAAAGGCCATTCCTCCAGCTTTTGGAATTGGGAGAGGCTTGGTTAGTCATTTGTGAATATTCTTGTTCGGTAATTTTCAAACAGTCCACTTTCCTTTCTGAATAATGCGAAAAATGAAACAACTGTCTCACTGAAATTTATTCTCTCTCCCAGTCAGAAAAATATGCAAAAAAGCGTCCCAGGATTTTTCTCCGGAGACGCTTTTCTTTTCTGTTTTTTATTTCATAGCCAGGGCGCGTTTCAAGCGGCCGCTGCAGGGCTTTTTATGATTGCAATGCCGATAACAAACCGCACAGTCCGCAAGGAGCGAGCAGAACCGCCTCCAATTCTTCTTTTGGCAATTTCATCGCGGTAACCTCCTTGGCCTTTTACCATATAGGGAAGTGTTCAAAAAAGCGGAACAAATCGCAAAGAATTTGTCCCGCTGTGTTTTGCCGCCGCTTTATTCCACTTTAGTGAGCCGGGCAAAATTAGCCATTAATTTTTTTGTTCCCTGTTCAAAAGCAATTTCCAGCAACACATCGTTCCCCATAGGCACGGCGCTGACCACCAGCCCCTTGCCAAAGGTCCTGTGCTGTACCATATCGCCGGTTTTAAAGGCATTTCCCCCTCGCACCGGAGGCGTTACCTGCCCAAAATGCATGGCGGCGGTTGCCGATTTTTTCCGGATCTCCGCCTCGGCCACCGGCATCCTCATGCCGGAATCCGGTTTTTTCCAATCCTGGTCCCGGGTCTTATCGATTAAGTCCAAAGGGATTTCCAGGCTGAACCTGGACGGCCGGTTCCGGCTGGTGGAGCCAAACAGCATACGGCTGTCCGCGTTCAGCAGGTAAAGGCACTCTTTGGCGCGAGTAATGGCCACGTAGCACAGCCGCCGCTCCTCTTGGATCTCGCTGGGATCATAAATTGCCTGCAGCCCGGGGAAAATCCCCTCCTCAAAGCCGGGCAGAAACACCACGGGGAACTCCAGGCCCTTAGCGGAGTGCATGGTCATCATCACCACGGTATCCGCGGTTTCATCATAATTGTCAATATCCGTCATCAGGGAAACTTCCTCCAGGAAAGCGGACAAAGTGGCCTCTTCCCTATTCTCCTCCTGGAACTTCAGAAGGTTGGAAGCAAGTTCGTTGATATTCTCAATTCTGGTCTCAGATTCTTCTTTTTCCGCTCTCAGCGCCTCGATATAGCCGGTTTTCTCCAGAATCAATTCATACAGTTCGTGAAGGGAAACATTCTCGTCGTCATTGGCGGCGATCAGCTCCTGCATCATATCATAAAACGCTTTCAGCTTTACAGAAGCCCGCCGCAGGCTGTCGAACTCATCGGCCCGTCCCAGGATCTCCAGCAGGCTTTCGCCCAAGGCCCCGGCGATTTCGCTAGCGGTGGCAATGGTCTTATCGCCAATGGAGCGTTTGGGCTGGTTAACGATCCGGCGCAGACGGATTTCATCCGCGGGATTATTGATGACGCTCAGATAGGCGATCATATCCCGGATTTCCCGGCGCTCATAGAACCGGTGCCCGCCGATGATCCGGTAAGGAATGCCGGATTTCACAAACACCTTTTCCAAAATATTGGACTGGGAGTTCATCCGGTACAGCACCGCAAAATCCGAATATTTCCGGCCTTTTCCCACCTGCTCCAAAATCGTGTTGGCCACAAAGCCCGCTTCCTCCTGCTCGTTATAAGAGGTGTGCACCTGGATTTTGTCCCCCTCCGGGTTCTGGGTCCAAAGTTTTTTCCCTTTCCGCTCCTCATTGTTGCTGATGACTTCATTGGCCGCGTTGAGGATATTCTGGGTGGAACGGTAATTCTGCTCTAAGCGAATCACAGCCGCGCTGGGATAGGACTTTTCAAAACTCATGATATTTTCAATGGTGGCCCCGCGGAATTTATAGATACTCTGGTCGTCGTCGCCCACCACGCACAGGTTTTTGCTTTTCTGAGCCAGCAGCCGCACAAATTCATATTGCACCTGGTTGGTATCCTGATACTCATCCACCATGATATAGCGAAACCGGTTCTGATAGTATTCCAGCACCTCCGGGCATTGGCGGAACAGCTCCACTGTATTGCTTAAAAGGTCGTCAAAATCCATGGCGTCCGCTTCCCGCAGGCGTTTCTGATACAGCTCATAAACGGATCCGATCTTCGCCAGGCGGAAATCGTTTCCCGCGGCCGACTGGTAATCCGCCGGGGAAAGCATGCTGTCCTTGGCGTGGGAAATTTCAGACAGAATAGATTTATGGGAAAGCATTTTGTCATCGATGTTCAGCGCCTTCTGGCAGTCCTTTATCAGGCGTTTGCTGTCGTCGGTATCATATACGGTAAAATGGTTGCTGTAACCGATCCGGTCGCCATCACGCCTTAAAATCCTGGCGCAGGTAGAGTGAAAGGTGGCGGCCCAGACATCGCCGCCGGTATCCCCCAGCATAGCGGCAAGCCGGTCTTTTAATTCGCCCGCCGCCTTGTTGGTAAAGGTGATGGCCAAAATCTGCCACGGCTTGGCCAGGCCCTGGTCGATAATATAGGCGATCCGGTTGATCAGCACCGTGGTTTTTCCGCTGCCGGCGCCGGCTAAAATTAAAAGCGGGCCTTCTGTATGTAACACAGCTTCTAACTGCTTGGGATTCATTTTCTCTAATTTTTCCTTCATCGTGCTCATTGATTCACCGCCAGTTTCCTTTGATTTATGCTTTAGGCAAAAGTGCATGTTAGATTATTGTACCTCATTTTTCATGAAATAGCAACTTTTCAGCCCGACAGCTTTCACCGCTGGCAAAGATCGGAAATCGGCCTGGTCGGTTTATACGATGGGACTAAAATTAACATTAGTATACCATAAAAATCTGAATCGCGGTAGCCTTCAAAGAACTTTCTGCAAAGAAAGCAAATTACAGCTTGACAAGCCATCTTAAATACTATATAATAATCGAGCAGCAAAAATGGACGTTTAGCTCAGCTGGTAGAGCGTCCGCTTGACGTGCGGAAGGTCAGCGGTTCGAACCCGTTAACGTCCACCAAGAGATTCCCATCATTTCAGGCAATCTGGAATGATGGGAATTTTTGTTTTCCAGCGTTTTTCAATCCTTTCTTGCTTTTCTTAAAAATAGGCTTTGCCGCCGCGGTGCCCAAAGCTGACGGATATTTTCTTAAAAATTAAATAAAGTTCCGTACATCCTGCCAAAATCCTGAAAAAGCTCTTGTTTTCCGGCAAAAAGTGTGTTAAATTGTTAACGGTTCCTTGCGGTTTCGCCAGGGGCCCATGCGGTAACTCTCTGGAGAGTCCCGATTTCGGGAGCCGAAGGTGTAAGGCGGAATTTTCGCCGATCTCTCAGGCAAAAGGACAGAGGATGCAGAAACTTTTGTCTTTTCTTTCGAAAGCCGGACTTGTTCGGCTTTTATTTTTTTGGAAGGAGAAATAGAAGGTATGTTGGAACAGATCAACGAATGGATTAAATGGCTGGATGGAGCCGTCTGGGGCCTGCCGCTGATTGTTTTCATTCTGGCAGTTGGAATTTTCATGACGGTGCGCTTGGGAGGGCTTCAGATCAGGCGGCTGCCGAAAGCGCTGAAATACATGGTGAAAAATGAGGAAGGGGGCCGCGGCGAGGTCAGCAGTTTTGGCGCGCTGTGCACCGCGCTTTCCGCTACCATCGGCACCGGCAACATTGTAGGGGTTGCAACCGCCGTGGTAGCGGGCGGTCCCGGCGCGCTGTTTTGGATGTGGATCGCCGCTTTATTCGGCATGGCTACCAAATTTTCCGAAGGCGTGCTAGCCATCAAATACCGCCATATCGGCGAGGACGGCCATGTGCTGGGCGGGCCTTTCTATTATATTGAAAAGGGTATGGGAAAAAATTGGAAGTGGCTCGCCAAGATGTTCGCCTTCTTCGGCATGTGCGTGGGCCTGTTCGGTATCGGCACCTTTACCCAGGTTAACGGAATTTCCTCCGCGGTAAAAAATTTCTTTGATGCCGATTCCAGCCATACCGTCACCATTTTTGGCATAGATTATTCCTACACCGTGATTATCGCCGGCGTGGTCGTTGCCGTCTGCGTGGCTCTGGTAATCATCGGCGGCTTGGGCAGGATCGCCCAGGTATCCCAGGTGGTGGTGCCGTTTATGGCTATTATTTACGTCGCGTTCTGCGTGCTGCTTCTGGGCTTCAATTTTCAGCAAATCCCCAGTGCTTTGGCTACCATCGTGGAAGGCGCTTTCAATCCCCAAGCGGTGACCGGCGGAATTGTGGGCAGCATCGCCATCGCCATGCAGATGGGGATCGCCAGAGGTATTTTCTCCAACGAGGCCGGCTTAGGCTCCGCCCCCATCGCCGCTGCCGCCGCCAAAACCAACGAACCGGTCCGGCAGGGACTGGTTTCCATGACCGGCACGTTTATTGACACCATCGTCATCTGCACCATGACCGGGCTGTGCATCGTCATCACCGGCTCCTGGAACGTGGGGCTGGAGGGCGTCGCTGTCACTACCCGGGCTTTTCAGAACGGACTTCCCTTTGACCCCCAGGTCGCTTCCTTCATTTTGATGGCCTGCCTGGTGTTTTTCGCCTTTACCACCATTCTGGGCTGGGATTATTACGGTGAACGCTGCCTGGAATATTTCTCCGGCGGGAGCCAAAAGGCTGTTTTGATTTACCGTTGGCTGTATATCCTGGCGGTATTCTTCGGGCCCTATATGACGGTAGAGGCGGTTTGGAACATTGCCGATATCTTCAACGGGCTGATGGCATTCCCCAACCTGATCGCCATTCTGGCCCTAAGCGGCGTGGTCTGTAAAGAAACCAAGGATTATTTCAAACGCTTAAAGGAACGAAGCGATATTTAAAGAGCATAAGAATCAAATCGGCCCAGGAATTTAGATTCCTGGGCCGATTTAGCTTATGGCTTCTTTTTCATGGGGACAAACTCCGGCATATCCTGATATTGGCCATAATTGGAGGGCGCCTGAAAACCAATCCTACGGTATAAAGCCATTGCTTCCGCCAAAGGTTCCCCGGGCACCAAAATCAAAAAGGAACCGCCTTCTTGTTTTGCCTTTTGTTCCAGCCGTTTCATGATTTCCTTGGAAATCCCCCCGTCCCCCGGTATTCCTTACGGGCATACACGTTCTTTTCCTCGGCGCATTCCCCGCCACCTTTGGACCCCCGCGCAGCCCGCCGGAGGCCGTCATACGCCACAACAACGTCATAAATGCCTTCTAATCGGTTTATAAGGAAGATATTGGGCACAGTTTTCCTATCCGCCTGCAAGTCCATTTAAGTACGCGTCCCGTTCCCAGCACAAACCAATAAAACCCTGGCTGCCGCCGGTATCCGTAAACCGCATTCGCGCTCTCCCTTTTAACGCGAAATTGCCAAATCCCGGATCCCCCGCAAGGCTAATTATCCAATGCCCAAAGCGTCTTTGGCCAGCCGGTCCGCCCGGTCGTTGAACCGGTCGCCGGAATGGCCTTTCACCTTGACAAAGGTGATCTTAAGCCGCTGGGCCGCCTGCTGGTAATACGCGCGGTAAGCCTTGGTGGCCTCTTTATTGGCCCTCCACTCTCCGGTGCACCACTTGGCGATTCCTTCATAATCATGATGGATTTCCAGG
>OHJP01001282.1_pt1 | contig 10885 bp, 11 predicted proteins | sample 1568591 | NCBI WGS metagenome assembly OHJP01 (sample SAMEA3879567, study PRJEB24766) | human gut metagenome | biome: human-associated habitat; feature: feces | place: USA | collected 1985/1987
GTGAAAAAAGTCTTAAAAATCTTAGAGAATCCAACATCGCGCTTATTATCAATCTAATGCGTAAACTTGGGACTTGCTCCCGTGCTGAGCTGTCTAAAGCTTCAGGATTGGTGCAGTCCACTATTACCAGTATCATTGACAGTTTGATTAAATCAGGTGTCGTTATTGAAACGGGGAGCTTAACCGGCGGCCGGGGAAGGCGTTCTATCGCTATCCAGCTCAATGCAGAAAAGCTGATAGTGTTAGGAATCCGTGTGACAAAAAATTTTTATACCTTGTCGTTGATTGATATATTTGGCGAAGTTCAAGAAATAGAAAAGCATCCTATTGCCCAAAGATTGGAAGATCCTAGGGTATTCGAGGATATTCTTCAAACCTCTTCTGAATTTCTGGATAAAGCGGAACACAAACCTGTCGGGGTAGGGCTGGCGCTTCCTGGACCATATTTTATCAATGAGGACAACAGCTTATTTCTGACCGATGAAGGGTGGAAAAAATTTTCCTTTACCAGAAAATTTGAAGATCGGCTACATTTGCCGGTATTTATTGAACAGGATTCTAATGTTGGCGCCATGGGAGAATGGTGGTTCGGAAACAGTGAGATCGAACAGGGGACAAAGGTTTTTATTTCTAGCGGCGACGGCGTAGGAGCCGGTATTGTGGTGGATGGTAAGATTCAGAGAGGCGCGCTGGGAGCCGCCGGTGAAATCGGCCACATGTCCATCAATTTTGAAGGGCCCCAGTGCCAATGCGGAAACAAGGGGTGCTTAGAGCTGTATTGTTCAGAACAAGCCATATTGGCGGGAACAGAATCCTTGCCCCATGCTATTCATGATTTTGATGAACTGGCTGAGGAATATCGGGCTGGTAACCCCGCTGTAGCTGAAATAGTAAATCGTGCCGCAGAAATGTTTGGAATTGGAATCGCCAATATTGTTTATCTGTTTAATCCTGGTGTGGTCATTGTGGGAGGAAGCTTTAAAAAATTGGGAGTTCCTTTTTTAGACCAAGTCAATATTTCCGTACGGCACCATATTTATCCGTTCTTTTATCAAAATGTTGATTTGCAGTTTACTTCACTTGACCAGGACCCTTGTTTAATAGGGATTGCTGCGGTGGTATTTGACCGAATTCTCAAAAATCCATTGACTTTACTGGAAGAAGAACCATCGGCATAATGGTTGTCAAAACTTTAGAGAACCTTCTGTTCGTACAAAAATACGAACAGAAGGTTCTTTCTATAGCAGAATAATGTTTATAAAAATAATCGTAAATATCATTAAAAAGTATTGACATTTCCATAAAAAAATGATATATTCATTTTGAAAATTAATTCGCAAACAAAATTAATTCAAGTTCACAAAATCCCCAAAACAAAGTAAAGGAGAAGTGGTTATGAGCGAAAAAAAGATCTGGGTTGAAACGATCATAGACGCGTTTGATCTGGAGACGACAAAAGAAATCGCGAAAAAGGCCGTGGAATACGGAAGCGACTGGATCAGTGTGGGAACGAATAATATGTATGCCTGTGGATTCATGCATTCCATTACAGTGTTGTCAGCACCCGGTTCAACTACGGATGCGCCCGTCAGGCGATGGTCGCCTACGCGAATACCGGAATTAAAATCATCGGCGATTTGTGCACCGTACCAGTGGAGGAAATTCCCCATTATGTGGCAGAACTGCAGAACATCGGGATTCACGCGGTTCGGGTCCATCAGACCTACGACGAGCTGAAATACCGCTACATGTTCTCCAGGAGCTGGGATGGCGTGAAAGAGGCAAAGGGCGTTGCGACGATTCCGGTAGGCTGCGTGGTAAGGACCAAAGAGGATATCGTTCACGCGCTAGCGGACGGCGCGGATTACATCTGTCTGGCCGGCGATGTGGTCAACAAAGCACCGGAACAGGGCTACGAAACCCTAAAGGAATACATTGATTTTGTACACAGCTATCAGCGCGGCTGCGGTACGGCAGCCAGCGGCGGCTACGGCGGCTATCAAGCGGAATAAGAAAGGAGTTGTATTCAATGGAGATTTTCGGAAAAAGACCATGGATTCAAGCGGCAATAGATAAATTCACGTTGGAGGAAGCAATTCCCTGCGCTCAGATGGCGGTTGACTGCGGCGTGGATTGGGTAGAGGTAGGCACCCCCTTAATTTACGGAGAGGGCTTGCAGAGTATCCGGGAGCTGAAAAAAATCGCCGGGGACAAAGCGGCGATTATGGTGGACTTTAAGATTCGCACCAATGTTTACGATATCTTTTTAAAGGCCAAAGAGGCTGGCTGCGATGTGGCGACCATTTCCTGTGCCGGCGGAAACGATCCCGCTATTATTGAGGGATTGAGAGCCAGGAAAGACTGCGGGATTAAAGTGATCGCAGACCTCTGCGGGTCAGAGCTTCAGGATCTGCCTAAGAGAACCGAAGAGCTGTGCGGCCTTGGCGTGGACGCTGTTATTTTACATTACGGCGACGACCAGTGGTTTTATAACTATGTGAGAGAAATGGCCGACGGCGTAAGAGAGTGTAAAAAAGTCGCTGGCGACGTTCCGGTTGGCTGCTGCTGCGGTTACGCGCCTCCCGGAAAGGGCACCGGTATGGATGCTTACGGCAACGTAATCGACGCCATCAAGCAGGGAGTGGACTGGGTTGTAGTCGGCGGCGCTTTGACCGGCGAGCATGACCAAGAGGCTTATAAAAAATTCGGTTTCTTGTGTGAATTCGTCCATTCCTGCAGAAAGTAAATAGATTAAAAAGCCACCCTTGAGATTTAAAAATTTCTCAAGGGTGGCTTTTTAATATCAAATTTGCCTGTTAGATTGGATCGTGGTAAAATAGAAAAAGAACCTCATTAAGCGTAAAAGAAGAAGAGAAAAATTATAGATAACTATACAAAATTAATATTTTGTATAGTTAAGGGAGGGCCAAATCTTGAATCCAGTTCAATTAGCGGAATCGCCACCGGTTCTTAAGGAATTCTTGGGTTATATGGAAACGATCAAAGGAAAATCACCAAAAACAGTCCAAGAATATTTTTTTGATTTGAGAACCTTTTTTCGTTTTATGAAGATGAAAAAAAATCTAATTTCTGATAATCTAGAATTTTCTGAAATTCCGGTTGATGATATCTCAATTGAATTTTTGGCTACGGTAACTCTGACAGACGTCTATGAGTTTATGAATTTTGTAACCACGGAGCGTGATAATAAAAACGCTGCCAGAGCCAGAAAATCTGCCAGTTTACGGGCCTTCTTCCGTTATCTCACCAATAAGACCCACCAGCTGAATGAAAATCCTGTTCAGGAGCTGGAAACGCCAAAACAAAAAAAATCTTTGCCTAAGTATTTAACACTCGAACAAAGTATCGATTTATTGAATGCAGTGGACGGCCCTTATCAGGAACGGGATTATTGTATTTTAACCTTGTTTTTAAATTGTGGACTGCGGTTGGCCGAGCTGGTAGGTTTGAATTTAAGCGATATCCGCCCTGACCACACCATGAGAGTGATCGGTAAGGGTAATAAGGAACGAATCGTATACCTTAACGCTGCTTGTCAGGATGCGTTAGAGCGTTATTTAAAAGTCCGTCCCAATCCTGTATCTGTTATGGATAAAAAAGCGCTATTCATCAGCCATTTAAACAAACGTTTGGGAAGACAAGCTGTGCAAAATATTGTACAAAAGTATCTTAAAAAAATCGGTTTAGACGGCCAAGGTTATTCTGTCCACAAATTAAGGCATACTGCAGCAACACTAATGTATCAGCATGGTAATGTAGATGTTCGTGTGTTAAAGGATATTTTGGGCCACCAGAATCTAGGAACAACAGAAATCTATACACATCTATCCAGCAAGCAAATGGAAGACGCTGCAGATGCAAACCCTTTATCTAAGGTAAAAACACCCTCTTCTAGAAATAAATAAAAAACGCTTAGCAAAAAGCTAAGCGTTTTTTATTTATTTTCTATCCGGATCTCCAAGAATTCGTTTATCCTCAAAAACGGGTTCAATATCGTCGTTATATTTACGGATTAAGCGCCCGTTCTCATACACATATTCTACCTTTTTCTGTTTAGGCTCCCCTTCCCCTTCTTCCAAATCCTCTTCGGATTCCATTAGAGCGGGAGAGGTCGCAGGTTTCTCTGAACTATCCTCACTGTCCTCTTTTTCACCATCTTCTTGTTTTGCATAATACGGAATAATCATCAACTTCTCAATCAATGGATAAATCGTAAAGTTAACCAAGTAAGAAATGAATGCAAAAGCAAAGAAAATCCAAAGTAAAATCAGAACAATAATTAGCTGGAAAGAAATCAACAGAAGCAAATAAGAAAGTACAAACATTGCTGCGAAAATCAACAGCAGCATAAAGTTTCTCAAAGCGCCTACAAAGGCGAAAATCAAAGCGTTTTTGTAAATCTGGATCAGCTTTAGGTCAAAAGTAACAATCATCATTGGAATATAGAATTGCATAAACAGGGTTACCAGCGCCATGAAAATACATAAACAGAAAGGTACATAGTAAAACTGGTTTGTGGAAAGGTTCGCGTAATAAAAAGTGATGGAAATATAGAATAGACAGAATAAAGCATAGGTAATGATACCGTGAATCAGGAACTTTCCCCAGTTTTCTTTCACGCAGTCCTTAAAATCACTAAAAATGAAAGCGTGCTCTTCCCTGGCGTAATTCCTAGTAACATACGTAAGACCGGCCACAAATGGAAAAATCAAAACTACCGGAATCAAAGCAACAAATAAGTTATTAACCCCAACCATCAGCAACAGATTCATTGCCAAATAAATGATCGCGCCGACTGCTACCACCGGGATTAAAAATAGAAGATTCAGCTTGCAAAAATTAAAAAATTTTCGAAACAGAATTTCAAAAAAAAGTACGATTCTGGGTTTTTGAGGGCCATCCTTATCCACACCGGGACCCGGCCGGTCATAATGGGTTAACCTACTAAAAATCGACAATACTATCCACTCCCTAATTTAACTCGCTAATGAAACAAAAATAACAATAACATTATAGCACAAAAATTAAGCTTTTTTCGCCATTGGATGACAATGATTGTAAACATTTTGAAAACGATTATTTAACAGATTTGCATAAACCTGAGTCGAAGCAATATCAGCATGTCCCAGCATTTCTTGGATATCTTTCAGATCCGCGCCATTTTGCAGAAGATGCAAGGCGAAAGAATGACGTAAGGTATGTGGGGTAATATCCTTGGTAATTCTAGCTTGCGCAGCATAACCCTTGATAATTTTCCAAAATCCCTGCCGTGTCAGCCGATGGCCGTTTAAATTGACAAACAAAGCTTGTCCGTCTTTCCCAGCGGGATCAATAATAATTTTTCTGATCCGGGAAATATAATCAGAAAGCGACGACACCGCCTCGGCGTAAATCGGGATTACCCGGTCGCTTTTCGGCCTGCGGCAATGAAGCATCCCAGTCTTTAAATTCACATCCTGCAAATTCAAATCGATCAATTCCGAAACCCGGATTCCAGTAGCATACAAAAGCTCGATCATTGCCTTGTCCCGGCAGCCTTTTGGATCCATTACGTTAGGCTGATTCAAAAGCAAGCGAATTTCCTCCCCAGTTAAAATACTGGGAGGCTTTTTTTCTGCCTTTTCCCGTTTGATTTCCTTAGCAGGATTTTCAGAAGCAGCACCGATTAAAATCAAATATTGATAAAAACAGCGGATAGAGGCAATATTTCTTGTAATAGTAGAGGCGCTTCTTCCCAACTGTTCCAAGCTTTCCATGTACCTCTGCAGATCCTCCGCGGAAACAGCGGTAGGTTCGTTCAAGGCGATGGATTCTAAATACATACTGAAATGCTCGATGTCGCGAATATAGGACTGCATTGTATTGGAGGAAACACATTTTTGATTTTTTAGGTAGTCTTGAAAACCTGTCAAAAACGGCGTCATAACGTTCTTTCCTCCTCCTTATTATTCTTAAGATATTTTAAAGCTGAAACAAGCCAGAAAAGCAAGCGGTACAGATCATATCCAATAATGCCGCAGAGGTAATGATCATACAGGCTTTTCCCATGTAAAAGAAATATTGCTTGAAATTTATCGAGATACCGGTATTTTCTTTCCTTTGGGCTGTCAGCAGCCGGAGGGAAAGACGCATGGATTTTTCCCCGCCGTAAGCGATACCAATGGAAGATAGAAACATTCCCGGCAGAACCACCAGCAAATGAAACAGAAAGCCGTGCCAGCCATAGGAATAATAGAGATAGCCGGTTAAGATTCCTAAGCCAAAGCCTCGAAAAAAAGTGACCAACGGAATACTAAGGCAACCCCATAAAGAGCAGCCAGACAGAAAAATAACAAAAAGAAATAAAAAAGAAGATGCCAAGGAAGCCACAAAAGTATTCCCCGCAGGCTGATTAAGCCTGGCTTTAAAATTGCTGGCAAATAAAAAATCCAACTGAGATAAAAGGTTCTCGTCGGCGTTTTTCGCCGCGATAGCCCCTACGATCATTCCCACGAGCAGTACCAGAATAAATCCCAGAAAAAGGCTGTGAGCCTTTACTAAGTGAAGAATGGATTTTCCCGAAGCGGTTTGGACGGAAACCACTTTCCCGGAAGAAATCTTTCCAGAAGGAAGCGTAGGAAATTTCGGATGGCGAGAAACCGATTTTATTTTTTCCGCCGCTTTGGGACTTACGTTAAAAGTTGCCAGATTTTTTTTTCGAAACATAACCGCATACACATCCTTTTACTATAACCTTCATCTGTAGGATAAGTATGCGACAGTCATCTGTTTTATGAACCTGTTATCGGCCAAGCTCTTCGGCGCGTTTGGTACATTGATCCATCGCGTCCAATAAGCCCTCGTAAAAGCCGTGCTTTTCCAAAGCTTCCATAGCCTTTAACGTGGTTCCTCCCGGAGAGGAAACCATCTTAATCAATTCGTCTGGGGTGTTTCCGGAGGAACGTAGCATTTCGGCGCTTCCCTCTAAGGTTTTACAAATTAAATCCAAAGCAACCTTGCTGTCGATGCCTTGTGTAACCGCCCAGTCAACTACCGCTTTGGCAAATAAATATATGTAAGCCGGGGAACTGCCGTTGACCGCGATAATGGTGTTCATTTTATCCTCTGTTAAAACCGCCACATCGCCTGAAGCAGAGAAGATATCTATTACTGAATGAAAAATATCGTTCGGAACGTTTGAGGCCCTACACAGGGCTGTAGCGCCCTTTCCTAACAACAAGGGAGTATTAGGCATAGCTCGTACCACAGGGCAAGAAACCCCCAAAGCTTTCATAATATACTCTGTAGAAATCCCCGCCGCGATAGTGACAAAAATCGTTTCTTTTGCTACTGATGAACGAATCCCAGCCAGAACTTCCTCGTAATTTTGTGGTTTTACCGCCAAAAAGACAAGATCGCATTGTTTTACGATTTCTACCGCAGAATCCGCCGGCCGAACGCCCATAGCACACATTTTCTCGATCTGCGCCGGATTCAAATCATAAACAGAGATATCGTTGGGTTTATAATCGCCTTTTCCAAGAATACCGCGAATAATCGCGGTAGCCATATTCCCAGCGCCAATAAAACCAATCTTAAGAGTTTTCAATCAATAAACACCTTCTTTTAACACGTGATATTATCATAATACACTTTCAAATTGAAATCAAGGAAAAACATAAGGAAAAATAAGAATTTATCCGTTTTGATAAATTTATGTAATTATAGTTATGTAAACTGACAAATAAATTATGTAAACTTGATTTTGTGAACCGGGTTTGCATAAAAATGCACCCGCTCCTTAGTGGACGGGTGCATCGATTGTTTTGGGAAAAGATTATATTTCTGCCGCCAGAGCCGCCTTGATCATGATAGCGCATTCCAGGCGTTTTTTCTCCAGATCGCAGGAAATCTTATGAGATTTCAGGATATCCCCCTCATACTGCCAGGAATTGGCGTTGCAGCCTCCGCTGCAATAAAATTTGGCCCAGCAATTTCTACAGTCGTGTTTGCTGTATACATTGGATTTTGCAAATCGAAGCTTCATATCCGTGTCAAAACTACTATCGTTTAAATCACCCATCTTCCATTCAGGGTTTCCCACAAATTGATGACAGGGATAAATTTCTCCATCAGGAGTTACCGCTACGTATTCATTGCCGCAGCCGCAGCCTCTAAGCCGTTTAATCGCGCAGGGGCCTTGGTTCAAATCGATCATGAAATGAAAGAAATTGAAGCCTCTTCCCTCTTTTTTCCGCCTGATCAGCTCTTTTGCTAAGGTTTCATACTCTTCAAAGACTCTGGGAAGGTCTTCTTCTTTGATAGAATAGTCCAGCAAAGGATCGGAAACCACTGGTTCCACGGAAACTTGGTCGAATCCCAGCTCCGCCATATGGAGAACGTCCTGGGTGAAATCCAGGTTGTACTTGGTAAAGGTCCCCCTGGCGTAGTAATCCTTATCCCCTCTATTGGCCACCAGCTTTTGATATTGGGGCACAATTTGATCGTAGCACCCTTTTCCATTCACCTTTACTCTAAGCCGGTCATTGACCTCTCTGCGGCCATCTAACGAAAGCACACAATTAGACATCTCCCGGTTGATGAATTCAATTTTATCATCCGTGAGCAAAAGGCCGTTGGTAGTAATGGTAAAGCGGAAATTTTTATGATACGTTTTCTCCTTGCTTCTGGCATAGGCAACCACCTGCTTTACCACATCAAAATTCATCAGCGGCTCTCCGCCGAAGAAATCCATTTCCAGATTATGCCTGGTCCCGGATTTTTCCAACAAAAAATCAACCGCTTTTTTACCGATCTCAAAAGGCATCAGCATCCGTTCTCCGCCAAAATCCCCTTTTGCGGCAAAGCAGTATTCACATCTCAGATTGCAGTCGTGGGCTACGTTTAAACACATCGCCTTCACCGGGGCGGCCGTCATCATATCGGCAAATTGTTCATAGGAATCCTCAGAAAATAGGATCCCGGCATCTTTCAGCTCCCAAAGCTCCTGATAAGCCCCGGCCAGCTCTTCTTTAGAATAGGCGTCAGATAAAGCCTTCTCAATTTCTTTCGGCATTTCCTCTGGGAAATGATCCTCTGATAAATAATCTAAGAGATCGAAAGAGCAGTCATCCAAAACATGGACCGCGCCGCTGTTTACATCCAGACAGATAGGAAATCCATTTAGTTTATATTTATGTATCATACCATACTCTCCAATAAATTTTGACAAAAGTTAAGGGACAGTTTCCTGTCCCTTAAAGCTGTTCTGTTTCGAAGCGATTACTTCTCACACTTCTGATTAGCTACCGTGCAGGAAGTTTTGCAAGCAGACTGGCAGGAAGCCTGGCATTCGCCGCAGCCACCCTTGACAGCGCTTTCTTTTAAGTTCGCATTGTTTAAGGTTTTAATATGTTTCATGGTAACGCCATCCTTCTTGAAAAGTTCTTTCATTCATTATAGCAAGGTTTCAGAACAAAAACAACATCCAAAAAACAAAAAATAACAATTATCTTCTTTTAGACTTTTTGTTCACACCGATCACTCCGCCGATAGCGCCCGCGATCACCATCAGGAGCCCCCGCAATAAGGATTGCTGTGTAAACGGTTCCTGAATCGCTACGGCGCTGACAAGCAGCATCAGCAAAAAAAGCAACAAAGCCGCCAAAAATCCGAACAACAGCCCGTTTTTCCTTAAAATCCGGACGCAAAGATAACCGCTGATCAGCGCGCCTAGCCCACAGATTACCAGTATGATCTGCTGAATCATCTGATAAGGGATGGATTTTGCGCCCATAAAAATAAGGGCGCAGGCAATCAGTCCGATCATACAAAATACCGCGCCGAAGCTGGCACCCAGTATAATCGCTTTCAAAGCATCCATCATAGGATTTTCCGCACGAGAAGACTTGTCATATTTCAAATGCTTCTACCCCCTAGATAATAATCGTCCTGTTAGACTATTATTATTCAGGAAGATAAAAGGATATGCCATCATTATTCCACATCATCATGAATGGTATCGCAGCTGGCGACAGCCCATCTCTTAATGCGAATTTTGCTGCGGTCCACACCGGTCTCGATGACCAGAGAGTCGGTTTCCTCTTTAATACTGATTACCCTGCCGGTGATACCGCCAATTGTGGTGATATCGTCACCGATCTGCAGGTTTTTTCTCATTTTCTCTTCTTTTTTTCTCTTTTTGGACTGAGGACGCATCATGAAGAACCACAAAGCGCCGATCACGAGGGCATAAACGAGCACCATCAGAATAATGCTCATGGTACCGCCGCCATTGTTGGCCGCCGCCTCTTCCAACGCAAAGCTCTTCACAACAGGACTAAAATTTAACATTATAAAAAAGCACCTCCACGATTAATAGTTTGATTATATCAATAAAATGTCTTAGGCGCAAGCATATTTTCAGATTCTTAACGCCAAACTCTCACGATATTGCCGGTAAAAACCCTCAAAGTCTCCCTGATCCATGGCAAACCGGATTTTTTCCAACAGGGTATTGTAGAAATAAAGATTGTGCATCACCGCTAAACGCATTCCTAGCATCTCGTTGGCTTTCAGCAGGTGGTGAAGATATGCTCTGGAAAAATTCTGGCAAACCGGGCAATCGCACGTTTTATCAATAGGACTGTCGTCTAAAATATATTTCGCGTTATTCAGGTTTCGAATACCTTCCCAAGTAAACAAGTGGCCATGCCGGGCGTTACGGCTTGGCATTACGCAGTCGAAAAGGTCTATACCCCGGAATACAGCCTCCAAAATGTTCACTGGAGTTCCCACGCCCATCAGATAACGAGGCTTATCCGCCGGCATATAGGGCTCTACCGCCTCGATAATACGATACATCTCTTGGGCGGACTCCCCTACC
>OHJP01001294.1_pt1 | contig 10827 bp, 9 predicted proteins | sample 1568591 | NCBI WGS metagenome assembly OHJP01 (sample SAMEA3879567, study PRJEB24766) | human gut metagenome | biome: human-associated habitat; feature: feces | place: USA | collected 1985/1987
TTATAGTCTAACATCTTATTCAAAAAACTGTCGTCCTCGACAATTAAAATCTGCTCCATATTCTCACTTCCTTTGCTTTTTGCAGATAGTATAACAGGCAAATGTCCGAGAATTGTTACAAGGACAAATATATTTATCATTTTACAGCTTTTTTATGTGTACTGCAATTTTATAAAAGAAAGGACAGCAGTATCATCAAATTGCTGTCCTTGCGGTTTATTATAGCTGGTAGTGTATAAGCGTGGGTTCATCATATTTGGTGTGGTATCTTTAACTATGGGAAACTCCCCGCTCCCACTTGGATACGGATTTGTCACTCATACCCAGTTTTTCGGCGAGCTGCTTCTGCGTCATACCTAAGTCTTTTCTTTTGCCTGCAATATATTTTCCTATCTTGACGAGATCCATGTGCTTACCTCCTGTGTCTGGGATCATACTATTCTCTTTTCAGAAATAAGTACACCTCCCGGAAGTAGAATCCCGGTATCTACTGTGTTTTCCATTGTATACTCTTCTATTACACCTATTTCTGTTCCAACAATTTCTTCCAGTCATCCGGAAAACCCATCGTTTTCACATCTACTTTTTCATATTTATCTATTAGCAATTCTATTTGATCTACATAAAGCTTCCAATGCTTGTCATTCTTTAAAATCTGTTTCATACACAATAATACACCAAACATTCTATTGTTTCCTATACCGGCTTGTGTATATTCTTTGTAAAGAATAGGCGTCTTTGAAAGTTTTGCATTATACAACCTCCCATAATGCGCACAAACATTGCGAACATAAGAAATGCTCTCCAACCAACTTTCCAGATATGTATATCCAATTCCAAAACTCTTGGCAACTGCCTTTTTGTCAGCATTTTTCATGTTTTTGTAAAATTTTGAAAGAGTGCCAAAACTAAATACCTCCACCAACGCATATATAGGCAAATTTCCACCTGCATAATTAGTTTTGAAATTTCTCACAAACGGTGCCTTTGAGTTTCTCCGAACCTCCTCTTCGATATCAGCCATAAATGCCCGATGATATTCTTCGTCCACAAAATTTTGGGGTTCCATATATCCAAGAACTCCATAAACTTCCGCAAAATAATTTGCAATTCTGCATCTGACATTTACTTCTATTTTTTCTATCTCAGCAAATGTCACTTGTCTGAAATTAGCATTGAACAGATATAACTCTACAATCTGCTCAAATGTTACGCCTTCTTCATATTTCCCATTTTTAGGTTTAAATCCTAAACTATACGCCTTAATTAATCGGAAATAGGATATGTCATTTAATATCTTCTTGGCATATTCCTCATTCTCAATAATTAAGCCAAGTGATTTCAAGTTTTCTATTTGTTCGTCTATTGTCATCGGTAATGGATGTTGCTTTAGTTCCCCCATATATTTTCCCCCTTAAAATTAAAAGACCCAACGTGGTCCGCATCGTTGAGAGGCGTGTTGGGTTCTGTTATTTTTAGTATATTCTATATGTTGTAAAAATACAATGATTATTTCAAATTACTTAAACTTTTTCTTATACCCGCAGTCGCAATAAGATCCGCCGGAAGCTAGGGTGTATTCCCTGACAAAATTGGTGACACCGCCCGCCTCGCTCATGGTGTAGTCAAACTGGCACATGGCAGGGATCAGCTCAGTAAGTCCCAGTTCCTTCATAAGGGTACAGATTCCGCAGGTCGTAAATCTTGCCTCGTAGCCGCTGCCATCCTCCCTCTAAAATGTAATTTGCATATTCTGTCCCTATTCCCCGGCATCCCTCGCCTTGCTGTGCTTGTGTCTCTTGCGCACTTCTCTGGCGTGATCTCTGCGGGCCGCAATAGCTTCTGCCTCTTCCTTAGGAATCAGCTTCGTGGTCTTGACGATATATACGCCGCCGTCATATGCCTTGCGTACCCGGATCTTGCCCTTGAGATAGCCGTGCTTCTCGCAATAAGCCACGCAGTAATAATGCCTGCCGTTGGCGCTGAACCATTTGATCTTCTTGCGCAGATTACGATGGCAGAGATAACATTTGCTGGACACGACTTCCTTATCTGCGAAGGCTTCTGTCTTGTCCTTAAATTCTCTGGAAATATATTTTACATAGGTATCAAACTGCGCTTTCACCTCATCCCCACGGTCCTTCGGAGGACAGAAGGTATCGTAGGACAGATTCACCACTACCTCCGGGTGCTCCTCCAGGATCCGGATCAGGATCTTTGCCGTATAGTAGGCATCACTGAACGCCCGGTGGAAGGGAATATCCTTCTCAATATGCAGAAAATCAATGGCATATTCCAGATTTCTGCGGATCTTGCGCTCCTCATAGGCAATGGCGAACAGCTTCTGCACATCCAGATAGGGCAGCGGTCCCGGTGCCAGAAGCGGCATCTCATAATATGCCATATTCCGCTGTAACTCCGTCAGATCCAGCGTGCCCCAGGTACAGAACAGATACTCCTCCTGTCCGCACCATCTGACAAAATCTCCTCCGACCTCCGGGAATGGTCTCCCACGTTCCAGCTCCTGCATCTGAATATGGATCAGTTTGCTGGTGATCTTGTGCATCTCATGGTAGACCTGTGGCTTGATCAGTTCATTGAATTCGCTGACCATGACACGTTCTTTATTCAGTTTGATGGCACCGATCTCTATGATTTCAAAAGGGAGCTTCTCCACAGCATCCTCTTTGCCGGTGTTACTCTGATTCCATTCCAGATCCAGAACGATATATTCCATACGTTCCTCCATATTTTTAACTACTAACAGGGGTTATAAATGTCTTACAGTGTTGGCAGGGCGATATCCAATACCTCTTCATGCCAGCAGTGGTCTCCCTCTCTGACATCGTGGAGCGGATATTCCTCTTTTCCGTATAGACTGTAAGCCTTCCGCACAATATCTAACTGCTCCGTCACATTCATCAGTCCTCTGGGACCGTTCAGATGGTCATCCCGGCAGGACTGAACCGCCAGCGGTCTCGGCGCAATGAGCGATGCAATATCTCCCATATCAAAGTGTTCCCACAGATGGGGAACATAATTACAGCTGCAATTACCATTGAGCAATAACAATGCGTCACGATACCCATAGAGATATCCGCTGATGATACATTTTTTCACACGGTCATCCAAAGCAGAGATCCACAGCGTCTGCATACCACCGCCGGAAAATCCCACGACGCCTAAATCGTCAGTATCCCATTCGCCCCGTTCGTAGACATAATCGATCAGCCGGGAAGCATCCCAGGTACACATACCTGCCACGGTCTCTCCCAAGGGCTCCGCCATATGTGCCAGATGAAAACAGGTACTGGTCAGGAAGGATTTCTCATCCGTTCCTTTCTGCAATGCTTCATCCCTGCGTTCTCCGAAGCCTCTGCAATCCGGACAGATTGCCACATAACCACGCTTCGCCAGCTGCATACCGTAATCATAATGGTAGAATTCGATCATCCGTTTTACCGCGGGAATATCATCACGGCCTGCCACGCTGAATTTGCCTGCACCCTGATGCCCAGGAAGAGCAAGAAAACATTTCTGCTTCCCTTCGTTCTGCTTCGGCGGGATCAGTATATACATAGGCATATACACTTCCGGCTCTACCTGAAGGATCACTTTTTCCCGACGAATGCCGTTCTCCAGCTCCACGACTTCTTCCACGCGGGGGTCCAGATCACAGGTCTCCATATATTTCCATCCCAGAAGGTCTTTTAATGTCTCTCTGGAAGTCTCTTTCCAACTTTCCCATTCCTCTCTGGTGGACCCTGTGAAAGCATCCTGCCTTGCATATTTATCAAATTTGTCCTGCATTCCCTTCAGACTTCCGTAGAAATGAGGGATCTGAATGATCGTATCTGCCTGTTCCATGACTGCTCCTTGCGTTTTTCATTTTCTCTTATTACTATTCTTACCATTCTCTGCCCTGTGCGTGCAATCCGTCTTCCACATCTCCTGCAAAAAGGCTCTCCAGCCAGGTATGCGCCAGCCGGATCCATGAGGTGCATTCCTCCTGTACCGCTCTGCCGTCGTTGGTCTCTGTCAGCTTATTTGCCAGCGCCAGTCCATGCGCTCCCTTTTCATACATATGGAATTCCGTGGGCACTCCGGCTCTGCGGAGAGCGCTGACGAACAGCAGGGAATTTTCCACCGGTACCGACTGATCCGCAAAGGTATGCCAGATGAAAGTCTTGGGCACTTTATTTGTTACCTGTTTCTCCAGGGACAGCTTCTCTCCCAGCTCCTCCTGTCTGCTGCCTAACAGATTCTCAAAAGATCCTCTGTGGGCAAACTCTCCAGAAGTGATGACCGGATAGCATAACAGCAGTCCGTCCGGACGCAGCAGCTCATGCTCGGATGCCGAAAGTCCCTGACTCTCTGCCAGAAAATCTTCATCCCAGAACACCCCAAGGCTGGCTGCCAGGTGTCCTCCCGCAGAGCAGCCTTCCACTACGATCTTGTGGGGATCAATGTGCCACTCTTTCGCGTGCTCCCGCAGGAGCTTGATGCTGTAAGCCAGTTCCTTTAAGGAAGTAGGATATTCCGCAGGGGCGCAGGAATAGCGCAGCACTGCCGCATGATAGCCCATCGCCAGGAATTTCAGTGCCATGGGTTCCGCCTCTCTGTCGGAGGTTCTGGTATAGCCGCCTCCCGGGCACAGCAGGATCAGCGGTCTGTCGTTAATGGCCATTGCCTCCGAATACTCCTGAATATAGGTAACTAAATGTGCTCCCGGCAGGGAACCCTCCTGATGCATTTCAAATGTATTATAGATCATCTTTTTCCTCATTTCCGAGCATTGTCATTGAAAAATAAGGCGCAGACCATGTAGCAATACTACTGGCCTGCGTCTTCATCTGCCTTATTAATATTATCATAACTATTCAGAACCCCATTCGCAAAACGCTCCTATGGAGCTTCTTTTTTGCTCATGTGGTTACTTCGCCCTATAAATATCATAAAATATTCTTACGAATGCCAGCATTCGACGAATATTTGACGATATTTACATGGCTCTGAATAGTTACATATATCTTAGTATGCTCTTCCCCAGTATACCATCTTTTTCGCAGGTTTTCCACAACATACGCAGGTATCTGCGATCTGTTCCTGTTCAAAAGGCATACAACGGCTGGTTACAGCAAGCTTTTCCTTGATCTTGTCTTCACATTCCTGGCATCCGCACCACATAGCCTTGACGAATCCGGACTTTTCGTTGAAGATCTGCTCGAACTCTTCCATGTTATGTGCCACATAAGTATGGCTGTCACGATGTGCTCTTGCTCTCTCCAGCATTTCCTTCTGCATGGTCTCCAGGATCTCGGCTGCCTTGGTCTCCAGATCCTCCAGAGCTACCTCGGTCTTCTCTCTGGTATCACGGCGGCAGATCACGCACTTGCCTGCCTCGATGTCCTTAGGGCCGATCTCCACACGGATGGGATAACCTCTCATTTCAGCCTCTGCGAACTTGAAGCCGGGGGTCTTGTCACTGTCATCTACCTTGACACGGAAATCCTTCGCCAGGCGGTCTCTCAGCTCATACGCCTTGTCGAGAACGCCTTCCTTTTTCTGCATAACGGGTACAATGCAGATCTGGATGGGTGCCACACGGGGAGGGATCACCAGACCTTCGTTATCACCGTGTACCATGATCAGTGCACCGATCAGACGGGTGGTCATACCCCAGGAGGTCTGATGTACATATTTTAAAGTATTGTCCTTGTCAGCGAACTGGATGCCGAAAGCCTTGGCGAAACCGTCTCCGAAGTTATGGCTGGTACCGGACTGCAGTGCCTTGCCGTCATGCATCAGTGCTTCTACCGTATAGGTTGCAACTGCACCTGCGAATTTCTCCTTCTCGGTCTTCTGTCCCTTGATCGCGGGGATAGCCAGAACCTCCTCCAGGAACTTCGCATATACATTCAGCATCTGCAGAGTTCTCTCCTGAGATTCTTCTGCGGTAGCATGTGCGGTATGTCCTTCCTGCCACAGGAACTCTCTGGAACGCAGGAAAGGTCTGGTCTCCTTCTCCCAACGTACCACGGAACACCACTGATTGTATACCTTAGGCAGGTCTCTGTAGGAATGGATGTCATTCTTATAGAAATCACAGAACAGGGTCTCTGAAGTAGGTCTGACACAGAGTCTCTCGGGAAGCTCGTTTAATCCTCCCTGGGTAACCCATGCTACTTCGGGTGCGAAACCTTCTACATGATCCTTCTCCTTATCCAACAGGGACTCAGGAATGAACATGGGAAGATATACATTCTGTACTCCGACTGCTTTGAATCTTGCATCCAGTTCCTTCTGGATCAGCTCCCAGATCGCATAGCCTGCGGGCTTAATTACCATACATCCTTTTACGCTGGTGTAATCACACAGCTCTGCTTTCTTCACTACATCGGTATACCACTGGGCGAAATCTTCTTCCATGGAAGTGATCGCTTCTACCATTTTCTTGTCTGCCATTTTCTCTCTCCTTTTCTTTTTCTGAAAATAAACTGCTCATACGATCTACGGAAACGAAAAACGCCGGGTCATCGCTCCCGAAAAAGGGACCGATCACTCGGCGGTACCACCCTGATTGATACAAATATGTATCCTGCTCTGTCACCGTTAACGCCGGTTCTACGCTATGCTTCGCCGCTTCCAGGTACATTGCGTCTCGCACAGGACTCCAAGGGAGGTTTCCGATCCTCTGTCATAAGGGGTTCCCAGCCGCACGTCACCGTGTCCTTCCCCTCTCTCTGGGATGCTTTCCGATCGTACTGATCCTTTTCATCGTCATTGTCGTATGCAAGTAATTGTAGTGCATGCTTCCGTGATTTGTCAAGGTCTATCTGCTAATAAGAAGATACCTGCCGGAGCTGCATAAAATAAAAGCAGATAATAACGCACCAGGGATATGGGGCCCAGAAAGACCGTAAGGCACAGTGCCAGAACCAGCAGCCAGCTGTTCCATATCTCTGCCCTCCGCCGCCGGATACCGTAGAAAAACAGGATCACTGCCAGCCAGAAATAGGTGCCGATTGCAAACAACGCACGGATCACTGGAATTTTCTGGTAATAATATTTCAGCGATATCTTACGATAAAATTCTGTCAGCCGGGGACTGATCGTCTTCATTTCCAGTACATTTCTTCCCTCGAAATCAAAGTAATAAATATCACCGTCCGGATCATCCACAACCGATGTCCCCGGATACCAGGCCTGATACGTATTATCCAAAAAGGCTCTCAGATAACATCCCGGATACTGCCATCCTTTTCGGAACCATAGTCTCAGATACTCCCACTTATTTTGAAGAAGTTCTTCATTATTCACATAATTTTTGATCCGGTCTGCCAGAAACGGATTATATTGTGACCACTGTTCTCTGTCCATGATCTGATCCAGCAGCTGCAATTCCTCACTGTCAAACGCCGCTTCTCCCTTATCTGTATATACCCTTGCAATCTGCTGGAGCGGTACACACAGAGCCTCTACCGCGGAACCTTTTTCCGCATGGAGCAGAGTTTCCATTCCCACAGACAATAGCATGGTCAGCAGAATCGTTCCCGCAAACAGTGAAATGATCTTTCTTTTCTGCTTTTTACAGAAAACCGCGCACAACACCAGATAAAGAAAAACCGCATAAATTACATTTTTCCGATACAGCGCTCCCACGATCAGGCTGCACGATAATGCTGCGATTTTCTCTTTCTTCCGAAAAAATCCCTCCGTATTCTCATACAATTCATACAACAGGTGAAATGCAATAAAAAGTGCCAGAGAGCATACCACATCCTTGGTCGTACTGACGGAAAACAAGGCAATCGTCGGCAGAAAAGCATAAAAACAAAATCCGACTCCCAACAGCCACTTTCTATTCAATCGCCGATACCAGAAATCCAGACTGTAGGAAAAGGCCGCCGCACAAAGTGTCATCTGGAAGCAGGAGTGCAGAAATACTGCCTTCTCCATCGTCCCGAAGATCCGGTATCCTAATGTGATAACGCCTCCCATGACCAACGTGCTGAGTAACGAATGGTGTGTATTATACGGCACCTCCGGATACATCACCTGAGGCACCTGCCCATAAATATCATAATTATAAAATCCGGGATCATTGGAAAGGAGCACCGGCAGCCAGGCTATCAACAATCCTGCAAAAATAAAAAATATTCTCTTTCCGATACCTTTCCCGATACCGTCCTCCTGAACTGCCTTGTCTCTCCCTGCATGTACAAACAGCCATCGCAGCATCTGTCCAAAAAGTAATGTCTCTGCTATCCACCATAAAATCCAGCCTGCTATAGGAACCTGTTCCAGCCAAGACTGCATCGTTCTATGTACGGAAGTATGGTATTCTATACTGATCCGGCATCCCACTGTCTGACAGGTTGCCAGTAATATCGCAGGTATTCCTACAGCAAATCTGTCAGTCCAGTCCAAGTCTTTCCCGGATGCTGTCCGCTGCAATATTCCAGTCACCCATTTCTTCATATGCGGCATCCATCTTCTCCTTTTCTCTGGCAGCTCGCTCCGTATCTCCGGTCTGAAGAAATGCCTTATACATGGACGCCGCCTCAAAATATCTCGCCACACCATAGCATTCCTTTTTCGTTCCGGACAGCAAGCCGCCGTACACCATATCCTCATGATAATTTACTACTAAATAAGCATAATTTTCACTCTGTACATTATTCTCCATCCAGTTGGTCTTCGCAGGACGGGAAAAGGCGTCATTTAATTGCCGGAACATATGAATGGTTCCCCAAAACAATATCAGGCACAGGGCTATGATCACAAGATTCATCACAAGCAGCGCGCCTCTCTGCTTCTGTGCCTGTTTCAGCTTACTCTTCAGATTTACCATAACCCATCACCTCGCCTTTTTCTTCCAGGAATAAGATTTTTTGTGCATTTGACATCGTACCGAAATTCTCTGCCTCTTCCGGGGTCATGCCAAAATAGGTCTGCAGCAGTGCCTTTTCATTCTCTTCCATCCGGAGAATGGCTTCCTTCTGCTCCTCCGGCAGTTCCCGATATTGTTTTGCCCTATAATCATTATCCACAGGATGCAGAATCCTTTCCAGCTGCTCGTAATAATCCGAAATATCTTCATACAGACCGGGAAGTATGGATACATTGCCAGAGTTGATAGTAACTGCCTTCATCAGACTTTCATAAAAGTAACGATACGCTCCGCTGGCTTCCATGAGCAGCTGATATTTTTCATAATTATTATTACTGCTATAAGGCCGGATGTAATGCCTGTCGCAAAAAGCTGATAAACCTATGTAATCCTCATCTTCCAGATATTGTTCCATCTGTTTCATATAGCTGCTCTGCCGGATCCCTGCATCAAACTGCAGCAAGCCTCTGTGGATGCTCCAACTACGTGCAGATACTACAAACACCACCACACACAGGATCACCAGCACTGTGATGATTATCATATGTGACATGATCTCCGTATTTTTCTCCGCCACTTCATAGACATCACTTTTGGTATCCTCAAAGTTGCTCTTGTAATGCTCCATGTCCTTGACATGCTGTGCGGCTTCTTCATTCGGTCTTCCGCAATGCGGACAATATGCCTGCTCCAATGTCAGATTGCCCCCGCAATATTTACATTTCATCATTGCTTTTATGATCCTTTCCTATTCGTTATGCTTCTTAATGTATTCCTCGCAATCCTCATATCTGGGATAACCGTAATTATTTCGCAGACTATCCTCGAATTTTTTCTCTTCTTCTGCGGTAAACGTATAACGGTCTGCCAGACTGTTCAGGGTTGCTTCCACATAAGGACGGATATACTCCCTGTCTTTCTCCGTCAGAATGACCTCGCTGTAGTCCAGTCCCCGCATCATCCAATAATCATCCAGCAGCAATGCCTGCTGATACTCATTCAAAGTCTCTCCACTCTGCTCCAGTGCCAGATATTCCCTCGCATCCCGACAGCTCATGAGCCAGCGGAAAATACCACTGTGTTCCCATCGGTCTATGGTTCTGTTCTCTTCGACAGCCTGCTCATAAAAATCCATCAGTGCTTCCAGATCCTTCTCCTGATAGAGACGGTCCAGTATCGGAAAGTTCTCTTTTTCCCACAGATAATCTGCTCTGGCATCCCTGGGTTCTATATACTGCACCCGGAACACAATTACCGCAAGTATCGCTGCCAATGCCGCCAATAAGATCAGAAGCTTAATCACAAATTTCTGTTTCTTTTTCAGTTTTTTCTTCAGTTCCTTCTCCGGTACCTGAATGTACATGGAGACCGGTTCTTCTCCGTCAACAGATACCATAAATTCCTTCTCATATGATCCTGTATCCTCCTTTTCCAGACGGTATCCCTGAGGATACACCTGTCCACCGTTTTGCAAAGTAAGGATCATGCCCAGCAGATTTCCGGCTATCGCTACTACCGCAAAAAGTCTGATACCATCCTTCCCTCCGATTCCGGAAGATGGAATCCATCCTTTTTTCCAGCCGGTCAGTGCACACAGGATCATAACAAAAATGACAACATGTACCCACATTTGTACTGTCACACCTCAATATCTACAATCCTTCTGCCAAGCCAGTATGCCGCAGCATAAATGACAAGACAGATACTCATTGCTGCAATTCCAAAGGGATTTCCATAAAGAACACTTAAGAAGCCCGGTGAAGTCATCTGCAAGTACAGGATAATTCCCACAGGCATAAGACTCATGATCATCTGTTCTGACTTCTTTGCTGCCAGTGTAGCCTCTATCTCTTTTTTAACGTCAATCTTATCTCCAAGCATACGAGACACCTTCTGAATTACCCGGTTCATATCACCACCTGTACGCTTGGCTG
>OHJP01001296.1_pt1 | contig 10810 bp, 9 predicted proteins | sample 1568591 | NCBI WGS metagenome assembly OHJP01 (sample SAMEA3879567, study PRJEB24766) | human gut metagenome | biome: human-associated habitat; feature: feces | place: USA | collected 1985/1987
AAATAATTCAATGTAATAGTTTCTCTTCCGTTTGATGATACTTTCTCTTCATAATCTATAACACTACCAAGGCCAAGTTGCTTTCCAAACGGTGTCTTAATCAAAAACGATTTAAGTGCATCACAAATATTTCTCTTTCCTAAACCAGATTTATCATTTTCCATGACTTCGTCTAATCTAAGTTTTATAGACTCTGGTGTTGATGTCTCACTGAAAGGTATATTCTTTATAAACCATCTAAACTCTTCTGAATCCTCTGCATATACTAGGTTACACATTAGATAAGCCCACATACTCTCACCATCTACTCCAAGAGAAAACATTTTTTCTGCGAACTTGTTCGGTTTATATTTTATATACTTATACTCTTTTCCTTTCAAGGATTTATCTTCGTCTACCAATCCCGCATCTTTAACAAAATTTAAAAATGCATCCTTTTTCTTATCATTGTTTTTTATTCTCATATTATATCTGCTTATCATCATATTTTTCATCCTTTTTCTTATTTGGTACTTCGCCATCTCCATCTGATTTCCAAAACGATGACGTTCCCTCATAGTCAAAGTACACTCTCAACCAATTTTCTTTAATACCAAAGCTATAATATCTATCAAGTCCAGTCATGACCTTTGCTCCTATTCTATTTTTTATAGAATTATATCTCAAACAATGAGAATATATATCGTGGCAGCTAAAGCAATGCTTACACTGATTTGAAATATGCACTCCATTTGCCATATCAATACAACCATAAATTTAGCCCCTGTCTTTTTCATGCCTCAAAAGCCTTATAAACACTGGATTTAACCATATAGACCAAAACGTATCATTCGTCTATTTTCTTTGTTTTTTGCACTTTTTGTATGTTGTGTGCATTTTGTAGCCAGTATTTTTATTTATTCATATCTATACAAAACAAGACAGAATGTACTTGCTTTTTTTACTGTACATTCTGCCTTGAATCATTCAAATTCAAATATTTAATTTTTCCTTTTATACTTTAGATATTTTTCTTACCCTTGCCAATTCTTCTCGCAACTCTGCATTTTCTTTTTCCAATTTTTTTATTTTTAGTTTCAATTCCTGTATAGTCGTTTTTGCATTAACTAAAGTTCTTTCCATAGCCATATCAATAATAATCTGTTTCGGATTATACGTTACGCTCTGTTGATGCATAGCTTCATTTACCACCCTGCGCATTTCTTCATTTCGATAAAAAAATCCTTTAGAAAATCCTGTTTTTTGAATCAATGCAGCAACTGTTATTTTTTCTTTTGATTCCAACATTTCTTGAATTTCCCGTTTTGCGGTTTCTACCTTCTGTTTGCTACGTTCCAAACTACATTCGACCATTTTATCGTATTTCATAGATTATCGTCCTCTCAAAAAACTTGTACCACACCATTCTCACAATTTTTTTAGAACAGAAATTTCTTTCCTACTGACCCGTTTATTCAATTTCTCTAGTTCTTGCTGCAACAGTTCATTTTTTCTTTTCAATTCCTGATTTTGTTCTGCTAATTTCTCGTTCTCTGCTTTGGCTTTTAACAATTCAATTTTCAACTCAATTACTGAATTTTCAAGTTTTCTGTCCATTGCAACCGGATGTCTATTCTTAAAAATTGCTTCCTGTCTATGTATTGCGTCATCCATTTCTCTTCTGATAAGCTCATTTTTATAAAAAAATCCTCTAGAAAGCCCAGTTCTTTTTACCAGCTCTGCTACGGTAATTCTTTCCATATTTTTAAGCATATCAGATATTGTATTTTTTGCAATATTCATCTTCCTCTGACTCTCAGCCTGCGTAATCGCTACCATCTTATCATATTTCATAATCATCCCATCCTTCTATGATATCTAATAGGATCATGTCCATTTTTTCTCTTGCAGCTCTCGTTTCATCTGCCATCAGTTTATTGCCAATTTTTCGATAATGATGTACCGAATATATGGAGGTATGCCCCAGTAGCTTAGCTATCATCCAGTCATCCACATGCATTTCTGTCAATTTCTTTCCATAACAATGTCGGAAAATATGGGTTCCAAACTTCAGAAACTCTCCATTATCATCCCGGATATCTTCCTGGCGGATCATTGTCATAATCCGATTTTGAATCATGCTATATTGATAAGGCCTAGTTGGATCCTCTTTTTTTGTAAAAATGTAAGTTGTTTCTCCATACCGTTCCTTTGTATAATCAATTGCTTTCATAATCAGTTGTGCCACTTCTTCACTGATGGCTTTTTCATAGGTGACTGACTTCACCTGATCAATCCTTATAAAATATCGATTATTCCGCATGCTTAGGCAGTCTGTCTTTAAGGTCAGCGTATCTGAAATCCTCGTTCCCAGTAATTGATGGATAATCAGTGCCCTACATATCTGCTCATCCATTTTGAAAATGTGTTCGTTTAATCTTTTGATTTCCGCATCTGAGTAAAATTTGAATACATGCCTTGGTGTACTTGGGAAATCATTACTCAGAAATAATTCGCTCATGTACTGTCGTTCATATAAATTCCCAACATCTTCTATTACCCTTCGTAGTGCATATAGGTCAGATCTATAATTTTTCCGGTCATGTGCTTCCGTCTGAAGATATATCAGATACTCTTCTATATGCATCCGTTCCAGATCCTGCAGCGATTGAATGTCCAAATGTTTTCTTTTAAGAAATTTTGAGAACCGCTTTACTGCAGCTATTTCACTATGAATCGTTCCTAAAGGGGAATATTTTAAATGCATAAAAATTACTTTTTTTACTTCTTCCCGAATATCTGGCTGTACAATTTTAGTAAAGTTAATCGTTTCCGTATTCTTGATTGGATTTCCATAAATAGGAAAATCGAAGTTTTTAAGAGTCCAGATATCTTTTTCCTGCTCATCCCTGTCATCCTCTTCTTCCAGAAACTTCAAGATTTTTTTCATATGCCTTACAATGCCAGGACTTTCAATTCCTATTTTGTCATATGCAGGCCGATATTTTTTGCTTGATAAAGCATATCCTCGTTCCAGCATCCATCCTTTTAACATACGGATGATTTTTTCTTCTTCTCTGGCATCAAGGCTTTGTATTTTCCGATCAATCAGAAATTCCCGAATATTATTATAATAGGTCACTTCACTTGCCATGCTGGACGGTGCGAGCATTTTTCCTCTTTCCCATATAAATTCTTCCAACTTTTCGGCAAGTTCTTCTGATGGCAATCCTTCCAGATTAAAATACCGTTCCGGGCTGATACGCATTCTCTGAATCTGCTCTTCGGATGCTACCTTGCAGCAGTCCAGCTCATATATGTAAATTCTTTTTTTCATTTTCTTTCACCACGCTTCTTAGCTTTAATGGTAGAAGCCAAGTCATTTTCCGGTTTCTTAAAGTAAGTATCACTTGCTTTTTCAATTCTCTTTGGCATGAAGTCTACATACTGTTTTGTCATCTCTTCGGAAAAATGTCCTAAATAATCTCGGATTGTCTGTATAGAAACATCCTCATCATAAAATTGGGTGGCCAGCGTATGCCTATAGTCATGGGTTTTGAAGATATAACTGCCATCTGCAATTCCATTCTTATCACAGTATTGCTGAAACTCTTGTCGGAATGTTGTTCCCCGGTACGCTCCACCATCCTTCCCTTTAAAGATATAATCTTTCGGACGAATGTGTTCACGCTCAATATACTTACGCATGATTCTATACATCACAAGCGGTATTGGTATCATTTTATCTGCCTTCATCTTGATCTGATAGACTTTCAACCATGCATCTTCTCCATCCCAGTAATATGCATCCCCTTTTAACGTACACACTTCGCTGATTCTCAATCCAGTACACCACAAGTGTAAAAATATCAATCTTGGAACTAGCGGAAATGCATACAGCTTATGCAGGATTTCCATATAAACTTTTTCTTCCACCGTTCTGTCATGATGCTCTGGATATGTCTTTTTAAGGTAATACTCCGGTTTAAAGGGTATCTCCTTCATATATCCTCGGACATTTAAAAACTGATAAAATTTTATATAATGCACAATTCTTTTATTGAATGTATCATCTTTGGTATCCTTTTCTTCCAGTTTCCTAAAATAGTCATCCAATTGATTTTCATCTACCTGACAAATGGATTCTTCTTCCTTAAAATATTCCAGAAGTCTTTTTACCTCATATAGTTGTCCTCGGATATTTGCTATCGTCAGTCCACCAATTCCAACATGATATTTGGCATATTCCTGTAACAATTCTCGATTCTTTTTGTTAGTCACTTCTATAAAACTCAATCGCTGTACTGGATTGCTTGGGTTAAGCCGATCTTCTAACAGGTGAAAGCGTTCCATATACCACACATTGGCATGCCAATGAATTTCTGGTGCTGTTAAAAATAAGATTTTCCGACTATTGTCAATAATCTGCATAGAGTTTTTCACATTGACCACTTTCTGTTCCACGATTTTCTCAAATCGTTGGATCTGTTCTAATTCCAATCCTTCCAGATCATCAATCTCTTCCTCCACACAAAAATCATATAACCAGTGTAATGGCAATAAATAGCGAACTCTTCTCTCTTTGGGATCGTCTCGATACAAATTATCTAGAATATAATTCAATAGTAGAAAAACCTGCTTTTTTAATTTTTCAGATGCTCTTCTAAAAAAATCCCACACCAGTTCCTGTTTATCTCGGACATATTCAAAATCCTTAACCAACTCCAAATCTGGTAAGTATGGCAGGAATACAACCTGTGCTTGATATTTCCTCCGGTGTTCGATTCTTCCCGGCAGACTTTCTATTTCTTTTTGGATACTATACTGCTTGATATGATCGAAAACCTTTAAATATCTCATCACACTCGCTTCATCCCACATTTTTTTCAGTTCTGCTTCATAACGGCTTCGTACCGTATAATCAATCTCTTTGATATGATGTATTCCCTGCCGGATTAGAAACCGTTTGATGTTTCCCTTCAATGCCTCATCTGACACTTGGCTTTCTCGGATTTCTAAGAGTAGCTCTCCATATTCTGTTTCTATCCAATACTTCTGTATCTTCCGTAATGCGGATGACTGCTCTTTCACCTGCTTTTTCGTATAATTCCCACTATCCAACAAAGTTTGTTTGTATTCCCGCAAATCTTGTTCTTCTGCTAAAATCACATCATAGATTTCTCTTTGGATAAGGAATTTCTCTGCTTCTTCCCATAATTCTCTCTGCAATATTCCGCCTGACATAAACTGCCTGTGAAGATGCTGTATCTCTTCCTTGCGTTCTGCTTGTAGCAATCGAATTGCAGACACTTGATCGCCTCCTCTTTTTTATAACAAATTCTGAACACCATACATTGCTTGATGCCTGTTATAAAAAGCATCACTGACTTCTATTAGTTCATCCTCTGTTATATTCAGATATTTCATAGTCGTTTCGATATTCCGATGCCCGAGTGCTTGACTAATCATTTCTAATTTCCATCCATCTTTTCGTCTTGCATTTGCAAAATAATGCCGGAGCATATGTGGAGATGCTTTAATTCCCGTCTTTCTCTCCAATCTGCGTAACATGGCATATACTCCACTTCCCTTAAAAGGCTTTCCAACGTAATCACCTGAGACATTAATAAATAAATATTCCTGTCCTATAATCAGTTCCTTATAGTCTTCAATATAAAACATTAAAATATCAAATGTTGCGTCGCTGATTTTGGCTCTTCGAAGTTCTGCGTTTTTAGCTCTTGCCCCATTCTCATTATCATCTCGAAAGTTGACATATATTATATGTTTCTCATAGTCTATATCCTCTGCGTATCGTACACCTAAGAGTTCCCCTATTCTAAAGCCTGTTTCTGCTAATAATAAAAGCAGAACCTGATCGCGGCTGTTTGCACATTCTTGCAACAACACTACAATCTTGTCCTGCTCAATGGTTTTTCCTTGATGTCCTTTTTCTTTTAAATATCCTCGAAAACTCTTCCTATTCAATACTTTTCTGATACCGATGGAATTTCGCACAATCATTTGCGTATCTGATAATACCTTCAAGCTTTCCGAATGCTTGTTTTCCTGCTCCATAAAGGTATAAAATCTGAATACTTCTTTTAAATATGCATTGCATGTCTCATTATTAGGAAGTTTTAAATAATCTTCCCTGCTATGCATACCAGCTTTTAACCAAATCAGGAAATCTGTAAAATGTTCATGCTGTTCAATATATTTCATTTGATAAATATCATCCAAACAAAGTTGCTTTTCATCCAGAAAATTCAAATAATAAGATAATGCAAAGGCACTTCTTCGTATGGTATTCGGTGATATCTTTGACCTTTTCTTATGCATTAGATATTTAGAAGGTAAATATACAATATCTCCGCTTTCGTTTTCTCGAATAAAATAAAATTTTTCTTGTTTATCCATCTGCATTTCTACGATATATTTTTCCATATTAGTACCTTCCTTCTAAATCTCTAACGCTATACACAGTATACCCACTTCATGCCGAAATAGCTATTCATCAATACCAACAATCCCACCGAAAACGCCCTTGAAATACCACCAAACATTTCGCCGTAAATTTGCTGTGATTGTAGCAGATCCACGAGCATTTACAGGTAATATTCCACACCTTTGCGGTTTCTGATAAAACGCTGGACATCTTTGATGTCTTTTGTCATCTTACACTTCGGAAGTGCGCACATCACTTCCTCATGGTATCTTCCTTCTTCTCCTGCACGCTCATCTAGAATGGACACGACACAAGTGTCTGTCTCTGTGCGGAGCGCACGTCCGAATCCCTGTCTTAGTTTTTTCTGCATATCCGGAACGACCACTGCCTGAATGTAGTCTTTCAGACAATCATATTCTTTCTTCTGAGCCTCACTGATGGGATCTGGAACAGCGAACGGCAACTTTACAATAATTAACGAAGATACCATATCTCCGGGAAAGTCTACTCCTTCCCAGCAGGATCCAGCTGCGAAAAGAACCGCATTGTCTGTCTGTTTAAATCTCGTGATTTCTTCCGGGGAATGTCTCCACACCTCGATCATCGGGAAAGGGATCTCATCCCGCAACATCTGATATACATTTCCCATCAAGTGATAGGATGTGAACAGCACCAATGTATGTCCGTAAGTCGAACAGATCAACGAATGGATATGGTCAGCTATCATCTCTGTTTCTTCCTGACTTCCTCTTCTGCACTTTTTCAGATCTTTTGGCAGATATAACAGACAGTTCCTCTGATATTCAAATGGAGAGTCTGCCACATATTCACGAACTCTCTGCACTTTCTGTAATCCTGTCATCTTCCGGATATGGGAAAATCCCTGTCCGGTTTTCAATGTTCCACTCGTCAGGATTGCTCCCATTCCTCTGCTCCACAACATCTGGTCAAGATACTGTGGAATCCGTCTGCTGGAGGCACACAATATGATCCGATGTTCCTGATCCTGTTTCAAATGTAGCACATACTTCTTATCCTGATGGAAAAAGCATTCCAGCACACTTCTGGTTTCTTCCAGCTTGTTTCTGATCCACTTCGGAATCTTCTTTTCTAATTTTTCTATGATCTTATTCATGGTCTGTATCCCTTCATATAAATACATGGCACACTCTTCTGTCATGTGGAATTCTTCTTTTATCCCATATCTGGTTCTATGGTTTTCTCCTATCACATCCAGCACCATCCGGATCGTCCCAGACAGTTTTCTTATCTCCGGGCCCTGATATTCTTTTCCAAGATAAAAGCAGATCTCCCGGATATCATCATAACACAGGCTCTTCCCGAACATCTGCTTTGCCGCATCCGGCAGTTTGTGTGCTTCATCTACGATCAATGCCCGATAGTCTTTTAATAACGGGCGGTAATCCTGCAGTCTATGATAGCCATCTGCCAGCAGATAATTATGGTTGCAGATCTGGATGAACATTTCATCATCTCTGGAATGTTCCAGATACTGCTGATACCTGCAGGAACTTTTTTTCGGGCATTCCCTTGAGCAGAACTTTGGTACGCTTACCAGCCTTCTGTCAAATCCACTTAATCCGGACACTTCATCCATATCGTAGTGTTCTTTCAGCGACAGCAGTGCTTCTTTCTGCAATGCATTTTTATTTTTCTCTTTGATTGCAACGATTCGTTGCGCTAATCTCTCATCACAGACAAAATGCTCTTTTCCCTTTCGGATGACAGCTTTGATCGGCGCCTGAATTGTCCCGTTCTCCTGAAGAATCCGGGAGAGAAAAGGGATATATTCCGTAAGAATTGCTTTCTGGAGTGCAATGCTGGAAGTAGATATCACAACCGGACGCTGTTCGTATGGGGAATATCCGTCTGCAAGAAGAGAATACTTTCTCATCAGAACACAAGCCACCAGATAGGCATACGTTTTCCCGATACCGACACCTGCGTCACACAGTGCTATATTTCTTCCCAGCAGGTTATCCAGCATTTCATGGCATAACAGAATCTGTTCTTTCCTTACTGCCATTCCATGTTCCGGGAACAGCACCCGGAAAATCGTATCAATCTCCCGATGCGCCCTTGTCAAATACTCTTTTCTGTAATACATAGTTTGTTACCTGATATGTCTGCTGATACCACATCAATACGGCTGTAAAGGAATAACTCCCTACAGCCGCATGTATCTGATATCAACGACACATTCTTCCTTGATTTCTTATACTTTTGATTTTTGGCATTGTATTTGTCCTCGACTCCCCCTTTGCCTTACGGGAACATTACAGGCGGATGCTTGGCATCGCACCGCTCATGGATCTTCTAAAGGTCTTGCTGATTACAACCCAAAGTCCATCCCCTGCTCACTGGCAGTTCCTATGTATCATTATCCCCTCGTAAGTGATCTTCGCAAAAGACCGCCATGATCTTGTTTTAGTTAAAGATGATTCGCTCGAAACAAAAACGCCACAAAAGAACTCTGCCCCTCACTTGCTGGTCTGATTTCTTCCATGCCCTTTTCATCTGTCCTCGCGTCTTCCTGCCACGCTTCTACTTACGGGAACGTACCTGTAATGCTGGTATGAGATTATCAAAGTACACTGGCAAAATTTACCTGCCTATTAAATAGCCGACGAAAAACGCCATAATTATTCAATTTTTGATAAATTTTTTAATTTTTTTCTCAAACGGTTTCTTTTGGTATAAATCGTCTGTTCTGCCATTCCCATAATCTTAGCAACTTCTCTTCCAGAATATCCCCATGTACTGAGTAAGAGGATTTCCAGTGTCTGATGCTCCGTTTCTTTCAATAGTTCATAGATTCGCTTATCACCTATGTGATCCAGAAGCTCCTTTACATCCCTTGCAAACAGCTCGCTGTCCTTTTCTTTTATGGAATCCATATCCTGCATCGTTTCATCCAGATGTTCCCGGTATCTGCGCTCTTCCAGAAAATCTTCCCGGTCCATCTGACGCAGCTTTTGGATCTTCTCTTCTTCCATTCCCAGTTCACGCAGTTTCTTTTCTTCCTGTTCTTTCCAATAATTCCACTTTCGTTCTTCACTTGTCTTGTTATAAGCCATTTATCTTTCCTCCGATCTGATTTTTGGTATAGAAATCAAATCGAAGTATGGCGGTGATCGGATATGTGGTGTCCCACGATTCTCGAAAAATGTCGAATAAAAAAGTGCTGCAACCAGTTCGATCACAACACTTTGCTTTTTATTCCCATTTTGTTGTCTTAAGCACTTTCTTTGATACAAATATAATTCTTCTCCTTGCTATGTCTTTCCTTAAAACACCACAAAGAAAAGTATATAAAAAAAGGCTGTCAAAACTATGTTATATAACAGTCACTTAACAGTCATTTTTCGCATTATCCGACATCTTTCGACATTTCTTCTAAGTCCGTTAATATCCAAATAATTTTTCACCTTCTTTCGTCCCTTCGGAATTATCTTGCATTCTCTAAATCATTTTCAGAGCCTTCATCTACAGGAGCTGTCACTGGCAGCTCCTTCCGAACGCATGGCGATACATAGACCCTGCCACTGGCAGTTTATCTTGCATACTTTGATATAAAAACTGCCAGGATTTTACCCCCGGCAGTCCACTTTTTCCATATTCAGTTATTCTGTTGGAAACATCGCTGTCTCCAGCTTGCTTCTTTCGGTTTCAGACAGCTCATACGTCCTAGAATGATTCTTTTCCACTTTTACAGTTACCGTCACCGGATCTCCATAGCTGTTCTTATCAATGCTCTTCTGCACGCTTTCCGTTAAAACAGATGCAAATACACCCGGATCGGTTTCTTTCATTCCATGTGCAATCTTTTCCTTGCTGACTTCTGCGGAGCTCTGTTGCAATGTCTGAAATACATCGGACGGTTCCCTTTGTATATATGATGTTTGCATGAACAGATTCACTTCATAAATAGTGTCCTTATTCTGTTGTGATATGTCTATTTGATGGAAATATCCTGTAGATTCTCCACTTAGCAAACTTGAGGTATAAAACCATACATATTGCTTCTCATCCCATTGAATAATCCTTATAGGTCCACTGATAGACATATTTTGTCCCATATCTGTGTCTTCTACAATCCCTTCTTTATTAATTTGTAAGACATTTTCTTCTAGCTCACATACAATTTTTTCGCACTGAGATATATCGTGATAAAAACGTGCTTTTTCAACTCCATTCTCTGTCATTACAAAAATCAACATCCCTTGAACCAACAAATTGAGTAACCAAGGTATGCACCTTCTGTATACATTCCTTCCAAAGCCTTTTCCTGTTGTGGGGCAATCTCCCCATATTGATTTTCACAGTCGAACACATGACGCTCGTGAATATGAGGGGTGCTTT
>OHJP01001298.1_pt1 | contig 10804 bp, 7 predicted proteins | sample 1568591 | NCBI WGS metagenome assembly OHJP01 (sample SAMEA3879567, study PRJEB24766) | human gut metagenome | biome: human-associated habitat; feature: feces | place: USA | collected 1985/1987
TGCTGATCCAGTCAATTAAGGGGAAGTCAATCTTTCGGACGATTTTTTACCTGCCCTCTATTGTCCCTCTGGTTGCCATGTCGGCAATTTGGGTTTGGATTTTCAACCCTGATCTCGGGCTGGCCAATAATGTATTGAAGCAGCTGGGGCTCCCCACCTCCCAATGGATTTATGGAAGCAATTCAGTTCTGCCGACTCTCATTTTTGTAAATCTATGGACAACAGGCTCTACCATTGTCATTTTTCTCGCGGGGCTACAGGATGTCCCCCGTCAATATTTGGAAGCCGTGGAAATTGACGGCGGCGGTGCGTTAGTAAAATTAAGGCATGTCATTATCCCTCTGATGACGCCGACCATCTTTTTCAACCTGGTCATGGGGTTCATCAACGGCTTCCAGACTTTCGTCCAGGCGTATGTCATGACATACGGAGGACCGAACAACAATAGCCTGTTTTATGTGTATTTCCTTTACAGAGAAGCCTTCCAGTTCTCACGCTTGGGCAATGCCTGCGCCATTGGCTGGATACTGTTCATCATTATTATGGTATTCTCAGCAATTTTATTTAGGAACTCCAGAAGATGGGTTTACTATATGGGAGGATAAAAAATGAAAAGGCAAAAATTAGTAAGCAAGATTTGGATCTACATCATACTGCTTCTAGGCTCTGCTTTGTGCCTAATTCCGTTTATCTGGATGGTGAGAAGCTCTCTTATGACATCGGCGCAAATTTTTGAAATGCCCCCAAAATGGATTCCGAACCCTGTCCAATGGGAGAATTATACTGAAGCGCTTTCCGCGTTGCCCTTCGACCGGTATTTTTTAAATACACTGACCTATGTAGTACTGGGAGTTGTGGGAACGGTATTATCCTGTTCTATCAGTGCATATGGCTTGACCAGAATCAAGTGGAAATTCCGGAATGCCGTTTTCAGTATAATTATTTCCAGTATGATGCTTCCGTTTGCAGTAACGCTGATTCCTCTTTATGTCATGTGGTGCAATATTGGAATTACCAACAGCTTATTGCCTCTGATTATTCCCTGTTGGTTCGGCGGAGCATTTTACATTTTTCTGTTAAGGCAGTTCTTCCTTTCTATTCCTTTTGATTTAGACGAATCAGCCCGTATTGATGGGGCCGGCCACCTTCGCATTTGCATGAGCATTATTATCCCCATTTCCAGGCCGGTATTGGTCGTTGTCGCTCTGTTCGCCTTTTTGAACACGTGGAATGATTTCCTAGGTCCTCTTGTGTATTTGAACAGTGAGGAAAAATACACTTTGTCTGTGGGGCTGCAATTGTTTATTGGCACTTATAAAGCCGAGTGGAATTTGATGATGGCCGCGGCGTGCGTGGTGGTAATGCCCTGTATTATTGTTTTCTTAATTGGGCAGAGATATTTTATCGAGGGAATTACCATGTCCGGCATCAAAGGTTAGGAGGAGATCGTTTGTGATTGGTAAGGATTATATAGATTGGACGCAGAGCGCTTGTCAAAAAGCAGCTGTCGTATCGGGGATCACCTACCGTTTTTCCGTGCTGACCCCGTATATGATCCGAATGGAATATGCCGCGGATGGCGTGTTTGAGGATCGGGCGACACAGGCGGTCATCAACCGCAATTTTAGTGTCCCTGATTTTCGCGTCAAAGACGACGGAATCCTGTTGGAAGTTTTGACAGAGAGCCTGCATCTGATTTATCAAAAAGAAAAGCCGTTTTCTCCGGAAAGCTTAAGCGTTCAGCTCATTGGAAAAAATGGAAAATATGCGCATATTCATCGGAACCTCTGGAGATTCGGGGAAGAAATCTATGATTTAGGAGGAACGGTCCGGTCATTGGATTCTGATTCCCGCTGTACCTGCATCAACACAGAGGGCACCGATTATTTTGAAGAAGGCACCGCGCTAGGAACAAAAGTAAAATTAGGAACAGGCCTCATATCAAAATATGGCTGTTCCATCCTGGATGATAAAAGTTCATTAGTTCTCTTGCCCGACGGATTTGTAGAAGAAAGAAAAGGAACAATAGAAGATTGCTACTTTTTAGGATATGGCCACGACTATTTTGGCTGTCTGAGGGATTTTCACCACCTCTGCGGCGCCCAGCCGCTGCTTCCAAGGTTTGCGTTGGGAAATTGGTGGAGCAGATACTATGAATACACGCAGGAAGAATACCAAACACTGATCCAGGAATTTGAAAATCATCAAATTCCATTCTGTGTCGCCATGGTCGATATGGACTGGCACAAAATCGACACCCGGTACGGACGGGGCTGGACAGGTTATACATGGAACCGGGCCTTATTCCCAAAGCCGGATGAATTCATTCAATGGATGCATACCCACGGTGTTAAAGTATCCTTATTGGATCACCCGGCAGACGGTGTTCGGGGCCATGAAGACCATTATAAAGAAATGGCCGACGCTATGGGAAAAGATTATGGAAACGATGATCCCATCTGCTTTGATTTTTCAAATCCTGATTATATCCAAAACTATTTTGATGTTCTGTGCCAGCCATTTGAAAAAATGGGAATGGATTTTTGGTGGATCGATTGGACGCAAGGAAACAAAACGCATCTAAAGGGGCTGGACCCCCTGTGGGCATTAAACCATTATCACTCGATTCATCTCGCTAAAAACGGAAAGCGTCCATTGATACTGTCCCGCTATGCCGGTCCAGGCGGGCACCGGTATCCCATCTCTTTCTCGGGAGATACCATCGCCAGCTGGAAATCCCTAGACTATCAGCCGTATTTCACAGCGACCTCGGCAAATGCCGGCTATAGCTGGTGGAGCCACGACATCGGCGGGCACGCCGACGGCGTAAAGGATGATGAGCTGGAAACACGCTGGGTGCAGTTTGGCGTCTTTTCCCCTATTTTCCGCTTACATAACACAAAGAATCCTTTCAATGGAAAGGAGCCTTGGAGATATAACCAGATCGCCGAACAGGTCATGGAGAATTATCTGCGCCTGCGGCATAAAATGATTCCCTATTTATATACCATGAATTATTTATGCCATAAAGAATGCCTGCCTGTGGTTACCCCGTTATATTATCATTACACGGAACAGGAAGAAGCGTATCAGGTGCTGAATGAATATTTCTTTGGCACAGAACTTCTCGTTTGCCCCATTACAAAACCGATGGATCCCAAATTGAAAATGGGAAAGTTTTCCGCGTGGCTACCTGAGGGGACCTGGTTTGACTTTTTTGATGGAACAAAATACACCGGGAACAGACGGATTGATTTGTACCGGGGAATTGAAAACATCCCCGTATTCGCAAAGGCTGGGGGTATCATCCCCATGGCCGAGCCTGAAGCATTTACAAATTCCACCGATAACCCAGAAAGGCTGCGGCTGAAGATCTTCGCCGGAGCCAATGGTGTGTTTCACCTGTATGAGGATGATGGGAGCAGCGTGGAAGAAAGCAACCAATTTGTGGACACAAAAATCGAATTCAATTGGGAACAAGGAACGCTTACCGTTCATCCCGCAGCCGGAAATACGGACTGCCTGCCTTCTAAGCGTACATATATCGTTGACCTGGTTGGGGTCAAGAAAACCGCTGTCTCTTTAATCGCCGAAAATAAAAAAGCGAACATTCAATATGATGATTTACAGAATAGATTAACCTTTGAAATTCCGGAAACGGAGATCACCTCAGAAACCGTCGTATCATTGGGTACAAATTTAGAATTGGCAGACAACCATGTGCAGGAAAAGCTTTTTTATGTGCTGGATGGCTTACAGATCGAATTCAATTTAAAACTGGATATTTATAAAACGGTCCGCAGGCATACCGATTTGACAAAAGCAATCGTTGAACTGCAGTCTATGGTATCAGACCGGAATTTGCTGGGAATCATTTTGGAAATACTGTCAGCAGGATAAGGAGGAAATGAACATCAATTATTTAGTTGGAATCGATTTAGGGACTTCAGGAGTTAAAGTTTCGCTGTTTGCTGAAGATATGAGCGAATTCTATGCGGACACCAAACAATACCAGATAAACAGTCCCTATGACGGCTATGCAGAGCAGAATCCTGAGGACTGGTGGGATTCGGTCTGTGCAGCCCTAAAATCCTTAAATCAAAGAAAGCCAGAGGCTTACAGAAGTATTAAAGCAGTCGGCTTATCTGGTCAGATGCATGGTTTGGTGTTGCTGGATAAGAATAGACAGCTGCTGGGACCAGCGATCATCCATTGTGACGCCCGCGCAAAAGCATATAAAGATTTCATGAAAACGGAGGATTTAATCCGCAATGGCATTATCAGCCCTATCTTCTCTGGATTTCAGCTGACTTCCTTGTTGTGGTTAAAAAACCATGGGACGTCTCTGTATGAGAAAATCACATATATTCTCTCTCCGAAGGATTATATCCGTTTTCGATTGACCGGAGAATTAGGGACGGAGTGGACGGATGCATCAGCTACCCTTTTGTTTGATTGTGTCCACAGAAAATGGTCCGATGCTATTCTGGAGAAAGCCGGGATCTGCAGCGCATGGCTGCAAAATGTTCATAGTCCAAGTGAAGTCTGCGGAACAGTAAGCCCCAGCGCCGCTCAACAGACTTCTTTAAGCAAAACCGTGCAGGTAGTCTATGGCGGCGCTGATCAGCCGATGCAGGCATTAGGAAACGGCGCCATAAAACAAGGAGATCTGACCTGCACCATCGGAAGCGGCGGGCAGATGTTTTTATGTATCGAGGAGCCGCTGGTCCATCCACGCCTTAAAGTGCATACCTTTTGCAATGTAATGGAAAAAAGCTGGTATCTTTTAGGCGCTATGTTGACGGCCGGGACAGCGTTTGAATATTTTTCAAGCCTCTTATACGGGAATTATCATTACGATTTAATTGATATAGAGGTCTCAAAAAATATCTCCAGTCCTTCCAATTTGTTTTTCCTGCCTTTTCTCTGCGGAGAACGTTCCCCCTATATGGATGAAAATCTCAGAGGTGCTTTTTATGGAATTTCATTATCCCATAATCGCGCTCACTTTATGAGAGCCGTCATGGAAGGTATTTGTTTTAATATGAAAACCATCTATGATGAATTTAATAAGATAGCAGGAAATGGCCCGGAAATCGCCATTGCTTCAGGAGGCTTTATCAAAAGCAATTTATGGACTAAGATGATGGCCTCTATTTTAGATATGCCACTGTTAATTCCTAAAAACAAAGGCTATCAGGCTAGTATTGGAGCCGCTATGACGGCGGGCATAGGAACGGGGGTTTATCATTCGTTACAGGAAGCAGTTGATACCTATGTGTCTTTTGAAGATTATATCGCAGAACCTGATATTAATTTTATCGGATATTATGCTGAAAAATATGGTCAGATTCAGGAGGCTATCAAATGTAATTATAAATCTATGTCGGTAAGATAATCTATATTTGAAAAGGTTGTCATAATGAAGGGAATATACGGGTCAATCCCAAATTTTGTGTAAACTCCATTTTGGGTGCAAATAGAATAAAGTATATTCAAGGAGGCAGCCGGGGAAACCGGCTGCCTCCTTGCTAAGGGCATAACGCCGGCGGGATGGGATGTCAAGGGCGACGAAGCCGTATATCTTGCCCTTGACATCCGGCTCCGGCGGTGTTACTCGGGCATACGCTCGGCAAAATAGATGGCCATTTGGCCTTGGTCACCTTGTGCAACTGGCGATTGAAGCCCTCGACGGCGTTGGTGGTGCAGATCAGCCGCCGCACCTCTTGAGGATACTTGAAATAGGTGCTGATGTTGGCCCAGTTGTCCCACCAGGACTGGGGGATTTTGGGGTGTTTCTTGTCCCAGTGCTCCTCAAAGGTATCCAGAACGGCCTGATCATCCACAGCGGCATAGACTGCCTCCAGGTCGGCCATGAGAGACTTCAGCTCCTTGTAGGACACCTATTTGCTGGAATTGTGCAGTTGGTGGATGATGCAGTTCTGGATCTCGGTTTTGGGAAAGATGGCATGAATGACCGCATCAAACTCGGCCAGGTTATCTGTGCAGGCAATGAAAATATCCTCCATGCCCCGGTTCCGCAAGCCATTGAGTACGGTCGTCCAAAACTTGGCGCTCTCATTTTCGCCTACCCACATACCCAATACATCCTTGCGTCCGTCCAGGTCGATACCAACGGCAATGTATACCGCTTTCTTCATAATCTGTCCCCCGCTGCGGACATGATAGTGGATGGCATCCAGAAATACCGCAGCGTAAATGGATTCCAACGGCCGCTGCTGCCACTCTTTGGCAATGGGTAAATCTTGTCCATGATCCGGCTGACCATACTGTCTGAGAAGGAAATCCCGTAGATATCCTGGATGTGAGCCTCAATATCCCCAGTGCTCATACCCTTAGCATATATGGACAGAATTTTTTCTCAACGTCCTGACTGATGCTGGTCTGGTTCTTTTTCAGTACCTGGGACTCGAAATCCTCCTTCCGGTCCCGGGATACCGATACTTCTACATCTCCGAAGATGGTATACAGCGTCTTGCTGTTGTGCCTGTTACGGCTGTTGTCCATATCCTTGTTTTTGAGCTTTTAAAGTGATTTTCACCAAAGGTTGGTGTTTTTCTGTAATAGGAAAACATTATTACTTCACAAATCGGAACGCATGTTCTATAATTAAAATACAGAAAAGGAATATATATTTGGCTTGACGGAGCTGTGAAAAGGGTGTTTTCTATTTCAATGTAAGAGATTTATCATATAAAACGATAAATATTATTGTTTTGGCATGGTGAAGATTACCTTCGTGCCGCCGCCTAGTTTTGAATGAATCTGTATTCCATAATCATCTCCATATAATAATTTAATTCTTCTGTCCGAGTTTTTAACGCCAATCGAACGAGAAGATTCTGAAAGAACACACTCTATTTTTTCTTGTGTCATCCCACAACCGTTATCTGTTACAGTGAAAATAACGACATCTGTATACAACTGGCCGGATACCAATATTTTACCGGGGTAATTAATATCCTTGAAGCCATGGACGATACAATTTTCAATGATAGGCTGAAGAAAAAGTTTTGGGACCTGTAACTCGTAAAGTTCATCTGGTATCTCAAAATCAATGTCGAACTCATCTTCAAATCGTATTTTCATAATAGAGGTATAATCTTTAAGCCATAAAATATCGTCCTTCAATAGGGAAGTTTCAGAGGTGTTGTCGCTGGTGTATTGAAGCATTCGTGATAACTCCACAATCATTCTGCTGGCGCTTTCCGCATTACCGCTCAAACATATCCAGTTAATAATATTTAAAGCATTATAGATAAAATGCGGGTTTAATTGAATATTGAGCAACAGCATTTCAGATTCTTTCTGTCTAATTTTTACAACATAATTTTCTTTAATGAGACAGTTAATTGCTTCGTTTGTTGAGTTTATTTTTTCATAGAAGAAAGCAAACTCATCCTTAGGATCATAAAGTATTTTATTGTCAAAATACCCCTCTTCCATTTGCTCGATGGTTTTAAGCGTGACCTCTATCTTTTTATTTATTTTTTCAGAAATTAAGAAAGATAGCAGCAATGAAAACAGAAATAAGACAAGGGCGCATATTAACAGATAAATAAAAAGCGTCTTTATAATATTTTGCGTGAAAATGCTTAGCGGAAGAGAGTTGGTAATGATCCAGCCGGTGGTTTGGCTGGTAGAGTAACAGACAATGGTTTCTATCCCGTTGACGTCTGCAATAAAGGAGCCGTTGGGTTTATCCGTTAATAGTTCTTTTGTCCAGGAGTAGTCCTGCCCAGAAGAATCCGAATAGATTACAGTTCCATCCTGCGTAAATAATCCAATCTCATTTACATCAGAATTATGGTTTTCCAGCAGCGAGGTTAAATAGCTCTCGGTAAAGTTGATCACAAGAATAGGCTGTTCAATATCAGAGGGCAGTCTCTTGATACTGTTGTTCTGCGTCGTAGAAATATGCAGTTCCCGAACAGCGGAAAAAAGCCGGTTAAATTCCAAGGATTCAGGTGTAATATTATCAATTCCAAACTTCTCACAATAATCGTAGGTTGGAATCCATACCAGGGAATCTCTATTTTCTTTCGCCTTGAAATACAAGTCGGATTTTTGAAAGCTGTCCGGCGGATAGAAATTTTTATCAGTGGCTCCAAACCTGAAGTAGGAAGTCACCAAATGCACTGAGTAGTAATTTTCCCACGCGAAACAATCGGCTAAAATTTTTTGTATTTGGCGGTTGGCCTGGATGATCTGATAATCGCTGGGGGATTCTCCCAGTTCTGAAAAGATTCCGTAAAGTTCATTGTTCACATTAAAAAAAAGAGACAATGTTTCAAAATTATCCAATTCCTGATCAAGCAGATAACCGCTCTTTTCTACATTCTCCATCATATTTTCCGTGGCCAGGTTAGTCATACTCTCTTTTGCCAGATAGAATAAAACCACTGAGATAATAACCATAGGAAGGACGGATAGAATAAAGAAGCATAAAAACAATTGTTTTCGTAGTTTCATGCGTTTGAGACGATGCAGCATTTATTCATTCTCCTTATATGTGCCGTTTGATTTTCGAAAATCTTCAGGGGTCACGCCGAAAAAACGCTTAAATGTTTTCGCAAAATACCCGGGAGAACTGAACCCCAGATTTTCCGAAATATCCCGGATTTTATTGGATGGATTTTTTAAAAGCTCCTTGGCTTTGTTCATCCTTTTTTCGGAAATATAGTCTGTAAAGCTTTTCCCAGAGATGGATTTAAATAAGGTGCTGAAATAGGACGGATGAAATGAAAATCTGTCCGCCACTTCACTTAAGGTAATGTTTTCCATATAATGCTCGTCAATATATTCCAGTATCTGATTCATTCGATTGTTGGTAACCTCTTTTTGCAAAGAGACTTCCTGATAAATTTGTTCGATGATATTGGTGGCCAGAGTTGATAACTGAGATATTGTATTTGATTCCACCAAAATCAAATCGATTTCTCCGAAAAGCTGCAGCTGCCGCTGATGGGGCATCGCATAATCAAAATGATTTAAAAGATTATACAGAATACAGGTTGCAATCTGCCTTGCGGAATAGGGCGGGAGATTGCCGGGCTCAAAAAAATTATACACTAAATTGTGAAAGGTCTGGAGCGCTTGTGACAGCTTTCCTTCTTGGAACATCTGGATCAATTCTTTCTCATAGTGGTAATAGTGCTTGTTGTTTGCGGGATAAAAGGTTAGGTTTATCGCTTCACCGAAAAGCGGATTGCTTTTTTCATAAAAATGCAGGGGAAGGACCGAATAGGCGTTCTGATAGGAAATATAGGCTTCTGAAGCCAAATCCGTTACATGCCTTCCAACCACCACTTTCATATTCTGTCCCAATTTATCCTGGCACCAGCGGATCGCTTTCTTAAGGATCGAGTCCGACAACGGCTCTTTGATACAAATCGCCATCAGGATATTGGGATTGGATTCCAGGTAAAAGAGAGAGTCTGTAATATTTTCTTTTAAATAGATTACCAGCTCCTCCCGGTTTTCTTTATGGATGGGAGAGGCCAATTCAAACAGGATCACATTGCCCGGCATGGAATAGATATCAAGGAACTGGGATATTTGATCTATGAGATTGGAGTCTTTCGTTTCATTTAAAAGCCACTGGTTCACCAGATGGTTTTGACGGAGCTGATCCGCCTGAAGCATATAGGACTCGAATTGGTGGTGTTTTTTCCGTCCGACGAATTCCCGGCTCAGGATGGAAAAGGTCTTTTGTAGCACATCCTGCAGCTCGGATACCTTCACAGGTTTTAAAATGAAGTCTATGACGCCGTATTTAATGGCTGCTTTCGCGTATTCAAATTTGTTGTATGCGGTCAGCACGATAATTTTAATATCTGGTTTTAAATCATGCAGGCGACGCATAAATTCCAATCCATCCATATTGGGCATATTGATGTCAGTGATTACAATATCGATTTCCCTGCTTTTGCACAGCTCCAAGGCCGTACTGCCATTTTTAGCCTCCAGAAGTTCCATCTCAGGATATAGCGATTTCAAAAGGTTTGTCATCCCTCTTCGATGCCACGCCTCGTCGTCAACAATTAATATTGTATGTTGCATATCCTTTTCCCCACTTCTTAAAACCATATTTAAACTTACCATAATAATATTTAAACACTTTTTATCTATTTTGTGAAGTTTTTTTGAGCACAATCTTATCAATGTACAATTGTATTTAATTTTTTTATCACTTATAATCAAGGCACAGTAATTCAAGCTTGATCAAGCGGAATACATGTTTGACTGATACCCTAAAGGAGGACGATGTCATGAAAAAAAGAAACAAAATATTATCGTTTTTATTGTGCGGTGCCATGGCTCTATCTATGGCAGCTTGTTCATCTGGCAATACGGAGCAAGAGTCTCAGGTAAGTGAAACGGAAACAACAGAAATCACTTTTGCTTTCTGGGGCAGTACGGCTGAAAAAGAAGCAATTGAAGCTACCTGCAGAACCTTTGAAGCTGCAAATGACGGGATTAAGGTAAACGCCCTGCATATCCCCTCGGGAGATTTCCTGACAAAGCTAAACGCCATGATCGCGGCTGGGGATACGCCTGACATCAGCTATTCTGATTCCTGGAATTGTCAGTTCGGAGAAGACGGGATCATTTATGATTATAATGAGCTGATGGAAAAATTCGGAGATGCGGGTAAGGATGAATACTTGGAATATAACTGGTGGAACTGGTCTCCAACGGAAAGCTGCGGGCCAATTTTTGCTCCTGGCACGGTGACGCTGCTCTATAATAAAGATATGTTTGACGAGCTCAACATTGAATA
>OHJP01001300.1_pt1 | contig 10791 bp, 10 predicted proteins | sample 1568591 | NCBI WGS metagenome assembly OHJP01 (sample SAMEA3879567, study PRJEB24766) | human gut metagenome | biome: human-associated habitat; feature: feces | place: USA | collected 1985/1987
CCTGGTGACAAGTTATTCTTTACAAGATAAATCGGCACATAACCATGATCCGTTCATCTTTCTCGTCGAACCGGAACCATCGTCCAACCTGAGCCGCCATGCTGCCTCCCAGCTGAAGAGCGGCGCCCTCCCGCCCGGCGGAGCCGCCCAGCAGGTGGGTGAGGACCGTGCTGACAAAAATCAGCGGCGCTGTCTTAATAGAAATCGGTTCTGTGGAGCGGACCGACCGAATCACCAGATCTGTTCCCTGATCCCGCTCCATTTTCGTAATTTTATAAAGAAACACGATCAGCAGGCCGCCCAAGGGCAGAAACCAGATTAGGTAAGGATACTGGCCGCTGTAACGGTTGGCTCCGTCCACACAGTAGTGAAACAGAGTGCCGGCGGCCCCCAGCACCAAGCCCATCAGCAGGGCGCAAGCCACCCATTTTAGGAAAATCATTCCATGCTCCAGCCAATGCTTCAGCTTATCCCGAATAGACTCCTCCATGGCTCTCACTCCCCTTTTCCGCCGCGTCTCCGGAACCGCCGGCAAACCAGATGCTTTCCCTCTTCTCTAAAAATCGGCACAATCCCTCTGCCGTGGGAACCGCCGGTTCCTCCATTTATTGCACGGCTGGAGGCTTCCGGCGGCCCTCCAAAAAGCAGGATGTTGGAAACTTCTCCTAAGAAGGCCGCCCATACCATTTCAAAAGGAGGCCGCTCCCCCGTGGAAAGCGGAAAAGTCCCTCGCGGCCCCTCGTTCGGGTTGACAAAGGCTTTTAACAGGATCAAACCGGAATACAATGAAAACCAGCTTCTACAAAAGAAGGGCACACCCGAAGTATGCCCCGGCTTCTGTCAAGAAAGCTTTTCAAACGCCTGCTTTAAATCGGCGATAATATCTTCTACATCCTCAATGCCCACAGACATCCGGATCATGTTCGGCTCTACGCCGCATTCTTTCAGCTGCTGCTCGTTTAACTGGCGGTGGGTGGTGCTGGCGGGATGGAGCACGCAGGTACGGCAGTCCGCCACATGGATCACAATAGACGCCAGCTTCAGAGCCTCCATCAGCTTGGCGGCGGCTTCTCTGCCGCCCTTCACGCCAAAGGCAATGACGCCGCAGGTGCCCTTCGGCATATATTTCTGTGCCAGCTGGTAATACCTGCTGCTGGGCAGGCCGGGATAGTTGATCCACTCCACCTGCTCCTGAGCCTCCAGAAATTTTGCCACCTCCATGGCGTTTTGACAGTGGCGCTCCACCCTCAGGAACAGGGTTTCCAGGCCAAGATTCAGCAAAAAGGCGTTTTCCGGGCTGAGCATCATGCCCATATCCCGCATGATGTGCGTGGTGCACTTGGTTATATAGGCCGCCCTGCCAAAGGTATCGGCGTACACCACGCCGTGGTAAGACTCATCCGGCTCGGTAAATTCCGGAAATTTCCCGTTTTTCCAGTCAAAGTTCCCGCTGTCGACCACCACGCCGCCTAAGGCTACCGCATGGCCGTCCATGTATTTTGAGGTGGAGTGAACCACAATATCGGCCCCAAACTCAAAAGGCCGGCAGTTGATGGGAGTGGGAAAGGTATTGTCCACGATCAGCGGCACGCCGTGGCTGTGAGCCAGCTTAGCATAAAGGCTGATATCCGCCACCACCAAAGCGGGATTGGAAAGGCTCTCGATAAACACACAGCGGGTATTCTCCTGGAACGCGGCGTTGATCTGCTCCTCCGCGGCCTCCGGCGGCAGAAAAGTGAAGTCGATTCCCAGCTCCCGCAAGGTTTTGTTGAACAGATTAAAGGTGCCGCCGTAAATCGCGCTGGCGCACACCACATGGTCGCCGCTGTGGCAGATATTGGTCACAGACATCATAGAGGCCGCCTGGCCGGAGGAGGTCAGCACCGCTCCCACGCCGCCTTCCAGGGCGGCAATTTTTTTCGCCACTGTGTCCACAGTGGGGTTGGCGAGACGGGTGTAAAAATAGCCGGATTCCTCCAGGTCAAAAAGCCTGCCCAGTGTATCCGCCGAATCGTACTTGAAGGTGGTGCTCTGAACAATCGGAACCACCCGGGACTCGCCGTTTTTCGGCTCATAGCCGGCTTGTACGCATTTTGTATTGATTTTATATTCGCTCATAGTAACCTCCCGATTTGTCTGTGTGAATTCTTTTTTCAGCAGAATTTTTTTATCTTTTTTATAGTACCCCACTTTTTTTTCTCTGTCAATCGTCCCCATTCCAAACATAGAGCAAATGCTGTCTAAAATTTCGGCAGCATGCCGGTTCAGGATCAAATGCCCCTCGCCCACCAGCCAATGACTCACGCTTTGAGGCGCCTGGCGGCACAGGCGCATGGCCGAGCGAATCGGGGCGTTCTTATCCAGGTATCCGTGCCAAAAATGGATGGGAGGCCGCAGCTCCTTCAGGGAAAACTCCCAGGGCTTGGTGTAAAGCACCGCTTCCTGGGCCAGGTACCTGCTCCCCTGACGGAATATTTCCCGGTTGGCGGAAAGAACTTTCTGACGGTTTTCCCGTGTGATCTTCCCCATACGCTTTTGGTCGCTGTCCGGCAGCACTTTTCCCATCAGCCGGTAATAGGTATCCACCTTCTTCGTCATCATATACTTGGTGATTCTCAAAATGAACCTGACAGTACCGGGATAATTCCGGGCGCAGTAAAATAAACTGGCATTAGAGGCGTTCATCCCCTTGGCGCTGTCCTCCGTATCCATCGGTCCCAGGCCGCACACCACCACGCCGGCCCGAATTTTCTTTCCCAGCCTGCTCAAGCAGGCCAGAACATAAGGCCCCCCGCCGGATACCCCCATCACCACCGGCCTTTTCAGCCGAAGCCGCTCCATCAGCTCCTCTATGTCTCCGCCGAAATCAGTAAGGCTCCTTGGCTCCACCGGGTCGGAAAGCCCGATTCCCGGCCGGTCCACCGCAATCAGCTTTAACCCGCGATTCCCGGCCGACTGCTCCAGCCAGCGAAAATCCAGCCGGCTGCCGGGATAGCCGTGAAAGCAGAGCACCGGCTTCCCTTTGGGATCACCGCATTCCAAATAGCCCAAACGCCTTCCGTCCTTTAGGTAAAGATAACAATTTTCCCGCAGCATTACTTGTTTCCCATAATAAGAGCCATCACCCAGTCGGTAGCGCTTACCACGCCCCACACCAGCAGGAAAAACAGGATCATAGAAAGAATACGCCAGAACCAGCGCTTTTGATTGCTCATCTCTTCCCACTGTCCCGACTTCTTTTCCTCAGCCTTCCCCTTGGCGGAAGGCGTCTCGGCCGGCTTTTCCCGCAGCTGGGAGGCCTCTTCCCCAGGTTCTTCCTCCGCGCCGGCGCCAATACCGTACAGCGCTTCCCTGGCCTGCTCTAAAGCCTCATAGGGAACGCAGAGCTCCCATTCCACGCTTCCCTGTCCAGCGACGGCCTCACTCATATTCCTTTCCCGAACAGGGGTTTCGCTGTACGGAATCCCGGCGTCTGCCAGGGCCCCCGTAATTCTATCCTTTTCAAGCCCTGACGTCCGGGCCACGCGCACAGGCGTATCTCCCCGCAAGACCTCGTAATGTTTTAAGATTCTTCCGCAGCTGCACTGCTCTCGGCTGTCAGGATACACTAAACGGCATTTCGGACAGTATTTCATAGTTTTCTCCTACCTTCATACGGCGCTATGCTAAGCTTACCAGATCATGGTTGTCAGCGCGGAAGGCCGTTTAAATCCAGCTCCGCCCGGAGAGGCGTTATGTGTTTCGGCGCACGGTCTAAACACAGGCTAAGATCTTCTCTAAGCATCGGCAGCCCTTCCAACCATGATAGGTTGAGAATATTATATCATAAAACGGCGGGAAACGCGCGTCAGGAATGAAATTATACCGGAAAAAGCGACAAAATGTGTCAAACCATTTACAAAACATACTTTCTATATTATACTGAAATCAAGGTTTGCGGCCGTCTTTAAAGGCGCATGAAAACGCTGTATAAATGCGGATAGGCCGCAAGAAAGGTAGAGTGATCTTATGAAATGTGTTCATTGCGGTAACGAGTTGATGCCCGGCTCCAAATTCTGTACAAACTGCGGCACTCCGGTTTCCGAACCTGTGACCCCTGTCCCATCTCCCAATACCGGCTCTTCTCAGGATCCAATGGGCAATTGGCCCGCCTCTGATTTTACTGCGCCGCCGGAAAACAGCTCCCCTGACAGCGTTGCAGAGGAAATTTCCGCCGCAGGCGGATCAGATCCGTCCGCGTCGCAGTCCGCGCCTGTTTATCAAGAGAGTATCTCCCAAGATAGTTTCTCTGCCTCCGGCTCCGCGGCGCAGGAAGCACCCTCTGAATGTGGGGATATTCCAAGCGCTGTGCCTCCTGCCGGTCACCAGGCACAAGCGGATGGAATGCCCTCCGCCCCTTATAGCCAGGCCGGCGGCCCGCCGCCCGCTTATCCCCAAAATTACGCCGGGAACATTCCTCCCGCTTATCCCCAGAGCAATAACGACGGCACCCCGCCTGTTTACCCAAATCAGCCCTACTACACTCAGCCCGGATATCCTCAGGGTCCTACGCCGCCTAAAAAATCCAGCAAGCTTGTTTTAGGCATTGTATTAGGAATCGCCGCCTTGATCATTGTATTGATCGTTGTGTTGGTGGTGCTGCTGCTGAACAACAATAAATCCACGGAGCCCGCTCCCCCCTCCGGCGCGGCCTCCAGCAGCGTTTCCAGCCAAGCGTCTGACGGCGCTTCCTCCGCTCCTTCCGGCGAGACAGTTACCCTTACCATTGGCAGCGCTTCCTTTACTGTTCCTTCCGAATGGGAAAGGGACGTTGATGAGGATGGGACTATCTTCTTGTATCCATCTGCTGACGAAGTCATCGTCATTTACTGCTTCGCTGGCGAAGCACAGTATTATTCCGAAAACGATTATCTTGAAACCTACGCTCAGGGCTACGATGATTACCAATACATCAGCCTGGAGGAAACCTCTGTCGGCGGGATCTCCGGCAAGCTCCATACCTATTACGCTTATGTATCCGATATTGACTACGAGATTAACAGCTTCTATTACACCATCGGCGACGATCTCATGTCGGTGGATTATTTCCGGCCGCTGCTTTCCTCTTCTGATGGGATTCAGCCCTTGGAGGATGTCCTGGCGACCTTGCAGATTGCCGAAGGCGCCGGTTCCGCAAGCTCCTCTGCTTCCTCTAACGGCGGTTCTGCTGCTATTCAGGATGCTTACGGAGAGGGAATGTATAAAATCGGCGCCGATCTTCCTGCGGGGGAATATGTCCTGCTGCCGGCTTCTGAGTTCTCCGCCTATTACGAGGTGAACTCCTCTTCCACCGGGGAACTGGAGGACATTATCGACAACGATAATTTTGACGGCCGCCGCTATCTCACCGTGGAGGATGGACAGTATTTGACCATTCAGCGCTGCATGATGGTGCCTCTGGATAAAGCTCCCAAGGTGGATATCTCCTCCGGCGTAGTTCCGGAAGGAATGTACCGGGTAGGCGTTGATATCCCCGCCGGGGAATATAAGCTCCGCAATAACGCTGAATACGACGGTTATTATGAGGTGAGAAGCAGCAGTCTGGCCTCTGAGGGCTTTGACAGCATTATTACCAATGAGAATTTCAGCGGCGATGTTTATGTGACCGTTCAAGAGGGTCAATATCTAGTAGTCAACCGCGCCGAGCTTCAGCTTCCCCAATAAAGGACCTGTCTGAATCCAATCTAAAATCTAAAAATGCCCTGATTCTAAACGAAGCAGGGCATTTTTTAATGGTTATACAGTTTATTCCAGAGGGAGGTTTGGGCAATTTATTTCATAATTTTAATTGTTTCCCTTCCATGGCCGCCAGTACTGATTCAGGAATCATCTCAAAATGCGCCACCAGGGATTTCGGCTTTTTATCATAATCATCCTGAGAGAAGGGGACAAAATAAATATTCTTTGTGTTGATCATGGCGCCTATATTTTTAGCGGTGGCGCCGAGTCCATCGTTGGTGGCTAAACACAAAAGCACCGGCCTCCCAATGCGCAAATGGCTTTTGCAGGCCATTGTCACCGAGGTATCTGTAATGGCGTTAGCCAATTTTGCAAGGGTATTGCCGGTACACGGGGCCACTACGATGATATCGCACATTTTTTTCGGGCCTATGGGCTCCGCCTCAACTATGGATTTGATAATTTTTCGGCCGCAAATATCCTCTATTTCCCAGACAATATCGCTGGCACGGCCAAAACGGGTATCAGTATTGCAAGCGTTTTCCGACATAATCGGCAGCACTGTGGCCCCTTGCTCCTTTAACGCCCGCATTTGGGCAATCGCTTTCTCAAAGGTGCAAAAGGAGCCGCACAGCGCGTAACCGACGGTTAAATCACTCAGTGTCATTCTGCTCCCTCCTCAATCATATGGTAAATGGTGGTTTTGATGATTTCTCCCGCCGCCTGCGGCGCTACCCTTCCGGGAAGAGACAGCGCTCTTTGGGCGTTGATGCCCAGGCGGCCGGCTGCCTCAAAGTCCACCCCCCCGGATCGGAGAATAGAACAAGAAACCAAACGCCTCATAAGCGCCGGGAACCTGCCCGCCATTTTACGCTCCGCCTTATAAAGCATCGGCGGGAGAAGCTGATTGCTTGGTGATAGGGAGAGACGCCGCTTATGTCGGGGGTAAAATAGTTTCGCGCAGCGGCGCGTCACTCAAAGCTGACGAAAAGCCGCCTGGAAAACCGCTCCAGCATTCTTGCGCTTTTGCAGGCTTTCCTGCCGTCTGATAAAAAATCCCGGCTCTTGAGAAAACAGCTCGTTCTCCTCAAAAGCCGGGATTTACATCATTCAGCAAAATCATCCCCTGAAGGCCGGTTCTCTAAACCACCCAAAAGCCCAACCCGCCCACGACTAGGCTGACTGCCGCTCCGGCCAGCACATCCCGGGGATAATGCAGCCCGGCGACGACTCGGGAAATTCCCACAAGCACAGCCAGCGCCGCGGCGATGATTCCTAACGGCTGGCACACATACCAAAAAGCCATGGCGATAATCACCGAGCTGGCGGTATGCCTGCTGGGGAACGAATTTCCGGGCTTGTGAGAAATTAAGGGATAATAATTCATCTGGTCATAGGGTCTGGGCGCGTGGAATACGTGCCGCAGTACCGTTACTAAAATCAGGGCTGCCAGCGGCACCAAAATGAATTTGAGAAGCCTGATCCAGGGAGGCCCTTGGACCAGCAGAACAACAATAGCGGCGGGATAAGCCGCCGCCAATAGATCCGGCAGATATTTGGTGATTCCGGCAGTAATCTTTTCTCTTGTTTTTGTTTTCCGGCAGAACGCCGTCATCTTTTGATACTGTGCTTCCTTCATACAATCTCTCCCTTGGAGATCATCATACCACTTATTTTTACTTCCCGCAACGAGAGACTTTTCAGGCATTCCAGCGCCCGGCGCGGCCAAGACGGCAAAAACTATTTGGGCGAGGACGGAAGCCAGACCCGTTTCCCCATCTTTCCCGCAGGCCTATTGAGAGACGCCTCTCAGTCTGCCGGCAATCACCTCCGTCTCCCTGTTTAAAATGCAAGTAGGCTTTGCCTTACCCGCCCGATCGCTTTCCATATAGACTCAGGGCGTTATTCTGGGATCCGGGAATGAAAAGTAAAGCTCCAGGGATTTATCCCCGCATACCACGATCTTTTTTACCAGAGCCTGGATCGTTGTCCTGCCGGGGCGCTCAAACCTCAGAAGCTCCCGCGCGGCCATTTCCCGCCGGTCCTGCGGGTCTTCAGCAGTCAGCTCCTCCTCCAAAGCGTCCACCTTGCGCTGCCATAGCTCGCAGTAACTCAAAAACTGCCGCTGAATATTCGGAAAATTTTCCGAATCCCGGCCTGCCCGGCGATAAAATTCAAGCTGTTCCTTGGCGCTCCGCAGTTCTCTTGCCGCCAGCTCCCGGGATTTTCTAGGAAACTCCGGATATAGGCTTTGGGGCTGGATGCCTTCGCTGAGCTTTCTTAGGCTGTCCAGCAGCGTCCGCTCCACCTCATCCTCCCGGACGCAGTGGGTTTTGCAGGAGCCGGGATACCGCCGGCTGGAGGAACAAACCAGGTAAGTCCTGGGACCGTCTTTTACGAAGGTCATTGGAGAGCCGCAGTCCCCGCAGAACACCAGGCCGGAAAGCAAGTGCCGGTCCTTCGGCTCCCGGGGGCTGGATCTCGTTTTAAAAAGCTGCTGAGCCATTTGAAATTCCTCCTTTGTAATTAAGGGCTCATGCGTATTGGATACCACAATCCATTCCTTTTTGGGAACAGGGATCCGTTTCTTCACCTTATAACTGATGGTTTTACTTTGATTTTGGGTCAAATTGCCCGCGTAGGTCTCACAGGTCAGGATACGCCTGATCGTGCTTTCATTCCATCGCCTTTGGGCTTTCAGGCCGCCGCTCCGCTTTTCCATCGGCGTGGGAATTTTATCCTCTGTCAGGCCTTCCGCGATTCCTCGAACGCTTTCTCCCTTTAAAAAATCCCGGTAGATACGCCTCACCACTCCGGCACTTTCCGGGTCTGGAACCAATTTCCCCGGCTGTTTCGGGTCTTTTTGATAGCCGTAGGGCGCCCAGGCGCCGATAAATTCCCCCGCCCGGCGCTTTGCCGTCAGGGCGCTTCGCACCTTTCTGGACACATCTCTGGCGTAAAAATCATTAAACACCGCCTTAAACGCGCTCATATCGTTTCCAGCGCTCTCCTCTTTGCCGGTGTCCACCCCATCGTTAACGGCAATATACCGAATCCCTTTTTCCGGGAAATAGCATTCCACATATCTTCCCGTCTCAATATAATCCCGCCCGAGCCGGGACAGGTCTTTGGTAATCACTGTTTTTATCTTTCCCCGTTCGATATCCCGAAGCAGCCTCTGAAACCCCGGCCGGTTAAAATTAGTACCGGTATACCCGTCGTCAATGTAGCATTCCGCCACCGTGAAGCCGTTCGCCTGACAATACTGGGTTAAAAAGATCCTCTGATTGGAAATGCTCTGAGACTCCCCCCACCGTTCTCCATCCTCCTGGGACAGCCGCAGATACAGCGCCGCCGGCTCCATCATTTTCCGCTCCCGCCGGCTTCCAGCAGCAGCGACAGCAGAAGCTTTAATTTTTCTGCCAGTGCCGTCTCCTCCGACGCGAACACAAACCTCACCTTATCCGTTTCTTTCATAAAGATCACCTCCCTCTATCCTTATGCGGAGAAAAAAAGTTTCATATCTTTTTTCTTTCAGATCTTGACATTACGCTCATTGTGAATTACACTATAGAAAAGGCACGTGCTCGGGCACAACATGAAGAAGGGGGTCTTTCTCGTGAAAATTCAGTCAATTAATGACCCGGCGTTTTTGAAATACGGTAAGGTTCTCACCGGCTATGATTTAGATGGCCTGATAGCTGCTATGGACAGCTTTGAGATTCCCGACGATGTGGTTTATGTGGCTTCCAGCCCTGAGCTGGAGCGGCTTCCCGTTTTTCAGGAGCTGCAAAACCGAGGCTTTGGAGGCGTTCCCATTCAGGTTGGCTACTGCAACGGGCATAATAAAAAGCTGAACGCTCTGGAATACCATCGGTGCTCCGAGATTAACGTGGCCTGCACTGATATGGTTCTGCTGCTGGGCGCCCAGCAGGATATTGATCTGGACAATTATACCTATGACACTCAAAAGGTGGAGGCGTTTCTTGTGCCGAAGGGCGCTGCCATTGAGGTTTACGCCACAACCTTGCACTACGCTCCCTGCCACGTGAGCGGCGAGGGCTTCCGCAGTGTGGTTGTTTTGTCCAGAGATACCAATACTGATTTGGATTTTGTTCCCCAAAAGAAAGGGGAGGACGCTCTGCTGTTCGCCAAGAACAAATGGCTGGTTGCCCATCCCGATTCCGGCTTAGAGGAGCAGGGCGCATGGATGGGTCTAAAAGGCGATAACATCACCATTTAAGATATATCAATGAAAAGAAAAAGCGAGGCCGACTTCTCCCGGTCTCGCTTTTTCTTGTGCATCCCGGCATTCCGCCCCGCCGGGCAGCGAGGCAAGGTCGATTAAAATCGCTCCTTGAGCGGTTTTCGCCAACGTATAGGCGTCAAAAATCATGGTGGGAACGGTATTGAAAATAAAGTCAAATCCTTGATGCTCGCTCAATTTCCCAGTGGAAACAGGTGTATAGCCATAAATCTCGATCCAGGCCAGATCCTCCGGCTTTCGGGCGCTGACCGTTACCCTGGCCCCCATGCCCTTAAGCATCCCGCTCAGCACCTTTCCGATCCGGCCGAAGCCGGTCACTAAGCACCGGGAGCCAGCGATCATGCCGTCGTATTCTCCCATGGCGATCTCCAGCGCGCCCTCCGCCGTAGGCACCGCGTTTCTTACCGCGAATTCCTCCCGCTTGGAGTAATCTAAAAGCGTTAGCTCCTTAAAATAATCTCCCGCTTTCAGCAGAGTGTTTTTCATACCGCAGAACACCTTTTTCCCCTTCAGCATTTCAAAGAATTCCCGATCCAGCAAAAGCTCCGTTGCCGCATAAGGAGCGTTCAGGGTCACGCCGTCCTTTGTTACCGGAAGAGGCAGGATAATATAGTCCGCTTCCACCGCTTCTTTCCATCCTGTTTTTTGGGAAATCACAGTTCTCACTTGTTCCATATTCCGATACACCGTTCGATCTACTGGCGCAACAAGTCCCTTTTCATCCAAAGAAACAATCCGATAATACTCTTCCCTTCCATATCCCTTTTCGTTATATCGGTTTACATGGAAATCCAAGTCCTCATAAT
>OHJP01001316.1_pt1 | contig 10713 bp, 6 predicted proteins | sample 1568591 | NCBI WGS metagenome assembly OHJP01 (sample SAMEA3879567, study PRJEB24766) | human gut metagenome | biome: human-associated habitat; feature: feces | place: USA | collected 1985/1987
CAGACGCCGTCCAATAAGTTCGCAGAACCGGCAGAAACACTTGCGGAATTTATCGACCAGTATGTGGCAGGAGTAAGAACAGCCATGAACCGTATTGTCAAACTGGTGGAATGCAGTGTGGATAACAATGATTGCTGTCCCAACTTCTACTACTTCCATTTTCTTTCTCAAGTGAGGATGTACTATCCCGGAGTCCGTGAAAAAATGGAGAATACCTTCCAAAAGGAGCATGAGTTATGGAGAAAGGTAATACAAAAAGCCAAGAATAACGGTGAAATAAAGCAAGATACGGACGTGAAAAAAACTGCCTCACTGTTCCGTCAGGTGTTCTTGGGCATGTCCTATGAGCAATCGTTCCTGAACGGTCTGGACGTAGAAGAATTGAAGGACAAATTTGCTCGTTTGGATAATGGACTTACAATTGGCTCATGGGGACAAATAAAAGAATGGAAATATGATACCTGGCAACTGGATACTTTAGGAAACCAGCATCGTCATCTTTCTAATTTAATGGCTCTTTATCCGGGCAATCAAATTTCTTATTATAGAACACCAGAATATGCTGAGGCAGCAAAGCAAACCTTGCTATCCAGAGGTGACTTGGGAACAGGATGGAGTCGGGCATGGAAGATAGCTTGCTGGGCCCGTCTTCAGGATGGAGACCATGCTTACCGTTTGCTTAAATCTGCACTGAGTCTTTCTTCTTTGACTGTAATAAGTATGGATAACGACAAAGGAGGTGTATATGAAAATTTGTTCGACTCTCACCCTCCTTTCCAGATTGATGGTAATTTCGGAGCTACTGCTGGGATGGCAGAAATGCTTTTACAGAGTCATCAAGGTTTTATTCAGTTGCTGCCTGCGTTACCTGCTGCATGGCCTGAAGGGTGTATAGATGGGTTACGTGCGGTAGGGGACTTTACTTTTAATTTAAAATGGAAACAACATGTACTTCAGGAGTGTACATTAGTCTCTGGTTCAGGAAATGAATGCACAATTTATAGTCCTGATATTGTGATTCAAAAAGTAGAGGCTGCTTCGGGAGAGGAAGTTCCTGTTACAGCGTCTGATAAGGGATTATATACCTTCCAGACAGAGAAGGGGGTAGAGTATCACGTTATATTGAAAAACTAATAATAAAAATTCCTGAAGAAATTCTTTGTTTGCTTTGTGAACAAGAATTCTTCAGGAATTTTTGTTTTAGTATATAGGGCGGGAAATATTTCACGCTTTAAAAGGCTTACGGAATTTACATCCGTTCTTCCACTGAGAGCATCCGTAGGCCGTCTTTCCTTTAATAATAATGCCCGTGCCGCATACAGGACAGGCTTTTCCTAAGATGCTGTCATCGGCTGGCAGGTTGTCTTCCTTAGGGGCTTCGGGAGTGGCTGCTTTCTTGCTGGCCCGTGGCTTGCGGGGAGCCGCTTTTTTCTTGGGCTCTTCTTCACCGTTTTTAGGGGCAGCTGCTTTTTTCAGCGGAATTTTAGGGCTGTCATCAGTCGTAACGGTCACACGGCGGTTGCTGTTGTCACGCAGTACGCTGTAGACTATTTCGGTGACCATCTGCTTCAATTCAGCTAAGAAGGTACCTGCATCGTAACTTTTTCGTTCGATTTCGCGCAATTTCTTTTCCCAGATACCGGTCAGTTCGGCCGATTTCAGGAGTTCTTCGTGAATTAGCTGAATCAGTTCTACTCCGGTTGGAGTAGCAATCAGGTTTTTGCGTTCCTTGCGGATGTAATGCCGTTTGAACAAGGTCTCGATAATGGCTGCACGGGTAGAAGGGCGACCAATGCCGTTTTCTTTCAGGGCATCCCGAAGTTCATCATTGTCCACCAGCTTTCCGGCAGTTTCCATGGCACGCAGCAGGGTAGCTTCGGTATAGGGACGAGGCGGCTGTGTCCATTTCTCGTTGAGCATCGGGCTATGCGGACCGCTTTCTCCTTTGGTGAAAGCGGGCAATACGCTTTCTTCCTCGTTTTCCTTCCCTTCTTCCGGAACGTCCTTAGCAAAGATTACGCGCCAGCCGGGTTCCAGAATCTGCTTTCCGGTTACCTTGAACTCTATCTGGTCTGCTTCACCGATGACGGTCGTGGTAGAAAACTTACAATCCGGATAGAACACAGCGATGAAGCGGCGGGCAATCAGGTCGAACACCCGTTTTTCCATGTCGCTGAGGCCCTGCGGTTGTACTCCGGTGGGGATGATGGCATGGTGGTCGGTCACCTTGCTGTTATCGAATACTTTTTTCGATTTAATCAGTGGTTTTCCGCTTAATGCCGTCGTGTAAACGGCATAGTCTTTCAAGCCCTCCAGAATTTTAGGGCACTTGGGATAAATGTCGTCACTCAGGAAAGTGGTATCCACACGCGGATAAGTAGCCACCTTCTTTTCATATAATGACTGGATGAGCTGCAAGGTCATGTCGGCCGAGTAGCTGAATTTTTTATTACATTCCACCTGCAAAGAGGTCAGGTCGAACAGGCGGGGAGGCGCTTCCGTTCCTTTCTTTGAGCTGACTTCGGTTACGGTAAAGTCTACATTCCGGATGCGTTCCAGTAATTCCTTTCCGGTCTGTTCGTCGGTAATCTGCGGAATACCCCGGTTGGCATCGAGCTGTATTTTCTTCTTGGCCGAAGGGCTCTCTTTTTCTTTTTCAGCCTCTTCAGCCAGTTCCTCATCACTCTTTCGTACGATGGCCGAGAACACCGTATCGCGGTAGACCGTCTTCAATTCCCAGTATTGCTTGGGAACGAAGTGTTCTATTTCCTGCTGTCTTTTTACAATCAGGGCCAGAGTCGGAGTCTGTACTCGTCCGATGGAAAGTACCTGTTTGTTCTGTCCGTATTTCAAGGTATATAGTCGGGTGGCATTCATGCCCAAAGTCCAGTCACCGATGGCGCGGCTCAGTCCGGCTTCGTAGAGCGGTTGGAACTCCGCCTGGTCTTTCAGGTTGGCAAATCCGTCGCGTATAGCCTCTTCCGTCAGTGAGGAAATCCAGAGTCGTTTGACCGGGCATTTGGCACCGGCCTTTTGCATTACCCACCGCTGGATGAGTTCTCCTTCCTGGCCGGCATCCCCGCAGTTGATAATCATTTCAGCTTCCTGCATCAGCTTTTCGATGATGTGAAACTGCTTTTCTATTCCGCTGTCGTTTATCAGCTTGATTCCGAAGCGGGGAGGAATCATGGGCAGGCTGCTCAGACTCCAGCTTTTCCACGAGGGAGTATATTCATGCGGTTCCTTCAGGGTACACAGATGACCGAATGTCCAGGTTACCTGGTATCCGTTTCCTTCAATGTATCCTTCTTTTCGTTTTTTGGCTCCCAGCACATCGGCGATGTCGCGTGCCACGCTGGGCTTTTCGGCTATGCAAACTATCATGGTCTTTCTTTCAATACGGAGCAAAATTACGTAAAGTTGCCTGAATAGAAAAATAAAATCTTTATCTTTGGGCAGAAATGACTGACAACCTTTCTTTTGGCAAGGTTTTTGCTAAAGAATTAGTATAACATTTAAATGAAGAAATTATGTTGATTTGGATTGTATTTATAGGTATTGCGATTATCAGTTACCTGGTTCAGGCAAACCTGAAGAGTAAATTTGAAAAATATTCCCAGATGCCGTTGACCAATGGCATGACAGGAAGGGAAGTGGCAGAAAAGATGCTGCGTGATAACGGTATTTACGACGTGACGGTGACCAGTACATCGGGAATGTTGACCGATCATTATAACCCGATGAACAAGACGGTAAATTTGAGTGAAGGGGTCTACGGTAGTACAAGTGTGGCTGCTGCAGCTGTAGCAGCTCACGAGTGCGGACATGCGGTACAGCATGCACGGGGATATGCGCCTTTGCGTATGCGTTCGGCTTTGGTCCCGGTGGTACAGTTTTCTTCTTCCATCGTATCTTGGGTGTTGTTAGCTGGTATTCTGATGGTCAACTCTTTTCCTCAGCTGCTGCTTATCGGTATCTGTCTGTTTGCCATGACCACGTTGTTCAGTTTCATTACTCTTCCGGTAGAAATTGATGCAAGCCGTCGGGCACTGGTATGGTTGAGTAGTGCCGGAATTACCAATGCGTTTAATCATCAGCAGGCTATGGATGCCTTGAAGTCGGCTGCCTATACGTATGTCGTGGCTGCCTTGGGTTCACTGGCTACGCTGATTTACTACGTAACGATTTATATGAATCGTCGCGAGTAAGCATGAAATCCTTTCGTTTTGTATGCGGAAGGTAGAAATTTTATTCGTATTTTTGCCCCGTTAATTTAAAGACTGATTCATTATGGCAACAAAACCAAGTATACCTAAAGGAACAAGAGACTTTTCGCCGGTAGAAATGGCGAAACGTAACTATATATTCAACACCATTCGCGAGGTGTTCTATCGCTACGGCTTTCAGCAGATAGAGACTCCTTCCATGGAAAACCTGTCTACTTTGATGGGTAAGTATGGAGAGGAAGGCGATAAGCTGCTTTTCAAGATTCAGAATTCGGGTGACTATTTTTCTGGACTGACAGATGAAGAACTGTTGAGCCGCAATGCAGCAAAATTGGCCAGCAAATTCTGTGAAAAAGGTTTGCGATATGACCTGACAGTTCCTTTTGCGCGTTACGTGGTAATGCACCGTGATGAAATCACTTTCCCGTTCAAGCGTTTCCAAATTCAGCCGGTATGGCGTGCCGACCGTCCGCAGAAGGGACGTTACCGTGAATTCTATCAGTGTGATGCCGACGTGGTAGGCAGTAATTCCTTGCTGAATGAGGTGGAACTGGTGCAGATGATTGATGCGGTGTTCCAGAAATTCGGTATTCGTGTTTCCATCAAGATTAACAACCGTAAGATTCTGACAGGTATTGCCGAAATCATCGGAGAAGCCGACAAGATTGTAGATATTACAGTAGCTATCGACAAACTGGATAAAATTGGTTTGGACAATGTAAATGCGGAACTGGCATCAAAAGGTATTCCGCAGGAAGCCATCGATAAGTTGCAGCCGATTATTCTGTTGAGCGGTTCGAACGAAGAGAAGTTAGCTACGTTGAAGAATGTGCTGGCTGCCAGTGAGACTGGTCTGAAGGGGGTAGAAGAAAGTGAGTTTATTCTAAAGACAATTGCCGGACTGGGTATCCAGTCGGAAGTGGAACTGGATTTGACACTGGCTCGTGGGCTGAACTATTATACGGGTGCTATCTTTGAAGTGAAGGCGCTGGACGTACAGATTGGTAGTATCAGTGGAGGTGGCCGTTACGATAACCTGACCGGTGTGTTCGGTATGGAAGGCATGTCGGGAGTGGGTATCTCATTCGGCGCTGATCGTATTTACGACGTACTAAACCAGTTGGATTTGTATCCGAAAGAAGCAGTGAACGGTACACAGTTGCTGTTCGTCAACTTTGGCGAAGCTGAGGCTGCGTATGTATTGCCGGTACTGGCACAGGTACGTGCCGTAGGTATTCGTGCAGAAATCTATCCGGATGCTGCTAAAATGAAGAAACAGATGAGCTATGCCAATGCAAAGATGGTACCGTTTGTAGCCATTGTGGGTGAAAATGAAATGAAAGAAGGAAAAGTCATGCTGAAAAATATGACGAGCGGTGAACAGTCGCTGGTTACTCCGGAAGAACTGGTAGCTGCCATCAACGGATAAGCGTGAGCGATTAATCATAAATAAAAAGGACACAGGTTTCACGGAAGAAGACGGAAGAGGCAGATGCTTCGGACTTCTGTTTCGTGAAACCTGTGTTTTTTATAGGTGTTTCGAAAATTAGTAGAGAATATGGAAGTTGTATATTTGGTTGTTGGCGTGATAGTAGGAGGACTGCTGGGTTATTTGTGGGCTGCGAGGAAGTCCGTTTCTTTGCGGTCGGAGTTACAGATGAACCAACAGCATGCTCAGGATTTGCTGAAGGCGGAAAAGGAACGTACTGAATTGCTGATTGAGCAGTACCGGAAAGAAACAGAGAGGCTGCGTGGACAGGTAGATGAACTTTCCGGGAAATGGGCAGAGGCAGGTCGTGCACTGGCTACATCACAGGCAGAGCGTCGCAACCTGGAAGAACGGTTGGAGAATCAGAAGGAAGAAGTGGAGAAATTGCGGAAGCAACTGAATACGGAGTTTGAGAATATGGCCAACCGGATTTTCCAGCAGAAGACGGAGGCATTCAACCGGCTTAGTTCGGAAACCCTGAGTAACTTGTTGAAACCTTTTGGAGAGAATTTGAAAGAATTCAAGCATCAGGTGGAAGAAGTGTACGATAAAGAATCCAAGCAACGCTTTTCTTTGGAAGACCGTATCAAGGAACTGATGCAGCTGAACAAACAGATTAGCGACGATGCCAACAACCTGACCCGTGCCTTGAAAGGAGATTCCAAGATGCAGGGAAACTGGGGTGAAATGATATTGGAGACTATCTTGGAAAATTCCGGTTTGAGAGAAGGTGAAGAATATTTCCGTCAGGAATTCTTGAAAGATGAACATGGTGAACCGCTCAAAAACGAGTTGGGACAGCGGATGCAGCCTGATGTACTGGTGGTGTATCCGGATAACCGTCAGGTGATTATTGACTCAAAAGTATCGCTTACGGCATACGCAAGCTATGTAGCTTGTGAGGATGCTGTGCAGCGTGAACAGTACTTGAAAGCACACCTGGCTTCTGTGAAAGCCCACATTGATGAGTTGAGCCGGAAGGATTATTCCAGCTACAATGTGTCTTCATTGGATTTTGTGATGATGTTCGTGCCGAACGAGCCGGCTTATCTGTTGGCCTTGCAGGCCGATCCGGACATTTGGAATTATGCTTACCAGAAAAAGGTCGTATTGATTAGTCCGACCAACCTGATTGCAGCGCTTCGGTTGGCATTGGATTTGTGGAAGCGGGAGTATCAGGTGAAAAATATTCAGGACATCATCAAGCGTGGAACGGTGCTTTATGAGAAACTGGTAGGGTTTACCGAGACTTTCGAAAAGATTGGAGATTCTTTACAGGCAGCTTCCACGGCCTACAAGAATGCGTTGGGGCAGCTCTCGCAGGGAAAAGGCAACCTGATTCGTCAGGCGGATATGCTGACGGAATTGGGCATCACTTCGAAAAAGAAGTTCTCCTCGCGTATCCGTCAGGAAGTCGAAAAAGGTATCACACCGGTGACTCCTGCAAGAGATTTATTCTCGGAACCGGAAGAACAATAAAAAGAAGAAGCTCCATGGCCTTGAGTTGAGTGTGCCATGGAGCTTCTTTTTTGTCTCATATTGAGATTAAAGTTTTACAGTGTATTGCTTGGTAGCTCCTGCATAAATGCCAGTTTGGCTGAAGTCGGCTGTGAGCGCTTGTTTCTTTTTGCCGATTTTCAGTTCCACTTGAATGGGCGATTGAGTTTGTCCCGGGTCGGCAATATGCAGATTAGCCGATTTTGCGTTGATGTCTTTTACCATCAGTACGCATGGCTTGTCTACGGTAACACTCAATTCTTTATGTTTGAAAGTACCAGCTTCGAAGAAAGTCACCATCCAGACATTCAGTTTGGTATTCCGAACAGCCTGTATTTTTGCATTGTTCGATAGAATTTCGATGGCATTCTCTTTCTGATAGGCTTCCATCTCTTGTGCGGAAGTTTTTCCCGGCACTACGATATAAGCGTATGAGCCGTCTTTCGGACCCACACCGTGGTTGATACCCAATGTGAAGACATCCATCTTTTCTTCTTTTTTCGACTTGCTGGTGTTGATGTCATACCAGCGTCCGCTCTGTGTCTGGGCTGTCAGGAACACTTCTTCTTTCTGTGGGAAGAAGTAGCCGATTTTGTCATGCAATACCCACTGCGGGGCTTGTAAGGTATAGCTTCCGTTTGCTAAGGTCTCTTCTTTACCTCCTTTGTCAACTAAGATGCCGTCTTTCAAGAAGCACTGGTTGACAGTGGTGTGAATCGGATAAGTGGAAGTGGATTGTATACCAGCTCCCAGACATACCACTTCGTTATCAAAGAAGTACCAGCTTTTCTTGGCTCCGGTGTTTACTTCAGGATTGGTATCCATGTAAGCGTATGCCGTAGCTCCATAAATACTGTCGGAAACTCCACCGGCGTATGTGGAAGTACCTAACACGCCCCATGCTTTCGGATCCATCGGTATTTTTTCTACTTGAGGAGCGGTAGTACCCGGAATATGGCACCAGTTCCATACTGGGAAGATATTGAAATACTCATCGCCTGTTTGTACAATGTTGGTACATCCGTCGGACATGAAATAGGTTTTCAGGTTTTCTTTGTTGCCGTATTCACATTTCTTCGTGCGTGTAGAAGCCAAACGTACGTCAAAGTTATATTGAGGACGCACATGTAATGAGTAGTCACCACGGAAATAATGGGTATGTGAAGCGGTTACCTGATAGTCAGCAGGCTGCTTTCGGTTCAGGCGGGCGATGATGGCTTTGTATTCATCGGCATGAGCCGGATCGATGTCAATCATTCGCTGGGCATAAGTGGTAGTGGTTCGTTTGTTCAGTAATCCCGGACGGCTTACACTGCGTCCTACCACGTCGAACGACATGTTCTGGCCACGTACGGTACGGTAATAAGTCTCGCGCATGAACTTGCTGAGCAGTTCCACTTTCTCTTTATCAAGTTGATACTGTGTGCCCAATGCATAGGAAGCTACCTGGGTAACACCTTTAAGAATTTCATCTCCATAGCCTCCGATGTAAAGCTGTTCTCCATGCTGGAAATAACTGTTGTCATGTTGGAATCCTTCTTCTGTGGTATATACCACCGGATTGAAAACGTTGTCGATAGCCGTTTTCAAATCGGCTTCATTCTGTGTCAGGCAAGAACGGTAAATCCAGTGTAGAGCAATATCTGTACGGTTGGCACCTGTCCATTTAGCCGGGTCTCCGCCTGTTTCCTGAATCCGTTTCAATATTTTTGTTTCCAGTTCTTGTGGAATCTGTTTTTTTCCAATGCGCATTTGAATGAGCAGCACCCCGAGTTTCTGTGGTTCGGAAATCTGATTGTGCCACCAGTTGTCACTTTCAGAATCTACGTCATACCAGTATTCTAATCCTTTGACAATTTTCTGATATAAATCTTCGTTCTGATAGTATTTGTTCTTTTCGTTGGTATATGCGTAGACAAAATCCGACAAACGTTCAATGTGTTGAATCGGAGTCCAGTTGGTCATCTGGGTATCATCATAATCAATGTCGCTAAATGAGCCGTTTTCCTGAAACAAAGCTAGATCTTTGTCAATGGAAGGATTTTTAATAGTTGTATTCCGGATTTTTTCCATAAACATTTCGTAGTCATTGTTCTGTTGATTGGGCATTTGTGTAAGAATGGAAGCCCAACCCGTAGCCATTGTGCAGGAAAGTGCAGCGGCTAAAGTAAGTGTTTGCAGAGGTCTGTTCATATATTTATTATGTTAGGTTTAGGTGGTAAAGATAATTATTTTTCGATACATCTCCAATAACGGAAGTTTGTTTGCGTGTAAGGCTGGATGTCAGAATTGTCAGTATGACGGCCAGGACTGTCAGGTTGTTTATGTCAGAATGTCAGTCTTTTGTTTTGGCACGCTTTTCGCAGAAAGATAGGTGCTTTAACGCATTTGATAAACGATAAAATATAAACTAAATTATAGCATTATGAACATTAAACCATTAGCAGACAGAGTCCTGATTCTTCCGGCTCCTGCAGAAAAAACAATCGGTGGTATCATTATTCCTGACACAGCGAAAGAAAAACCGTTGCAGGGTGAAGTAGTGGCAGTTGGCCATGGCACTAAAGACGAAGAAATGGTCTTGAAAGTAGGTGATACTGTATTGTATGGTAAATATTCTGGTACTGAAATCGAATACGAAGGTGTGAAGTATTTGATGATGCGTCAGAGCGATGTACTGGCAGTTTTGGGATAATTTAGGTAATTAACGAATTTAAGATTAGAAAGGAAATTCACTATGGCAAAAGATATTCTCTTCAACATTGACGCTCGCGATCAGTTGAAAAAAGGTGTAGACGAACTGGCTAATGCAGTGAAAGTAACACTGGGCCCGAAAGGTCGTAATGTAATCATCGAAAAGAAATTCGGTGCTCCTCACATTACAAAGGATGGTGTAACTGTAGCAAAAGAAGTGGAATTGAGCGATCCGTTCCAGAATACAGGTGCTCAGTTGGTAAAATCAGTTGCTTCTAAGACGGGTGATGATGCAGGTGACGGTACAACTACTGCTACTGTATTGGCTCAGTCAATCGTAGGTGTTGGTTTGAAGAACGTAACTGCCGGTGCAAATCCGATGGATTTGAAACGTGGTATCGATAAGGCTGTGGCAAAAGTTGTGGAATCTATCAAGGCTCAGTCTGAAACTGTAGGTGATAACTACGATAAGATTGAACAGGTGGCTACAATTTCTGCAAACAATGATCCGGTTATCGGTAAGTTGATTGCGGATGCAATGCGCAAGGTTTCTAAAGACGGTGTCATCACTATCGAAGAAGCTAAGGGTACAGATACTACAATCGGCGTGGTAGAAGGTATGCAGTTTGACCGTGGTTACTTGTCTGCTTACTTTGTAACTGATACTGAAAAGATGGAATGCGTGATGGAACATCCGTATATCCTGATTTACGATAAGAAGATTTCTAACTTGAAAGATTTCTTGCCTATTTTGGAACCGGCTGTACAGAGCGGACGTCCTTTGTTGGTTATCGCAGAAGATGTAGA
>OHJP01001324.1_pt1 | contig 10659 bp, 8 predicted proteins | sample 1568591 | NCBI WGS metagenome assembly OHJP01 (sample SAMEA3879567, study PRJEB24766) | human gut metagenome | biome: human-associated habitat; feature: feces | place: USA | collected 1985/1987
ACTGGCCTCTTCGGCTACCGGTATCATTGCCGAGTTCAAACGCCGGTCTCCGTCCAAAGGCTGGATCTATGAAAATGCATGTCCGGAACAAGTCGTGCCGGACTATATAGCCGCCGGTGCTTCGGCGCTTTCTATACTCACGGATGAAAAATTCTTCGGAGGAAGCCTGAAGGATATTCGCACAGCACGCCCTTTGGTGAATATCCCGATCCTGCGCAAAGATTTTATAATCGATGAATATCAACTGTTCCAGGCCAAAATTGTGGGAGCTGATGCCATATTGCTGATAGCCGCCGCACTGGAGGCCGATCAATGTCATGCGCTTGCCGCAAAAGCCCATGAATTGGGACTGGAAGTCTTGCTAGAGATTCATACTGCCGAAGAACTGCCATTTATAAATAAGGAGATAGACATGGTAGGTATCAATAACCGCAACCTGGGCACTTTCTTCACAGATGTAGAGAATTCTTTCCGGTTAGCCGGACAGTTGCCTCAGGATGCGCTGTTGGTATCGGAAAGCGGCATCTCGGATCCGGAAACAGTGAAACGCCTGCGTAAAGCCGGGTTCCGGGGATTCCTGATCGGAGAAACGTTTATGAAAACCCAACAGCCCGGACAGAAATTAAAAGAATTTATAAACGACCTGAATTCACCACAGAGTGACACAGAGTCTCACTGAGAATTTTTCAAAGAAAACATTTATAATAAAAAAAATAAAACTCAGTGAGACTCAGTGTCACTCTGTGGTGAACCCAACTTTAAACCCAAAATGATGAACGACAAATTAATAAAAGTCTGCGGGATGCGCGAAGCTGAAAATATTCGTGAGGTAGAGCAACTAAAGGTGAACATGATAGGCTTCATCTTCTATCCGAAATCTCCCCGTTGCCTCTACGAACTTCCTGCCTACATGCCGGTCAAAGCAAAGCGTGTCGGTGTCTTTGTCAACGAAGACAAAAAGGAGATCGAAATATTTGCCGACCGTTTCAGTCTGGATTATATCCAGCTGCATGGCAATGAATCGCCGGAATACTGTCATTCGCTCCGGGCTACCGGACTGCGGCTGATCAAAGCGTTCTCCATTGCCCGAAGAAAAGACTTTGAAAACATCGGAACTTATGAAGAGTCCTGCGACTATTTCCTGTTCGACACCAAATGCGAACAACATGGCGGCTCAGGAAATCAGTTCGACTGGAGCATGTTAAACAGCTATAAAGGGAAAAAGCCTTTTCTGCTTAGTGGAGGCATCAATCCATACAGTCCGCCGACACTGAAAGAGTTGCGCCATCCACAATTGGCAGGCTTCGATCTGAACAGCCGTTTCGAAACAAAACCGGGATTGAAAGATGTGGAAAGACTCAGGCACTTTCTAGAGGAACTGAGGAAATAACCCGCATCTGCACCAACCCTATATTCACATAAGACAGTAACAGATAAAAATAAAAGTATATGAACAGAATAAACCAACTTTTCGACAGCAATCCCAGGGATTTGCTATCCATCTATTTTTGTGCCGGCTATCCTACTCTCGAAGGGACAACCGAAGTAATCCGTACTCTTGAAAAACATGGAGTGAACATGATTGAAATCGGTATTCCTTTCAGCGATCCGATGGCTGACGGTATGGTGATTCAGAATGCCGCCACGCAGGCCCTCCGCAACGGAATGTCACTCAGACTATTGTTTGAACAACTGCACGACATCCGTCGGGATGTAAAAATCCCATTAATCCTGATGGGATATCTCAACCCGATCATGCAGTTCGGCTTTGACAACTTCTGCCGGCAATGCGCCGAATGCGGCATTGACGGAGTCATCATTCCCGACCTTCCTTTCAAAGACTATCAGGAACACTTCCGCACCATTGCAGAGCGGTATGACGTGAAGGTAATCATGCTTATCACCCCTGAAACAAGTGAAGAACGCGTACGCGAGATTGATGAACACACCGACGGATTCATTTATATGGTTTCATCGGCTGCCACCACAGGAGCTCAACAAGACTTTGACGGGCAAAAACGTGCTTACTTTAAAAAGATCGAAAAAATGAATCTTCGCAATCCCCGGATGGTCGGTTTCGGTATCAGCAACGAGGCTACCTTCCGTGCCGCTTGCGAAAATGCCTCGGGAGCCATCATCGGCAGCCGTTTTGTCACTCTGCTCCATGAAGAGAAGAACCCGGAGAAAGCAATCACACGCTTAAAAGCTATTTTGAATTTATCATCCAATGATTTGAGATAAATCAATCCCCCAAAAAGATGTATCCACCACAGAAGCTCACACAGATTTGCACAGATTAATTTCATTAGTTATCAATAGACTAGCTACACAACATGGAATTCTGTGTGAACTTCTGTGGTGAATGCTCCCCCCTCCCCGCCGTTCATCATCGAAAACCGTTTGTCATTGAAAGTTTATTGTTTTTCATTCGCCGTTCATCGCTTAAAATTGTTATCTTTGTCGGGAAAATAGCAAAAATGACACAGATATGAAAGCAGATTACCCCTCCGTACTACTTATTTATACGGGTGGAACTATCGGAATGATAGAAAACCCAGAAACCGGTGCTCTGGAAAATTTTAATTTCGACCATCTACTAAAACACGTACCCGAACTAAAAAGATTCAATTATCGTATCTCTTCTTACCAGTTTGATCCCCCCATCGACTCCTCGGATATGGAACCGGCATTTTGGGCCAAACTGGTTGAAATAATCAACTACAACTACAATTCTTTTGACGGCTTTGTGATCCTGCACGGCACCGACACAATGGCCTATACAGCTTCTGCTCTCAGTTTCATGCTCGAGAATCTGAGTAAGCCCGTCATCCTGACCGGCTCTCAGCTCCCGATCGGTACGCTGCGGACGGACGGTAAGGAAAACCTGATTACAGCCATTGAAATCGCGGCAGCCAAAAATCCGGACGGTACGGCCATCGTTCCCGAGGTCTGCATCTTTTTTGAAAACCATCTGATGCGTGGCAATCGCACGACTAAAATCAATGCCGAAAACTTTAACGCTTTCCGTTCATTCAACTATCCGCCACTGGCCCGGGTAGGTATACATATTAAATATGAACCCAACCTGATTCGCAAACCGGATTTGAGCAAGCCCCTGAAACCACACTATCTATTCGATACCAATGTAGTAATACTCACGCTTTTCCCCGGAATACAAGAGGGCATTGTTTCGGCACTGCTTCATGTACCGGGACTCAAAGCAGTGGTACTCAAAACTTTCGGATCGGGGAATGCTCCCCAAAAGGAGTGGTTCATCAGAGAACTGAAAGATGCCACCGACCGGGGAATCATCATCGTCAACATCACCCAATGCGCTTCCGGCGCCGTCGAAATGGAACGTTACGGAACAGGAATCCAATTACTACAGGCAGGGGTGATCAGCGGCTATGACAGCACGCCGGAATGTGCAGTGACCAAATTGATGTTCCTCTTAGGACACGGACTCGATAATAAAGAGATCAGATACAAGATGAACTCTTGCCTGATCGGTGAAATAACTAAAAGGGTCGAATAAAAAATGTTTTATTGATCGCTTCCACACAACAATAACCTGTTTGAATTCCGCTTTTCCGTCTCAGGGGAGTGAAAGGGCTCTTTTCAAAGCATGCCCCTCCCCTTGATAAATTTTGTTAATTGAGTTATAGATAGTTATTAACTAAACCATATATCTCAATTTATAGTTGTATATTTGTATTGCATATTTGCAAATATTGAGCAAAACAAACAGGTATGAAAACATCAATTAACAAACTATGTATTGCTGCGTCGATACTGGTTACGGCTGCGGGCATATCCGCTTGTGTAGACGACAACAAAACTCTCTATGATCCGGAGTATAAGACTCCTAATCCGATGGAGGAAATCAGTGCACCGACCGGATTTGACTGGTCGTCGACCCATTCCATTAAATTCAATGTAGAGGTTAACGACGAATTTGACGGACAGTATTATTATACCGTAGAAATAGTAGATAAAAACCCGCTTGAAGCAACGGCAGAAGAGCCCTATAATACCTTAGCCAAAGGAGTTGCCAGGAAGGGAGAAACTTATCAGACCGAAGTGGTATCTTCCAAAGATACCAAATATCTTTATGTCCGTCAGACTGACCCACGTGGCAGAGACCGGATTAAACAGGTAGAAATCGACGAGTCAACCTCCCATATTCAGTGCTCTTTTACAGGTACATCTGCAATCAAAACGAGAGCTTTTGCAACCACCAGGGGGAATAACGGAGGAATTGACATTCCGAAAAGAACAGAACAAAGCTATGACATCAGCCGGGCTATCCCGGTAACAAGTCCTTCACAGGTTCTACAAGGAGGCCAAACCTATATTGTTACGGGAAACTTTTCAGGTAAATTCACAGATACCTCTCTCAGCAACTCGAACAAAGCGACCGTCTATATACAAGGAACCTGGGAACTGACACAGGTCACCCAAGACTTCCTGGATATTATTGTTTTGAAGGATGGAAAGATTAATGGAAAATATCTGATGCTGCAGAATACAAGTACTTTAACAATCCAATCCGGAGCAGAAGTATCTTTATCCGATCAATTGATATGTAACACATACAGCACTATTTGCAATTTCGGTGATCTGAAAACAAAGAATATGAAATTGAACACCAACGATATTCTTTACAATGGACACAAAACGGACATCACGAATAGTCTGGATGCTTCGCAAGGAGGCAACATCCACAATTTCGGAAAACTGGATGTAGAGAATACGATAAAGCTAAATACGCCTTCCATTGTATATAATGCGCCAGAATGTAAGATAGAAGCTAAGACATATAAAGCTGCGGGAAGTACGAATGTGAACTTCGGCGAAATGGAATTTGATACTTATGATAGCGGTGAAGCGGGAGGTTCGCTATATAACAATTGTATGCTGTTTGTAGAGCACATGAAGGCAGGCGGCATCGTTTATCTGGATCATGGAGTGATAGCCGAAGAAAAAGAAGACGATGAAGAGAACGAACTCTTCGAAGAAGCCGATGATATTGAGTTCTATGACAATGCTAAAGTGACTTTAGCGAATGGTTCGATGATAAAAGCCAAAAATATAATTGCCAAATCCGGTTTATCGGTTAACGGTGAAGGCAATGAAACCTCTTTATTAAAAGCAACCGAAAAAGTACAAATCCAAAATTGGGATGTCCGTTTTAATGGCAGATTGTGTATCACCGGAAAGATCAGTTGCTCCAATCCGGACATGTATCAGGCAGGAAGTGAAGTAACCTTCTCCGAAAGTCCGGACGTAATCATTACCGGCTGCAACGGAAAAGCAGAGGTACCCGATCCGGCTCCCGAGCCTTCCGATCCGGTGTTCCCCATCATTGTAGATGACAATCATAACTATACATATCTGTTTGAAGACCAATGGCCTTTGTATGGAGATTACGATATGAACGATATCGTACTGGAGGTTAAAAAGAGGAAAATAAGCATCGATAAACACAATAAAGTCACCGAATTCGATCTGTCTGTCGAACTGCGTGCGGTCGGTGCGCAGAAGACAATTGCCGCAGCGATCATGTTTGATGAAATTCCGGCATCTGCCGTCACACAAGCTGTCACCTACGCCGACAATTATCAGCCGGTATCTTTTGAGCTGACAGACAAAAACATAGAGAAGGGACAAGAGTATGCAGTAGTTCCTCTATTCGACAATGCACATGCATTGATGGAACGTCCGACAGGCTCGTTTGTCAACACGATATCCGGAAGTGACAACAATCAAAAGAATACCCAGACCATTCATTTCACACTCAGATTCGACTCGTCTGTTGCACCAAGCAGTGATGCTCTTAATATCAATAACTTGAATATTTTTATCATCACAGACAGGGGAAGCAAACGAAAAGAGATCCACGTAGCCGGATACCAGCCGACCCAACTGGCAAACACTGAGTTATTCGGAGGGAATAACGACGCCTCTTCTCTCAATGGAAAGAAGTATTACATCAGTAAAGATAACCTGGCTTGGGGAATCATGGTTCCGACCCAATTTAAGTGGCCATTGGAATATACACAGATTCAAAAGGCATATTCTCAATTCGCCGGATGGGTCACCACGGGCGGAGCGGATAACAAGAAATGGTGGAACGATTTTGATAACACAAAAGTGTTCCAAACCAATAAAAATTAAAACAAACAATTGTGTGAGCCGGGCAATAAACGTTTCCCGGCTCTTTTTTATGTCTAAAAGAGAGTCTTCATATAAAAACACTTCTTTTAGAGAACATTGTTACAAAAATATTATATATATTTGCAGTATAGAGTAAGCATACTCCATACATATCAAGAGAACAAACAGCAAGACAAACAACATAACTCTTACTAATCACATTATGAGAAAGCTAATATTACTTGTTGACGATAAAGAAACTATCGCTAAGGTCGCATCAATCTATTTAGGAAAAGATTATGATATTCAATATTTTCCCGACCCCATCCACGCACTTGAATGGCTACATGAAGGAAAAACACCCGATCTGATTATATCGGATATACGCATGCCGCTGATGAGAGGTGACGAATTTCTACATTATTTAAAATGTAATGAGTTGTTCAAAGACATACCCGTCATCATGCTTTCCAGTGAAGAAAGTACCAGTGAAAGGATCAGGCTGCTGCAAGAAGGAGCTGTAGATTATATCCTGAAACCTTTCAACCCAATGGAACTAAAAATACGTGTCAAAAAAATCATAGAATAAATGTTACATCTCATTTATATTGGGAGACATGCTGATACTATCGAACAATTCTCTAAGATAGCTGAAGGGGCATTTTATGCCATTCAAAACAGTAGAAAAGCAAGCGAATTTATCGATAAAATACGTGAGAAATATGACATAGTGATTCTTTTCGAGCAACGGATCATCTCAAAAGACATCCCCGAAATCCAATATCTGAGAAAGAAATTTCCGGGAGTATATATCGCTCTCGTTACAGAGGGAATCAATAAGGAAGACCGACCCGCTTACCTGAAGGCCGGTATCAATAATTCAATACCATTTAATTCTACCCCCGAAACTTTTAAAGACATAACGGAGTTTATGATGCGGCGCAAGCAGCAAAAGATTAATGATATCCACAAAAAAGGAGCAAATCTACTGTTCTTCAAGCTCCCTTTATGGAAAAGATTATTTGATATCGTCTTCTCTTCTATCGCCATATTATGTTTGTCGCCAATACTGATAATTACGGCTGTAGCCATCCGCCTGGAAAGTAAAGGTGCTGTGGTATACAAGTCGAAACGGGTAGGAAGCAATTATAAAATATTCGACTTCCTGAAGTTTCGCTCCATGTACACTGACGCAGACAAGCATCTGAGAGACTTCAACCAGCTCAATCAATATCAGACAGAAGAAGAACCGGAACTGAGCGGAGAAGAGTTCCTGATCGGTGACGATATAGAACTGAACGAAGAAGAGACCATGTTAATTTCAGATGACTTCATCATATCCGAACAAAACTATACAAGCAAAAAATCGATAGAAAAAAAGAATGCATTCGTTAAATTGGAGAATGATCCCCGCATCACCAAAGTAGGACGCATCATCCGCAAATACAGTATCGACGAGTTGCCGCAATTGGTCAATATATTGAAGGGAGATATGTCTATCGTAGGCAACCGACCCCTCCCGCTTTACGAAGCGGAACTGTTGACAAGCGATGAATATATTGACCGCTTTATGGGACCGGCAGGACTAACCGGGCTTTGGCAAGTAGAAAAACGCGGAAGCAGTGGAAAGTTATCTGCCGATGAACGTAAACAACTGGACATTAAATATGCCCAAACGTTTTCTTTCTTACTCGACATGGAGATTATCCTAAGGACTTTCACCGCGTTTATACAAAAAGAAAACGTATAACCGTACGATATCGGATCATGGATACTTTTATTCAAACAACAGATTTCATCTTATTTCTATGCTTCAGTCTGATGACTGTTTATCTGGGAGTTTTGGCAATAGCAGCTTCTCTAAGAAACGACGCTCCATATCCCCAAGCAGGAAAAAGACATAGATTCGCCATTCTGGTTCCCCCGGGTAGCACTTCCCTCCCCTTACCCCATTATCCGGAAGAGCTATATCAAGTATTCACTTATGAAGATCTGACAGAAGCTATAGCCGCACTGAATGAAAATGATTTCGATGGTGTAGTCGTCCTGGGAGAAACCACCCGGATCGAACCTGCCTTCCTGGAGGAAATCAACAGCGTTTTCGATGCCGGCATCCAAGCATTCAACTCCGTCACATCACAGAAAAACGTTCGACCCGCAAACAATACTTTCAGGCTCTGAACGAAGAAATCACTCAGGCCCTGTTCGGGACAGGGGCAACCCGCCTGGGAGTGTCGTCGGCTTTATACGGTGCGGACATGGTATTGGACTTGAAATGGCTGAAAAAGAATCAAAAGAGCCGCAAGAGCAATCTGGAAAGAAGATTAGTCCGGCAAGGTATTTTCGTGGAATATCTGGAAAAAGTGAAAGTTTATAGCAGCGACATACGTACTCCACGCTATAAAGTAAGATTTTCCAAAGCGCTCCGCACACTTCCGGAAGCAATATTCACTGCCCACTGGGATTATTGCAACAAAATACTCAGATGGATTCTTCCTTCCCGGAAAACGAATTTAATAAGTATTGCACTTATTGCAACGGCATTGCTTTGCTACGATTGGAGCCTGTCTCTGAAGTGGTGGAGCTTACTTTATATACTGATGTTCATCATTTGTCTGGCTATCCCGGATTATCTGGTACGACAAAAAACAAAAAAATAACCAACTCTCCCGATTATGGCACTGAAAGAGAAAATCAAACAGAATCCCGCACTGAAACAAGCTGTACACCGTTTTATTATGCATCCGGTAAAAACACGTCCCAACTGGTGGATACGTATATTCTCTTTCCTCTATCTAAAACGTGGAAAAGGCTCTGTGATTTACCGTAGCGTACGCCAGGATCTTCCCCCATTCAATCTCTTCTCTCTCGGGAAGTATTCGGTAGTGGAAGATTTTTCGTGTCTGAACAATGCTGTAGGCGACCTGATTATCGGGGAATATACCCGAATCGGACTGGGCAACACCATTATCGGCCCCGCAACCATCGGCAACCATGTAAATCTGGCACAGAATGTAACCGTAACCGGACTGAACCATAATTATCAGGACGCAGACAAGCGGATAGACGAACAAGGAGTAAGCACACAACCCATCACGATTGAAGATGATGTATGGGTAGGTGCCAATTCGGTGATTTTACCCGGCGTGACACTGGGCAAACATTGCGTAGTAGCTGCCGGAAGTGTAGTCAGTCGCTCCATCCCTCCCTACTCTGTCTGTGCCGGCAGTCCGGCTAAAGTAGTCAAACAGTTCAATCCGGAGAGCCGAACCTGGGAAAAAACAGTCTCAAAAAACGGAAAGTAACTACATATAGTGAGATACTCTACATAATATACCCTAAAAAGGGGATTGTGGCAACCGCCGAAACCGCCTATCTTTGCAGTATCAGAATTTAATTAATTAGTCATAATTTTATTACGTAGCCACATTTGAGTAAAAGAAACAATCCCGCCGAAGTGATTTCGTCGGGATTTTGTTATGAATCTATTTCACCACAGATTACACGGATCAATACAGATTCCATCATCTGATTCTCAATGAAATAAATTATTTATCCACATAATTTGCAGTGAGTTCCGAGCATAAAAAAACGAGTAAATTCTTAAGTAGAATTACCCGCCCCACATCAGAAAAGCCATAAAGGCTTTTCTTTATTACCTCAAAATTCCTAAAAACACAATCTTCTTTTTACCTAAAAAACTTTCAATAACCTATTCTTCTTTTACCTTTAAAAATCTTTACCTAATTGAAAATCACTTGAAACTTTTTAATACCTTAAATCTTTATCTAATACCTAATATTCTATTTTACCTTAAATAGCAATTTCTCAACTGCACTGCAAAGGTACGGCTTTTTTCGGATTCAGCAAACGCTTTTATGTTTTATAACATTCTTTTAGAGCTATAAATCCTTCACATCACTAAGCTCAACCAGCTTATTTACAATAGCATAGATGGTCAGACCGGCCGCACTGTGTATTTGCAACTTCTTGCTGATGTTTCTGCGATGTGTAATCACAGTATGGATGGAGAGGAACAGCTTTTCGGCTATCTCCTTATTGGTCATTCCTTTCACCACACAAATCACAATCTCCTTTTCACGCTGGCTCAAATTCTCTTGACTGTCCTCCTCTTCTTCGGGCTCGATATTCTGCAAAAGATTGATTTTATTGGCCAATGCCTCCAAATCATCGAAAATAGAAAAAGACGCATCGTATTTACTGAGCAACGAAGCATCGATAAACGAACTGACCAACGCTACTACCCGGATTCCTTTGCCGGCAGTCTCTTCACGGAAACGCGCCACATCAAAAAAGTCACCAAAGGTGGGATTGACAACCAGTATGTCAGGAAACTGCGTACGCAGACAATCATTAAGCGCCTCTACCGACAACAACTCCACCGGTTGAATCTTTAAATTGGGTAAACGTTTCAGGGCCAGTGTCAGACCACTGCGTATGATCACCGAAGTCTCGGCGACAGCTATACGGATTGATTCATTA
>OHJP01001328.1_pt1 | contig 10614 bp, 10 predicted proteins | sample 1568591 | NCBI WGS metagenome assembly OHJP01 (sample SAMEA3879567, study PRJEB24766) | human gut metagenome | biome: human-associated habitat; feature: feces | place: USA | collected 1985/1987
AGCAGGGACTGGAAAAGGTCTATGAGGATTACAAAGAGACGGCCCTGCGCAAATCCGAGCTTGCACTGAAGTTAAAAGAAGAAAGCTTAAAGAAGCAGATGAACGCAGATCTGGCAGCAGAACAGATCCTGATCCGGGAACAGACCGGAAAGCTCCTGCGGGAGTTGGATGAAAAGCTTTCTTCCGAAGTAAAGGGAAAGCTGGAACGCTATATGGCGACCAGCGCATATGAAACCTATCTGGTAAATCAGGCGCGTGAAATCGTGAAATTTGCAGATGGAGACGACGTGACCGTTTATATCGATCCGGAGGATATCTGCCATAAGAATGCGATTTCTGCAGGTGCAAACGTAGCCGTTACTGTGAGTGAATACAGCTTCGGCGGAGGCGTGCGTGCGGTAATTTCCAAACGCGGCATACTGATCGACCAATCTTTTGATACGAAACTGAAGGAAGCTTTTGATGGAAAGGAGGCGAGCCTTAGATGGAAAACTCGTTAAGCATTTATGGAATCAACGGCCCGCTGGTCACTGTCAAAGGTAAGACAGATTTAAAGATGAGCGAGATGGTATACGTCGGCAAAGAAAAGCTGGTCGGCGAGGTGATCCGTCTTTCTCCGGAGCTGGCGACGATTCAGGTATTTGAAGAGACGTCCGGTTTAAAACCCGGAGAGCTGCTGTATCCGACGGGCGCAACACTTTCTGTTACCCTGGCACCCGGCATCGTGTCCAATATCTTTGATGGTATTGAGCGCCCCCTTGCCGAAATTGAGAAAAAATCCGGTAAATATATCGACAGAGGCTTCTCTATGGATTCTCTGGATACTCACAGGAAATGGCAGACGAAGCTGTGTGTAAAGCCCGGAGACAGAGTATCCGGCGGTACGATTATTGCAGAGGTACCGGAAACTCCCGCCATTGTGCATAAGGTAATGGTGCCTCCCGACGTGGAGGGTATTGTGGAAACAGTTGTTCCGGACGGTGAGTATACGATCAACGATACGATCGTAACTCTGCTGTTAAAGGATGACAGTGTAAAAGAGCTGACCATGACCCAGAAATGGCCGATCCGAATTCCCAGACCGAATCAGAAACGACATCCGGCATCCCGCCCGCTTGTAACCGGACAGCGTATCCTGGATACCCTGTTCCCTATCGCAAAGGGCGGCACTGCGGCGATCCCCGGCGGTTTCGGTACCGGTAAGACCATGACTCAGCACGCAATCGCAAAATGGTCTGATGCAGATCTGATCGTTTATATCGGCTGCGGTGAGCGAGGAAACGAGATGACGGAGGTTCTGGAGGATTTCTCCAAGCTGATCGACCCCAAGTCCGGAAATCCCATGATGGACCGTACCGTTCTGATCGCCAATACCTCCAACATGCCTGTGGCGGCGCGTGAAGCGTCGATCTACACCGGCATCACTCTCGCTGAATATTACCGTGATATGGGCTACCACGTGGCAATGATGGCCGACTCCACCTCTCGTTGGGCGGAGGCGCTCCGGGAAATCTCCGGCCGATTAGAAGAAATGCCCGCGGAGGAGGGCTTTCCCGCCTATCTTCCCTCCCGTTTGGCGGATTTCTACGAGCGGGCCGGCCGCGTCCAGACTCTTTGCGGCCAGGAAGGCTCCGTATCCGTTATTGGCGCCGTTTCACCTCAAGGCGGCGATTTTTCCGAGCCGGTAACCCAGAATACCAAGCGATTTACCAGGTGCTTCTGGGCTCTGGATAAGTCTCTGGCTTACGCCAGGCATTACCCCGCCATCAACTGGATGACCAGCTACAGCGAGTATTTTACCGACCTGGATCCCTGGTTTGAAAAGAATCTGGGCAAGGATTTCATCCAATACCGTACCCGGATCAATTCTATCCTTCACGAGGAAAGCCAGCTGATGGAAATCGTCAAGCTCATCGGCGCCGACGTGCTCCCCGACGACCAAAAGCTGGTCATTGAAATCGCCCGTGTGATCCGGGTGGGCTTTTTGCAGCAGAACGCTTTCCATCCGGACGATACCTTTGTGCCTCTCACCAAGCAAAAGCTGATGATGAAGGTGATTCTTTATTTGAACAAGAAAGCCAGACAGCTGATTTCGGCCTCTATTCCGATTTCCCGGATCATAGAGCTTGGCTTATTCGACAAGCTTGCCACCATGAAGTACGACATTCCCAACGACAAGCTTGAAATGTTCGACGATTATATTAAGGATATCGACACGTCCATCGCCGCCCTGTTAGATCCTAACGCGGCGAAAACCGGCGCGGCTGTACCGGCGCCTGCCGGGATAAAAGCATAAGCCCGATACCTGGAAAGGAACATGAAACTATGATTCTTGATTACGTTGGCGTAAAAGAAATCAATGGTTCCCTGATCGTGTTAGACGACGTGGACCACGCTTCTTATGAAGAGATGGTGGAAATCCATCTGGATAACGGCACCCGGCGCCAGGGCAGGATTGTGCAGATCGAGGGTAAACGGGTGGTAATCCAGGTGTTCGAGGGCACCCATTCCATTTCTCTGGGCAACACCCGCACCCATCTGATCGGCCGGCCCATGGAGCTTCCCCTGTCCGAGGAAATTCTGGGCCGCACCTTTGACGGAGCCGGACATCCCATCGACGGGCTGGGAGAAATCTTCCCGGAAAAGCGAATGGACATCAACGGCACCGCCATCAATCCGGTTTCCCGGGTGTATCCGAAAAACTATATCTGCACGGGCATTTCCTCCATCGATGTGCTCTGCACCCTGATCCGCGGCCAGAAGCTTCCTATCTTCTCCGGCTCCGGTATGCGCCACAACGACCTGGCCGCTCAAATCGTCCGTCAGGCTAAAATCGCTAATGATGAAAGCGCCCAGTTCTGTATTGTGTTCGCCGCTATGGGCGTGCAGAAGGACGTTGCCGACTATTTCCGCCGCTCCTTCGACGAATCCGGCGTGCTGCAAAAGGTAGTGATGTTCGTTAACCTGGCCAACGACCCGGTGATCGAGCGCACCCTGACCCCCCGCTGCGCTCTGACCGCCGCCGAATACTTGGCCTTTGAGAAAAATATGCACGTCCTGGTGGTTATGACCGACATGACCTCTTACGCCGAGGCCCTCCGTGAATTCTCCTCCTCCAAGGGTGAGATTCCCGGCCGGGGCGGTTATCCCGGCTATCTGTACTCCGACCTTGCCTCTATGTACGAACGCGCAGGCATGGTAAAGGGCCGGGAGGGCTCTGTGACCCAGATTCCCATTTTAACCATGCCCAACGACGACATTACCCAGCCGGTGCCCGATTTGACCGGCTATATCACAGAAGGACAGATCGTTTTAGACCGTTCCCTGGAGGGCGGCGGCATTTATCCTCCGGTTTCCGTCCTGCCGTCCCTTTCCCGTCTGATGAAGGACGGTATCGGCGCAGGTTTTACCCGTGCGGATCATCAGGATCTGGCAAACCAGCTCTTTGCCTCCTATTCCAAGGTGATGGACGCCAGAAGCCTGGCCTCCGTTATCGGCGAGGAGGAGCTTTCTCCCAACGACAAGCGGTTGCTGGAATTTGGCAGGCTGTTTGAGGAACGGTTTATCACCCAAGGCTCTCACGAATCCAGAAGCATCGAGCAAAGCCTGAATTTAGGCTGGGAGCTTCTATCCACACTTCCACGTTCTGAACTGGACCGTGTGGATCCTAAGCTTTTGGATGAATTTTACAAGCCCAAGAATTTGGAGGCTTCAGATCAGGCTAAGGTGGCCGCTGCGGTAGATTTGTCTCCGGAGGATCTGACCAGCCAGGTAAAATCATTTAATGAGGCGCAGTAAGCAGTAAAGCGAGGTGACTTTCCGTTGAGTATACAAACCGCTCCCACAAAGGGCAATCTGATGGCAACAAAGAAATCCCTTGCCCTTTCCAAAACCGGATACGACCTTCTGGATCGGAAACGGAATATTCTAGTTCGGGAAATGATGACCCTAATCGACCGGGCGACGGAAATTCAGAATACCATCGACGACACCTATTCCAAGGCTTACTTAGCCTTGCAGCGCGCAAACACTACCTTGGGGATCTGCGAGGAGCTGGCCGGAACGGTGCCCGAGGAGGAATCCCTTGGCTTATCCTATCGCAGCGTCATGGGCGTGGAAATCCCTATTGTATCTATCGACGACCGAGAGGATAACCATATTCCCTATGGCCTGATCTCCTCCAACGAAATGCTGGATGAGGCATATGCCAGATTCCACAGGGTGAAAGAATTGACTGCTGAGTTAGCGGAAATCGAAAACAGCGTTTACCGGCTGGCGGATGCCATTAAAAAAACACAAAAACGCGCAAATGCGCTGAAAAATATTATGATTCCCAGATTTGAGGCAACGGTGAAAATGATTACCAGCGCTTTAGACGAAAAAAGCCGTGAGGATTTCTCACGGCTGAAAATCATCAAGGCGCAGAAAGCGAAAAAGGCCGGGCAAAACGAACAGCAAACCCAATAAAAAAGCGAAAGATTTTTTAATCTTTCGCTTTTTTATTTTATGGAAGCCATTCGAAAATATCATTAGGGTCTTGGGATAAAATAAATTCATCGGTAAGCCTTGCCTTTCGTGTTTTTATCGGATTTTTCTTTCAATAAAATTTAGACACGGCTTCCAACAGCGGAAAACCTTTCTCATGCTCAGATTTCATAAGCTCTCTTTTCCCACTGCGCCGTATAACGGAGAAATTACCGGCCATACTAGGAGTAAGCGGAAATCCGCTTATTCTAAAAAGGAGTGAAACCCATGCTTGATAAACTCGCTTTGATCTTAACCATTATCGGCGGCATCAACTGGGGCCTGATCGGAATTTTCCAGTTTGACTTGGTGGCCTGGATCTGCGGAGGCCAGGGATCTATTATCAGCCGGATCATTTACACGATCGTGGCACTGGCGGCTATCTGGTGTATTTCCCTGCTGTTCCGGGAACACGATACCGTTGCCGAAGGCCACCACGCCTGACAAAATAAAGCTGCGGCAAATGGTATGCCGCAGCTTTTTATTTTGTCAAATGCTAATAGGAGCGAGCCAAATAAAAGGCTCAATCGGAATATTCCTCAAAATCCAGAAAGCGGGCAGCAAAAACACCAATACCCGACTAAAGCCCGGGTGGTACCACGGGTTTGGCAGCTTATCGCAGCCAGTGAATATCTTAATACCGTAACGAAGCATGGTGTAGCCAATTAACGGCACCGCAATAAGAGCCAATATATTACACCGCGCCGCAGTTACGATATCCAAATGAAGCAGCGAATAACACATCCGGCCCGTACCGCAGCCAATGCAATAAAAACCTGTCCATTCATAAAAAAAGCAAGGCGGCATCCAGCTGATTTCCCCAGGCTTATGAAAGTACAAAAAGACGGCGCCTGCCGCGCAGAGAAAAACCAGCACGGCAAACGCAGTCCTTGGATACCTTTTAAAAGGGTTTTTAGACCTCATGGATTAATAATAGTAATAATAAGAGGAGGCAGCCATACCGCCAATAATACCGCCAATAATTCCCAGCACAATGGCAATCGCGCCCAAAACGGTAGCGATAATGCAGAAGGTTTTGGCATTTTTCGAAGCGTTCATAGCGCCCTCATAGTCGCCCATCGCAATCAGGTTATTTACCTTACTGGCATATACAATAGCGGGGATCGCCAGAGGCCAGCACAGAAAAATACAAACGATCGCCCACGCCAGATAGTTGCTGATGTGAGGCGCCGGCTGCTGGGGCTGCTGCGGATAAGCCGGAGGAGGCGCCACGGGAGGCTGAGGCGGAACCGCGTTATAGGGCGGCTGTTGAGGATAAACCGGGGGTTGAGGGGGCGCCACGGGAGGCTGGGGCGGAACCGTATTATAGGGCTGCTGGGGAGCGACCGGCTGCTGAGGAACCGGGTTCTCCGCGGGAGCTGCCGGAGCCTGAGGCTGTTCCACAGGCTGCTGGGCCTGTTCTACCGTAGCCTGTGGCTGCTGGGGAGCGTTGGTATCCGCCCACAAGGGGGCGCCGCAATGCTCGCAAACAGAATTTCCACTGGCTGTTTCTTTACCACACTGAGGACAGAACATAGTTTAAGTACCTCCAAACTAATAAATTTATCAATCATCAAAAGGGCTGATGATCAGAGCTTATTTTAGGGCTTCCACAATCTCTTTGGTATCCCTGGCTATCACCAATTCTTCATTGGTGGGAATAACGTAGACCTTGACCTTGGAATCGGGAGATGAAATCAAGCCTTCCTTGCCTCTGATCATCTCTTCATTCAGCGCCGGGTCAATCTTAACGCCAAGATAGGTCAAGCCATCGCCGATGACCTGGCGGTGATGAGCCTGATTTTCGCCCAAACCGGCGGTAAATACAATCACGTCACAGCCGTTCAGAGCGGCGGCAAAGGCGCCGATAAACTTGATAATTTCATACTCCAGCATGGCGTGGGCCAAAATAGCCCTGGGATTTCCCTCCTGGGCCGCCTTGGTCACGTCGCGGTCGTCGCTGGAAACACCGGAAATGCCCAGCATACCGGATTTTTTATTCAACAGCTCGCTCATATCGTGAGGAGTAATGTTTTCCTTTTCCATAATAAAGGTCACGACAGAGGGATCCAGGGTTCCGGTACGGCTGCCCATCATAAAGCCATCCAACGGGGTCAGGCCCATACTGGTGTCGATCACTTTTCCATCCTGAATCGCCGAAATCGAGGAGCCGTTGCCCAGATGGCAGGTAATCATTTTCAGATCTTTCAGATCTTTACCCATCAGCTTCGCGCAGCGGTGGCTTACATATCGGTGAGAGGTTCCATGGAAGCCGTAACGGCGAACAGCGTACTTTTCATAATATTCATAAGGAATGGGATACATGTATGCTTTTGGCGGCATGGTGGAATGGAAAGCCGTATCGAATACAACAACCTCGGGCACAGACTTGCCGAACACCTCGATGCAGGCCCGGATGCCCTGGACGTGCGCTTTATTATGTAAAGGAGCCAAGGGAATCAGGCTTTCAATGCCCTCTATAACCTTATCGTCTACCAGAACAGACTTGCTGAACAGCGCGCCGCCCTGTACGATGCGGTGGCCTACCGCGGAAACCTCGTCCAAAGACTTAAGCACTCCCACCTCGGGATCGATCAAAGCGTTTTTCACCTGAGTAAAGGCGGCGGTATGATCCGGCATAGAAACCGTGACATGCTTTTCCCGGCCGTCGTTGGTCTTATGGGTAAAAATACCGTCCTCCATTCCGATTCTCTCACAATTTCCCTTTGCCAGAACGGATTCGTCATCCATGTCGATGAGCTGGTACTTCAGGGATGAGCTGCCAGCATTGATTACCAGAATCTTCAAAACATTTCCTCCTAAAACCCTATTTGATGTTAAATTGAAGTTTTATCCAAAGGCTGCTTGCAAACCTTAAAAACTTACAGTAATATAATAATACATTACAGAAATGATTTCAAGGACAATCCCTTGGAAAAACGCGACTTTTCCAACTTTTTGGCGATAAGCGGAAACGATTTTAAAAATGTGAAGGCGTATTTTTATGATTCATAATGATAATACTTCCAAGGTTGCGGCGGTGATCTGCGAATATAACCCGTTTCATGCCGGGCATGCCTATCACCTGGCCCAAACCCGTTCCCTAGGCGCCACCCATATTGTGGCCATTATGAGCGGCAGCTTTGTCCAGCGGGGCGAACCGGCTATGTTTTCCAAATGGTCCAGAGCCAAATGCGCCCTGGCCGGCGGCGCGGATTTAGTGCTGGAGCTGCCCCTTCCCTGGTGCATGTCCAGTGCGGAAGCCTTTGCAAGAGGCGGTGTAGCCCTGGCTCACGGGCTGGGCTGTGTGGATCTGCTCAGCTTCGGCAGCGAGCTAGGGGAAACCTCTCCTTTGCTCCAGGCCGCTGAGGCCGCTGTCTCTCCGTTGATTCAGGAAAAAATCCGGCTTCTGCTTTCAGAGGGATTTTCTTATCCCTCGGCCAGAGAGAAAGCAATTGAGGCTCATTTTGGCTCAGACATTTCCCGGCTGTTTCAGGAACCCAACAATATTCTAGCAATCGAATACTGTAAAGCTCTGACCCTGCTTTCCTCCCCAATTCAGCCAATTACAATCTCAAGGGCCGGCGCTTCTCACGATGCATCCGAGCCTTCGAGGGGTTCCGGCGGCTTTGCCAGCGCTTCCTATCTGCGCGCCCGCCTGTTAAGAAAGGATTATGATGGCGTAAAGAGTTTTATTCCGGAGTCTGTGCTTACGATTCTTCTGGAGGAAATTCAGACCGGAAGGGCTCCTTGCTCTTTAGCCGCACTGGAGCGGCCTATTTTGGCGGCTCTACGCAATCTTTCCCCCGAGGAACTGGCGAAACTGCCTGACGTTTCAGAAGGATTAGAGTATCGAATCGCTTCAGCGGTAAGGAAAACGACATCTTTAGACCAATTATTTGCAGAAATTAAGACAAAACGGTATACACACGCCAGAATTCGGCGTATAATAGTATCGGCATTTTTACAAATGACCTGTGATTATAATTCACAGATTCCTCCCTACCTTCGGGTTTTGGGCTGGAATGATAAGGGTACCGAAATTTTAAGAACCGCCCGCCGCACCGCTTCACTGCCAATCGTCATGCGCGGCGGCGATTTAAAAAAATTGGCAGAAGGCGCTTTGACTATTGCCCAGCTGGGGAGCCGGGCCGAGGATCTTTACTCGCTGTCTTCTCCCGAGATCCAGCCTTGCGGGTTGGATTTTACCAGCAGTGCCGCCAGGCAGCGTTCTTAGCGCCAGACTCAAAAAGGAGTGATTTCCATGGCATGTGAAATCAAGGAATTGGAATTTGAGAATTACGGCAACTGCCTTTCTGTCAGTAACGGCATGATTGAGGCAGTCGTCACCATCGACGTAGGTCCCCGTATTATTTATTTCGGCTTCATCGGCGGAGAAAATGTCCTTTACAACGATCTGAACCGGGAATACCGCCGCGCCGAACCAATTCTACAGGAACACTACGGAGAAAACGCCCAATATTTTGCTTACGGAGGCCACCGCCTCTGGACAAGTCCTGAAAGAATGCCTGAATCCTACTACCCGGATAATAAGCCTGTGATTTACGCCATTCTGCCTGAGAGCGTGTCCTTTACCCAGCCTCCGCAGGAGGAAAACGGCCTTGCCCTCACGATGGAAATCATGATGTCCGACAATGCCAAGGATATGATGGTAGTTCACTCCGCGCAAAATTTAGTAAAGGATTCTATGCTGGAGGGCCTTTCCGGCTGCACGATGCTCCGTCCTGGCGGAACCCTGATCATTCCTCAGAATTCAACCGAGGAAAGCCCATATATTCCCAACAGAAGCTATGCCTTTTGGCCCTATACCCGAGTCAGCGACATCCGGATCGATTTTAGGGAAAAATATATCACTGTTCGGCAGAATCCCACTTTTTCTAATCCTTTCCGTATGGGCACCAACAACTATTCCAACTGGGCCGCCTACTTGAATCAGGGACTCCTTTTTGTGAAGCATTACGTCCACAATAAAAGCGCCCGGTATCCTGATTTTAATTCCTCCTTTGAGGTCTATACCGATGATAAAATGCTGGAAATCAAAACTTTAAGCCCGCTTTACCGTATGGAGCCCAAGGAAACGATCCGCCATGTAGAAAACTGGTCTCTCAGCAAGGCGCCGGGAGCGTACGACCTCTCCACAGACGAAGGCGTCGACGCAATGCTCGATTCTCTCTGATGTCAGCCTTCTTTTCACTTTTCTGGGTCAGCACGCAGCTTTGACAAGCGCATAAGGCTCCGATAAAATAACGCAAAAAACACCCAACGCTGAAACTAGGCGCTGGGTGTTTCCTTTTCTCTATAGGTTTTATGCCTGACAGATTCCTTAAAATATCTTTGCAAGCAGATAATTCCCGAATACCAGATAACATTCCTCAGAGAGTGCCGAAAATGCGGTCTCCCGCGTCGCCAAGGCCAGGAACAATGTAGCCGTGGTCGTTAAGGCGCTTATCCATCGCCGCGCAGTAAACCGGCACATCCGGATGGGCCTCGGTAAAGGCTTTCATCCCTTCGGGAGCGGCGATAATGCACATAAATTTGATGCTCTTGGGATGGCTGCGCTTAATAATCCCGATGGCATCGATCGCGGAGCCGCCGGTAGCCAGCATCGGATCCAGGACGATCACATCCCGTTCGGTAATATCGCTGGGCAGCTTGCTGTAATACTCCACCGGCTTCAAGGTTTTCGGGTCCCGGTAAAGGCCGATATGACCTACCTTTGCCGCGGGCACCAAAGCCAATACGCCGTCCACCATGCCTAAGCCCGCCCGCAGAATCGGGATAAAGGCCATTTTGCGACCGGCAATTACCTTTGTGGTGGCCGGACCAATGGGAGTTTCAATCCGCGCATCCTCCAGAGGTAAATCCCTGGTGGCCTCATAGCACATCAGCATACCGATTTCGCTGACCAGCTCCCGAAATTCCTTGGATCCGGTATCCTTGCTCCTGAGGAACGTAAGCTTGTGCTGAATGAGAGGATGGTCCATGACAAATACCTGGTTTTCCATTTTTCAACGCCTCCTACAATTTTTCTCCGTTCTCAATGGCGGCGATCTGCTGAATCCGCTCTAA
>OHJP01001331.1_pt1 | contig 10601 bp, 11 predicted proteins | sample 1568591 | NCBI WGS metagenome assembly OHJP01 (sample SAMEA3879567, study PRJEB24766) | human gut metagenome | biome: human-associated habitat; feature: feces | place: USA | collected 1985/1987
ACCAAGGCTGCCGTGGAAGAGGGCATCGTAGCTGGCGGCGGTACCGCTCTGCTGAACGCCATTCCCGCGGTAGCAAAGCTGGTAGAGGAATCCCAGGGCGACGAAAAGACCGGCGCGGCCATCGTGCTGAAGTCTTTGGAGGAGCCGGTTCGCCAGATCGCCGCGAACGCCGGTGTGGAAGGCTCTGTGATCGTTGCCAATATCGTGAACGCCAAGAAGGTTGGTTACGGCTATAACGCGCTGACCGAAGCCTACGGCGACATGATCGAGCAGGGTATCGTGGATCCTACCAAGGTGACCCGTTCCGCTCTGCAGAACGCCGCTTCCGTGGCCGCGATGGTTCTGACCACCGAATCTCTGGTGGCTGACAAGAAAGAGCCGGCCGCTCCCGCTATGCCTGCTGATCCCGGCATGGGCGGCATGTATTAATCAAAATTTTCCTGGAACCCGGGACAGAAATATAAGTGGATCAAACAGCCCGTTAAAATCTGCGCCCGGTCACGCTGGGGACCGCCTGGGTATGACAGGATTAGCCTAAGGGAGTAGCTTTGAAAATTTGTTAATTTTTGAACAAAATCCTGCTTTTTGGAGATTTGTAATTTGCTTCTGATTCTGTTATGATAATACCAATGCAAAGCTTAGCAGAAACAAACGTTGGGAAAGGAGGATTTTCATGGATGTTATGCAGTATATCTGGATTGCCGCCATTGTGCTGTTGGCGATTTTGGAAGGAGCGACGGCCCAATTGGTGAGTATTTGGTTTGTAATCGGCGGCATTGCGGCTTTGATTACCAGTATTTTTACCGACGCGATTTGGATTCAGCTTACCGTTTTTGTGCTGGTTTCTATTTTATCCCTGTTGCTTACCAGACCTTTGGTCAAAAAAGCCATGTCATTTAAAAAGGAAGATACCAACGCGGGAAGAGTGGTCGGGCAAAAGGCCATTGTCATAGAAACCATTGAAAACGACGAGGGAAAAGGACAGGTCAATGTGTGCGGCAGCATCTGGACTGCCCGCTCCATGGACCAGACTGTCATTCCCAAGGGTGCTTCAGTGCTGGTGGACGCGATTGAGGGTGTCAAGTTGATCGTTCATCCCTTAGAAGAGAAAGAATAACGGAACAACAAAGGAGGAACTGTTATGCCTATTGAAATTATTGTGCTTTTGATCCTGTTGGTTATCCTGCTGTTGATTATTATCTGCAATATCAAAATCGTGCCCCAAGCTCAGGCTTATGTTATGGAGCGCTTAGGCGCTTACCACTCCACCTGGGGAACCGGACTCCACGTAAAGATTCCTTTCGTGGACCGGATCAGCCGTAAGGTATCCCTGAAGGAGCAGGTAGTGGATTTTCCGCCCCAGCCGGTAATCACCAAGGATAACGTAACGATGCAGATCGACACTGTAGTGTATTTCCAGATTACAGACCCGAAAATGTATACCTACGGCGTGGAACGCCCGATCTCCGCGATTGAAAATCTGACCGCTACCACTTTGAGAAATATCATCGGCGATCTGGAGTTGGACCATACCCTGACTTCCCGCGATGTGATTAATACCAAAATTCGTGTGATTTTGGACGAAGCAACCGACGCCTGGGGGATCAAGGTTAACCGTGTGGAACTGAAAAATATCCTGCCGCCTCCAGAGATTCAGGATGCCATGGAAAAGCAAATGAAAGCGGAGCGTGAGCGCCGCGCCAAGATTCTGGATGCCGAGGGCGCCAAGAGAAGCGAGATTCTGGTGGCCGAGGGCCATAAGGAAGCGGCGATTCTGCGCGCCGACGCTATGAAGGAAACCAAAATCCGAGAGGCCCAGGGTGAGGCGGAGGCGATCCGCTCCGTACAGCAGGCCTATGCTGACAGCTTGAAGCTTCTGAATGAAGCTAAGCCTACCGACCGGGTAATCGCCCTGAAGAGCCTGGAGGCTTTCCAAAAGGCTGCCGACGGCAAGGCAACCAAGATCATTATTCCCTCCGAGATTCAATCTATGGCGGGCTTAGCCGCCTCAGTGAAAGAGCTTTTCGTGGACGGAAATATTTCAGACCAGCAGTAGCACTATGATTTGGGAATAGAATCCAGAGGCTGTCAGAAATCATGAGCGTAAGTTACAAGCTCGAATTTGATAGCGCCGCCGGAGCCTGTTGAATACAGGCTCCGGCTTTCTTTTTATCATTCATCTGTTTTCCTTGAAAGAAAAAAGGAAAACTCGGCAAAATCTCCAGAAACCCAATAAAAATGCGGCAAAAATATTACTTGAAAAATTTCAGGAATTGCAATAGAAACTTGTAATTGTATAAAAAGAAGCCGAGAACCCGCATAAACACTGAATTTTTTGTTTTCTTGCTTCCTCTGTGGCTCTAAAATGGTTCTAAAAAGAACCCCCACCGGGGAAAGGAGAAAAGCCCGGTAGGGGAGAAGGAAAGTCCCACGCAAGCCTCACGCGGCCCTAGTGGGATATATGGGGGTCGGTGGTTCACACCGACCCCGTTTTAATTAGGCACCCTGATACATTTTTACGAAACTTCCAATCTCAGAAGCGGCACCTGCAACGCAGCGAACTCCGGCTTTTTCGGTGTTGGTATCAAAATCTGTCCACAGATTGATTTCAGGCTGTCCCGCATAGTTGAGATGGATCCGGCGACCGTCCCCAAAATACACAACGTTGGCGGGAATTTGGCTGTCAATCCGAATACGATACCCAAGCGGGGCTTGTTCAGAAATTGGTTTGCTTGGGTCTAGAATCGGTCTTTTTTGATCGTCCTTTAAACTAAGCAGCCAGTTGAAATAAGTAGAACTAGAAACATACCACTGAGCATTGTCAATGAAATCCGGGCCTAACATTCCGGCTAACTTCACCATATCGGTGAACGTAGGGGCGGTGCTTGCCGCAAGTTTAACGGCGTTGGTGTCATCGGTATAGGATAGACCAGCAACCGCATCCAGACAAATACCGTCCATTTTCTTAAGCATAGAAGCCATTAGAGTATTGGTCACGATTGTTTCAAGATTTCCAGCGGCGATCCTGACACCCATAGCACTGTATCCAGTGTTATAAGCATACTCGGAATGACTAATTGTTAATTTTCCCGGAACATATCCGTTTGTGGTGATTGCGGCGTTTTCCGTGTGCTCCTCTACGGTTTGTAGGGTAGCGATAGGAAGAACTAAGTTTCCCGCATGGTCAATAGCGGTCTTGGTTGCGTCTTCTAAAAATGCGCCTGGGGTCTTTTCAATGATAAACTGGTCAAGGATAGTTGTTGGAATTACATTAGTCATAGTGCTGGTGCTTCCGGCAGCTCTCTGCTCAACTAATTCATTGAAAAACTTTCTTTTTTCTGCATTTGCCATTTCATTCATAATATTTTTACTCCTCTCATAGTTAAAAGAATTTTGTTTTTTGGTAAAGTTTTTAAAATCGGGATGCGGCTCGTAAGATCTCTTACTATAGCCGTACTCTGGATTAATGGAATCATAAAGCTCTAGAAGCTCTTTGGGTATCGATGCAAGTACTATAGTTCTTAGCGGGATCTTACGTTTTGCAAATGCTCGCATTTGTTCTTCTGTATTCGGAGCCATTTGTAAACCGTCCCAGCCATAAAAACTAGACCTATGGCGATCCACTCTTTCAATTTTTTCAGCAATATCCCGATTCAATTCTTCAATCTCGGAAATAATGCTTGCGAGCATATCGCTTTTTTCATTAACAGTGTTAACATCATCTGGAACGCCCTCCGGTTTCCAGCTTCTAATGTCACATGCTTTTTGCTCTAATGATTTCAAGCGATCCAGATCATACTCCAAGCCCGCAAAACGATCTTCTTTCCTCATTTCAGGGATCGGAGGGAGAACTTTTTTCCCCATGTCTGCTAGTTTTCTATGGACATACGAGCGTTGTTCTTCCGCAATGTGTCCAGCAGCGCCCGATCTGGCAAAAACACAAGTCTGCTCATAGGCAGGGAATGTCACCACGGCAACATCCCACAGCTTCCCGATTTTAGTTATTGTGTTTGTCCGTTCTGCCTTATTGTAGCTTTGCTCTTCAATATTGAAAGCAAAAGACATTTTAGACAGGTTTCCGGCCTGGATTTCTTCCCATACCTCGCGCCCTCTGGTCGTGGTAAGAGTTGCGGACACTTTCAATCCGTGGTCATCAACTTGTAAAACCAAATTTCCGGCCTTAGTTCTTGCGATGGGTGCGCCCTCGTGATCGACATTTAAAACAACGTCGCTCATGTCGCAACCGTCAAAGGCGTTTTTGCTAATCACTTCAAAAAATTCAGTCCCAGTGAAAGGATCACGGTCCAATAAAGTTTTTTGCTCAAAGACAACCGCATAACCTTCAATTTTATTTCCCTCTGGTTGTAAATCAAAGGCGCGGTATTGTCTTCCGTCTTTAGAACTTAAAATATTAACACCTCATTTCAATTTGATGGTTTTGCCCTCTGGCGTGGCAAATGTCCTCTGACAAATGCCTTATATTTATCAAATAAAGCCGATTGGCCTTATTCTCATTAACCCCTTTAATGTGTGTTCATTCCAGAGTTGGAAAAAGTTGCCCCCACCGGTCCCTAAGATTGTAAGTTTAGCAAGCTTACCCGGGGGGGATTGCTGCTATATGCGATTTCTTTTGTTGGTTTTTCCATGCAAAAAACTCAATGAGTTCGATTACATCGTCGCGATCCGATGGAGAAAGTGCGGTTATTTCTTCTATTAATTCCCAATCATCACGCATTTTTTCGGAATATTGATACGGCTCATTATTTGATTCCATAAATTTAATTAAGTTTTGATTTGGCTGTTTCCCTACATGGGCGCAATATTCCAGATATTCAGAGACTTCAAAGGGTTGCTTTTTTGTGGGATTTGTGGTATCTTGTAATTGGTTTTTATTGTTTGCACCGTTGACAGTTGCCGCTGTCTCGGTGCTTTTTTCTTTTGTCTGAACACAATCACACTTTTCCCCTGGGTCTAAGCTGGCCCCGCATTTAGGGCACGTGGTATAGTAACTCATTGTGTTAGCTCCTTTCAAATATGTGCTTATTTGACCCCTTACCGTCAGAGACACAGAACATGGTCAAGTAAACAAAAAAGCTAGTATTTATGCGGCCTGGCTTACTTGACCACCTGGGCGAGTAAGCAACGCTTATTTGACCATTTTAACCTCTTACTTGACCACCTGGTCAAATAAAGAAAAATATAGTAATAATCAGGTTTTTTACTCTTATTTGTCCATCTGGGTGTTCCTGACGGGGCTAGTTATCAAATGGGCCTGTAAAATCTTCCGTTGTTTCTGTAAATCTAACCTTTTCTATGTGCCACGTTTTTTCTTTGGAAAATCCGGTGGAAAAATACTTTATATCGCCGTTTTTCTTTAGATCGTCTTTTGCTCTGCGGGTTGTTCTGTAGCTATACCCGGCTTCCTTGGCTTGTTCTTCCAGGTCTTTGGTTTTCATAGAGCCGCCTGCCTCGTCCAGTGCGTGAAGTATGTATTCCTTGCAATCGTCACGTTTGGGCGCTGATGTTGCCGCTGCGGCATCTGCCATATAGTCCTTGTCACGCTTCCAAGAAGTTCCCTCGCGTTGGATTAATCCGTCCTGATCGATAGAAAATAAAATAGTTTCCTGCAATTCGGTATAATTATTTTTTTCATTCGATAGGTAGCGGATTCCCTGATCTTCGGTAAATCCAGCCATAATGACCGATCTGGCAATATCCCATAGATCGGCGCTGTCTGCGATCCGATCCCGTCCATAAGCACCCTTGCGCTTGTTGGTGTGGCACACTACCAGAAAGGTTGTCCCATATTCTTCACCAAGGCTAATTAGCGGGGCCATACAGTCCCGCATGGCGTTCCTGCTGCCCATATTGATATCAGGAGCGACGAACCCTTGCACCGGGTCAAAGACGCATAAAACGAGCCGGAAGCTGCTTATAAACTGCTTCATTTTATCACTTCCGAATTTCATGTCACGTAGTTGTCCGTCTTCGTCTTTCAGAAAATCGGGGCTTATAATGTTTTTTAGGTTTGCTCCTGCAAGGCGCAGCTTCTTTTTTAGTTTCTTCCTTACGCTGTCCTCCGTGGTCAAGAAACCAACTTTTTCCGGCTTGCGTGTATATCCGGGCGGGTCTAGGATACATGAGGCCCCATTACTTACCGCCGAAATAAGATTACACCAAACTGTAGTTTTACCAACGCCGCCATCCGCTGCCATTAGTGTTATTTGTCCCTCTGGAATCCACCCCGGAATAATCCAGGTCGCTTCCTCTTCCTCAAATTCGTCCAATGTTTTGAAGCAGGATAGAAAAGAATTGTCCTCTATATCTATCATGGCTTCTCCAGCTGCTGGCTGCCATTCTTTCGTGACCGTGACAAGCGCCTCCAGCTTAATTAAAACGTCCTCGGGCTTGTCCATCTGGAACACGTCGGAAATATCGCCCTTTTCCGGTAGCTCAGGCCATTCATCGGTGAGGCTAATAATCTTTACACTGTTGGCCTTGCCTGTCAGTTCGTTGGCTTCTGTTCTGGCTAATTCCTTCCCGGGGCTGTCATTGTCAGGAATGATGATGATATCCTTACCCGTCAAGATTTCGGTATAATGTGGATACCACTTGCTTTTGGCTCCATCTGGCGGTGAGGCGGCGGTCAGGCCGTGGGACATTAACGTTTCCACGTCTTTTTCTCCCTCAACCAAATACACCGGATTAGCAGCCTTTAGATTCTCCATGTTATAAAGCATGGGCTTAATCCCCTTGCGGCTGTATACCCACCCTTTCAGGCTGTCCCACTGTTCCCAGCGGAAAGACTTATCTGAAAACCGTACCTTATAAACCGGATTCATGCCGATTTCATCGGTATACCGGTATTGAGTGATTTTAGTTTTGGCCTGTGACTTTTCCGGGAAAATGTCTTTCATGGTTAATCCAAGCTCGCTGACGATTTCCTGAGGCGTACAGCCTACATGACAATTCAAAAGTATTCTGCCGTCATTGCCCTCGGAAACTGATAGGCTGGCGTGTTGGTCTTCATGCGCTGGACATTTGGCATAGTATTGATTTCCGCTTCCTTTGGTTACGCCTTTTAATCGTGGAAGAAATTCATTCAAGGTCAAATGTTATCACCTTCTATCTTTGCGCCGCTCCTCTATGTATCCTGCGGCAAGTAGTGCGTTTAGTGCTAATGAGATAATAAAGATCGCTGTAGTTAGTTCATTCATTGGAATCACCGTCAATCCCACCGTAATAATGCTCGTTGAAATACTTGCGCGGGCATTTGCCAGCGACTACAATAAACCCTTGCGCCTTTAACTGCTTATTCAATTCCTTAATAATCCGGTAGGCTGTAGTGGGGTGAACGTCAAGGGCCTTTGCGATTTCTTCAGCATCAATATAATACTTGTTTCCCATTTTTATCCCTCCATTTCGATGATTTCTGTTACATCGACACATAAAGCTTTAGCAATTCTGCCGATTGTAGAAGGCCTCACTCCTTTTCCAACTATGGCATTATTAAGCGTTGGTCTCGGTATATTTGCCTTTTTTGACAGGTCTCTAGAATCCATACAGGCTCTTGCCATTGCTAGTTCAAGCTTTTTCCGGTTTGCTTTCACGATTTTTCACCCTCTTTAAACACATTCAAATTGACTGTGTTTTTATTATATACAATCATTATGAGTATGTCAATAGAAGAAATGCAATCTTTTTGATTGTTTTTTAGACAAGTACATGATAATATTACAGTGAGGTGATAAAATGACACTGGGAAAACGTATACAGCTTGCTAGAAAAGCTAAAGGATTTACGCAAAAACAATTGGCTGAAGCTATTAATGCGGCAACGGGTACAATCCAACAATATGAACTTGATAAACGTCAGCCACGCATGGAGCAGTTTCAAAAAATTGCTAATGCTCTAGAAATATCAACAGCCGAATTAATGGGATATGAAAAAGGCAGTATTCCGCATTATTTGGAAACCGGTGATAAATCTGCAGCTTGGCGCAGACAAATGAATCTTGCTTTTAACAGACTTAACGAAACAGGCCAAGAGGAGGCCGCTAAGCGTGTTCAGGAACTTACTAATATACCGACATACCAAAGTGACAAAGACACCTGAATCGGTCTTGTAGCGAAAAATAGGGCGTGTTCCGAATTGGCCTTGAAGATGAAGAATGTAATCCAGGCGAAGGCGAAAGAGAATCAAAGACAATCCGGAGGCGATCAAAAATCGGTTAGTCAGAAATCTGACGAACCGAAAATTGAAAATATGCGAACCGACGAAGAACTTTCCAAGCTGGCCGGATTTAATCTAGGTGGCCTATATTTGGCGGCGGAAAATTCCGCCGTGAGGTTTTAGCCATACAGGGCGAAAAGGGCAACAAAAAAGCCGGGGGTATAAACCCTCGGCTAATAATTTATGTAAGTTATTCAGCTTTTTTGTATAAGGGAATCTTGACTTCAAGCTGTGCTTGCTCCGCCCAATCAAGAAGTGTGTTGACGGCGCTTCGTGTGACCTTGCTGTCTTCCTTGATGATTTCCACATCTTCCTTTAGTGTGGCTACATCGGCACGCAGTTCATTTTGGCCTTGCTCTAATTTGCCTAATCGTTCATTGATGGGTTGCAGCTTCATATCCATTAACTGAGCAATCGCCTGTAAATCATTTCGATCTAGCATATCGTTACCCCCTTTGTGGTTATGATTATACCACGAGAGGGGGCGGGGGACAAGATATAAAAAATGGTGGTGATTTTATGCCTGCAAATAAAGATGAAAAAAGGGGCACGTGGATAGCGCAGTTTTATTATACGGATTGGACGGGTGCCAGAAAGAAAAAGAAAAAACGTGGATTTGCAACAAAGCGGGAAGCGTTGGAATGGGAGAGGGATTTTCTCCAAATGCAAACGGCTAGCGTTAATATGAACTTGTCGGCTTTTTCTGATTTGTACCTGGAGGATATGGCCCATAGGCTCAGAAAGTCCACGATGGTAAATAAGCGGACACTGTTTGACCTGAAGATTAAGCCGTATCTAGGCCATAAGCCATTAAACGAGATCACCGCATCCGATATCAGGAAATGGCAAAATGAATTAATAGGCGAGGGGTACGCTCCAACCTATCTTAAAATTGTCAATAATCAGCTTACAGCCCTTTTTAACTATGCAGTGAAATATTACAGTCTAGCAGAAAACCCTTGTAAAAAGGCTGGGAGCATGGGGAAAAACAAGGCAGAGGAAATGCAATTCTGGACAAAAGACGAATATTGCCATTTTGCGGAGGCAATCAAGGAGGAACCACGCTTCTATGCCGCCTTTGAAACTCTGTACTATACCGGTATGCGAGTGGGGGAATTGACCGCCTTATATAAAGCTGATATAGACACTAAAGGCGGTGTTATCGTGGTCAATAAGTCCTACCAAATGATAGAGGGGGAGGACATAATCACAGAACCTAAGACTACAAAGAGCAAGCGGACAATCACAATACCGCAATTTCTTTGCGCGGAACTGGATAGCTATATAAGCCGCATGTACGGGCTAGAAGATGGTGACAGGGTATTCCCGTTCACAAGAAACGCCTTGGAGTACGCTATGCAGCAAGCTTGTGAAAAGTCCGGCGTGAAAAAGATTAGAATCCACGATCTAAGACATAGCCACGCAAGCCTATTGATAGAGATGGGATTCAGCCCGGTTTTAATTGCCGAAAGATTAGGCCATGAGAGCGTGGAAACCACCTTAAACACCTATGCTCATTTGTATCCAAGTAAGCAGGAGGAAGTGGCTCAGATGCTGGAAAAAATGCGGTGAACCGTGGTTCTAAAATGGCTCTAATTATTTTGGAAAATGGTAATATAGGCTAAAATTAGAAAATATGTTCGATTTAAAATGTCGATACGCCTAGAAAAATAAGGGTTGAATTTCAAGCCGAATTGCAATAGAATAAAATGTATAGAGTAGAATTTGGGGAGGACTGTGCGATGGGGTTCATGATGATGTTTTTGGTTGAGATTCATGGCGAAATCGCGAGAAGACCCGGATTAGAAGGCTAATGGGCAGGCTGCGGCTTTTTTGTGCTGCAGCCTGTATTTTTGTGAATGAAGCAAAGGAGAGAAAGAAAATGGCGGATTGTAAAAAAGTAGCGGTTATCATGGGGAGTGACAGCGATTTTCCAACTGTGTCCGGCGCGGTAAAGACCTTGAAGTCTTATGGAGTACCGGTGGAAGTGCATGTCATGTCTGCCCATAGAACGCCGGAGGAGGCCGCCCGGTTTTCCTCTCAGGCCAAAGCGGAAGGCTTTGGGGTTATTATTGCGGCGGCGGGGAAAGCGGCCCATCCTGGTGGGCGGCACTGGGCTGTGGCTGGATGCGGTGGTGCAGGGCCGGACCTTCGCCGGCGGCCACGCCGGCGGCGCTGTCCGCAGGGAGCTCCAGGCCCAGCTGGCCCGGGAGGGCATCGGCCCGCTTCTGGAGGAGCTGCGGCAGGTGGACCCGGAGGCGGCCGCCCGCCTTCACCCCAATGATGAAAAGCGCATCATCCGGGCGCTGGAGGTCTATTTGGCCACTGGAAAGACCATCACACAGCATAACCTGGAAAGCCAGGCGATC
>OHJP01001337.1_pt1 | contig 10574 bp, 8 predicted proteins | sample 1568591 | NCBI WGS metagenome assembly OHJP01 (sample SAMEA3879567, study PRJEB24766) | human gut metagenome | biome: human-associated habitat; feature: feces | place: USA | collected 1985/1987
ATTACGCTCGACCTGCCGGGGCACGGGATCTCGGTGGTCAAAGGGCCTGTACACACGATGGAATACCTGGCCGATGTGGTGAAGGATACGCTCGATGCGCTCGGTATCGCCCGCTGTACCCTGGTGGGACATTCGATGGGCGGTTACGTCGCCCTGGCTTTCTGCGAGAAATACCCCGAACGGCTCGACGGCGTGGTGCTGCTCAGTTCGACGCCGGACGCCGATACGGACGAAAAGAAAGAAAACCGCCTGCGGGAAATCAAATTGGTCGAAGCAGGCAAAAAGGACGCGCTGGCCCGCGTAGCTCCCGAAGCGGGCTTCGCTCCCGAAAACCGGCCGCGAATGCGCGACGAGATCGAAGATCTGGTCGAACAGGTATTCGTCACCGAAGACGAAGGGATCGCAGCCCTGCTGCGCGGTATGATCGAGCGGCCCGACCGCAACGAAATGCTCCGCCGCTCTGCGGTGCGGCAGCTCTTCATCTTCGGTAAGCACGACGGCTATATTCCCCTCGAAAAAGCCGAAGCACTGGCGGCGGCCCATCCTCAGGCTCGCATCGCCTGGCTCGAACATTCGGGACACATGGGATTCCTCGAAGAACCCGAAATCACGGCTCGGGCCCTGTTGGATTTTATGGGAACGGAAAACGAACCAGAATCCCGATAGCGAAAGTTTCCTAAAAGGGAAACTTTTTCATTTTTATTTCTCCAGACGCAGATGCAGAATCGGAAACGGCCGGTCGGCATCGTCCGTTTCGCTACGCCCGACAACCGCAAACCCCATACGCAGGTAAAAACCCACCGCCTGCGGATTCTGTTCATTGACATCGACCGAATCAGCTCCCTGGCGGGCGACGGCCCACTCCACCAACTTGCGTCCGCAGCCTCTGCCCCGGTATTCGGGCCGAACGAACAACATGGCGATATGACTTCCGTTCAGACCGATGAACGCCACGATACGCCCCGCATCCCGCAGGCAGCGAAGTTCGACCGCCGGCAGGTAGCGGACAGGCAACAGAGAACGCAATTCCCGAATATCCGCCTCGGAGAGAAAATCATGGGTAGCCCGCACGGAAGCCTCCCACACTTCGGCCAGCTCTTCGAAATCGTCCGGTCCGACCTTTACAACGCTCATCTGTCAATGATTAAAATATATCCGACGATCGCTTATTCGCGGTACTGGCCGCGTTTATGATTCCGAACTGTTCCCAAATCCCTTCCTCCGAAAGAATCTGCATTGTTACGCCCGGCATATAAGCGAATTCATTATCAACCGATAAAAAAGACGATCCCCGCCAGATGCGACAACAGCGCCAGGTCGATAAACAGATGCCAGACCAGGTGGTGGTAGCGGAATCCCTTCTTCGCATAAACGATCGCTCCGGCCGTATAGAGGACCCCGCCCAGCAGGATCAGCAACAGCAGAGGCAGCGAAGCGTTCCGAATCAGCCGAGGCAGGAAAAAGATCGCCGTCCAGCCCATCACCAGATAAATCGTCAGGCTCAAAGCCGGGATGGAACGCCGGGCCAGCGTCTTATACAGAATACCCAGCAGAACGGCCGTCCACTGCAAAACGGTGACGAAGACACCCTGCCAGCCGCCGATCACGAGCAGCGCTACGGGGGTATAGGTTCCGGCGATGGCGACGAAGATGAAGATATGGTCGAGCTTGTGGAAAACGGCCTTGTGCTTCGAATCCGGGCGCATCGAATGGTAGAGCGTCGAAGCGAGCAACATCAGAAAGATCGAAATGACGCAGACGCTTACCGACACCGACGCCAGCACGGGCCGGGCATCGTGCAGATAGGTCCACACCGCAGCGAAAGGCAGCAGACAAAGGGTCAGCGGCAGCATCACGGCATGCGAAACCGTGTTGGCCACCTCCTCGCCGTAGGTGGGTACGTAGGGCAAACGGACTTTTTCCTCTTTTTTCATAGACGACGTATAATTCTGTTCTACAAAGATACGTTTTTTATACAACTGCATCGGTTTTTGCACAAGATTATTCCGTGAAATCCCCGACGGCGCTTTGCGATGCCGAAGATTTTCGCTACTTTTGAAAAACAGTAAAACTTTCCGGAAAATGGATTTGACCCGTTATGACAAGCTGCGCAGCGCGATCCGCCGAACGCTCTCGCCCGACGAGGCGGCCGCAGCCGACCGCGCCCTGGAATATGCTGCCGAACATACCGCTTCGCAGGTACGACACGACGGCTCGCCGATGCTGGACCACGCCGCCGAAGTAGCGCGGATCGGGCTGGAGGAGATCGGGCTGGGAGGCGACTCGGTCGTGGCCGCCATTCTCCACGACGTAGTCCGCACAGCCAGTCGGCAGGACGAAGAGACATTCCTGCGGCTGACGGACGAGATCCGGGACCGCTTCGGCAAGGAGGTGCTCGGCATGACCGTAAGTCTGAGCCACATCTCCGATATTCGCCTGAAAGCCTCCCGGGAGCAGGCGGAAAATTTCCGCGAGCTGATCGTCTCCTATTCGGAAGATCCGCGCGTGATCCTGATCAAGCTGGCCGACCGGCTCGAGGTGATGCGCCGCCTCGAAATTTTCCCCCGCGAAAAGTGGCGCAAGAAGAGCTGGGAGAGCCTCAACCTCTACGCCCAAATCGCCCACAAACTGGGTCTATACAACATCAAGAGCGAACTCGAAGACATCGCCCTGCGCTATCTCGAACCCCAGGACTACCAGCATATCGCCGACAAACTGGCCGAGACCGAAAGCGAACGCCGGGCCTTCATCGCCCGCGTCCTCGAACCCATCACGCAGCGGCTCGACCAGGCGGGGCTGCGCTATCACGTCAAGAGCCGCACCAAGTCGATCTTCTCGATCTGGAACAAGATGCGCAAGCAGCACGTCCCGTTCGAGGGGGTATATGACATCTTCGCCATCCGTATCATCCTGGACTGTCCGCTCGAAGAGGAGAAGCAGCAATGCTGGACGGTCTATTCGATCGTCACGGATTTCTACACGCCCAATCCCGAGCGGATGCGCGACTGGATCTCCATCCCCAAATCCAACGGCTACGAATCGCTCCACACCACCGTCGCCACCAAAGAGGGACGGTGGGTCGAAATCCAGATCCGCACCGAGCGGATGGACGCCGTGGCGGAGCGGGGCATCGCGGCCCACTGGCGCTACAAAGGCGTAAACGCGGGATCGGACGGGAGCGAAATGTGGATGAAACAACTCCGGGAGCTAATGGAAGACAAGACCCGTCCGCTGGCCCAGAACTTCGACGCCAAGCCCTCCTCGGGCGAAATTTTCGTCTTCACCCCCGGCGGCGACCTGCGCAAGCTGCCCGAAGGAGCCACGGTGCTGGATTTCGCCTTCGACATCCACACCTCGCTGGGGCTCACCTGCTCGGGCGGCAAGGTCAATAACCGTCCGGCGGCGATCCGCGACGTACTCCACAACGGAGACATCGTCGAAGTGCTGACGCAGAAGAATCAGAAGCCCAAAGCCGACTGGCTGGGGTTCGTCACCACGTCGAAGGCCCGCACCCGGATCAAGGCCTCGCTGCGCGAGGAGCACACCAAGAACGCCCGTCTGGGACGGGAAGAATTGGAACGCAAACTCAAGAACTGGAAACTGCCCCTGACCGTCGATGAAGGGGTCGGCATCCTCTGCAAGCACTTCAAACTCCGCACGGGAACGGAACTTTACGCCTCGATCGGCACCGAAAAGATCGACCTCATGCAGATCAAGGAGCTGCTTCAGGCCCATCTGTCGGGCGAAGCGGAGGAAGAGCGCCGGGCCGCAGCAGCAGCCATCGAGTCCGAAAAACGACGCAAAGCCGAAAAAGTTTCGACCCAGAGCAGCGGCGACGCACTCATCATCGACGAAAAGATCGGACAGCTCGACTACAAACTGGCCAAATGCTGCAATCCGATCCACGGCGACGAAATCTTCGGCTTCATCACCGTAGGTGCCGGCATCACGATCCACCGTACGGACTGCCCCAACGCACAGCGTCTCCGCAGAAACTACCCCTACCGGGTACTCGAAGCCCGCTGGCGCGACGAAGCGCAGGGCGCGTTCCGGGTGTCGATCCGCGTGGTGGCCAGCGACACGACGGGGATGATCAACCACATCGCCGAAGTAATCAACCGCGACCTGAAGTTGAGCATCCGCTCGATGAACCTGTCGCCGGGCGGCGGCCTGCTCTCGGGCGTGATCCACGTCGAAGTGCCCGGTACGGGCATGGTCGATATGCTGATCCACTCGATCCTGCGGATCAAAGGCGTGCAGAAAGCCTACCGTGTCAATAACTGAAAACGCCCCGAAAAGAGAAAGCCGCCTTTATCAGGCGGCTTCTTCGTCGCATCCGACGGGTCGGCAACCCGCCAGCGCATCATAAAAAGCAGTAAAAAAAGATACAAAACAGCCCGCAGAAAACCACCCTCGACCTGCAAGTGTATCCTGTCATAAAAAAGAGTGTGTTGAAATGAAAATTTCAGGCACGATCCTAAAGGGTGTCGGAATGGATGCAAGGCAAGGCATTGAGGGTAAGGGTGACAGTCTTTTACTATGGCAAATGACTTAACCCGTATCCCGATAATAACTACCGTTGTGTGTCATTCGGACACACCGCCATACACCTGTTCGGGTCCCATGTCCGGAAATTTACAACGGACCTCCGCCGATCGGACAATCCGCACTCCCGCCCGGAAATCCGAGCCGAGCCGCAGAAAATCCAGACAACAGGTCAAAAATTCGCACGAGGAACCCGGAACCAAGCTGCACGGGCAACCGCTTCCCTACCGGTCCCGCTCACCGACATAGACACAGAGGTTGGCCAATGCGTCGCGGTATTCGGAAGGTTCGTATTCGGAGAGCACGGACATCGCCCGCGTGAGGTATTCCTGCATGACGCGGGCCGCCTTTTCCATACCGCCCTCGTTCTCGACGATGTGCTGCAAATATTCGACCGACTCATCCTCCTCGTGGCAACGGGCCAGCCGGGCCAGCAACTCCCTGCGGCGCTCCTCGCCGACGGACTCGAGCACCGTGAGCAGCGGCAGGGTCACCTTGTGTTCGCGCAAGTCGTTGTTGGAGGGCTTGCCCGTACGGGCCGTGCGGGTATAGTCCAGAATGTCGTCCTGAATCTGGAACGCCATGCCTATCGACTCGCCGAACTTGCGCATGAGCGCCTGTTTTTCACGGGACGCACCGACGGCCAGCGCTCCGGCCGAAGCGCTCACCCCGATCAGGCAGGCGGTTTTCTTGTAGATGATATCCAGGTACGACGCCCGCGTCATCTCCTGCCGGTTCGCCTTGTCGTTTTGCAGAATCTCTCCCTCGCAGAGCGTGGCGATGGCACCGCAAACGTGAGTCACCAGGTCGAACTGGCCGCTCTTGAGGCCGAGGTCCATGTTTTTGGCCAGGATGTAATCTCCGACTACGACCGCATTGCGCGACTGCCAGCGGGCATTGACCGAAGCCCGGCCCCGGCGCATGTCCGATTCGTCGATCACATCGTCGTGGATGAGCGAGGCCACGTGGATCATCTCGACCAACGTGGCTGCGAGCAGTGCGCGCAGACCGCCGCTGCGCTGCCCCGCCGGAGCGTTGAGCGCCGCAGACAGCAGCACCGTCATCGGACGAATCCCCTTGCCCCGCGCCGAGAGCGCATAATCGAGCATCTCGGAGAGCAACGTGCCGTCCGCCGTGAATTTTTGCCGGATGAACTGCTCGAAGGCCTCCAGATCACCCTCGACCGGCTTGCGGATCATATCGAGTGTTACCATAACCGAACTTTTGTTTACGTCGAAAAAAGGTTAGCCGAATACAGAGCGATTGTCTCCCCGCCGGAATACAACCGCCCCGAGCCTGGGATCAATCCGTGCAAAGGTAGTGATTTTTCGCTGAGTCGGGGAGGAAACTCAATGTTTTTTCGTACCTTTGGCAATCGACAAAAACATTCCAGATGACCCGCTTCAAAGAGATTCTCCCGAAAGTGCTGCCGACGGGCGCGGCCCTGCTGCTCTTCTTCATCGTCAGCGCCCTCTATTTCGCCCCCCAGTTTCGCGGCGAAGTGCTGCCACAGCACGACGTGCAGCAATACGAAGGCATGGCCAAGGAGATCTGGGACAACCGCGCCCAAACGGGCGAAGATCCCCAGTGGGCGGGGCGGATGTTCGGCGGCATGCCCGCCTACCTGATCAATGTAGCCTACCCGGCACAGCTAGTCAAAAACACGGCAGGACAGATCGTTAAAATTATAAATACTCCCGCAGCCTTCGTCTTCTTCGCCATGGTTTCCATGTGGCTGATGCTCCCGATCGTCGGGGTGAATCCCTGGGTCGGCATCATTCCGTCGCTCATGTACGGCCTTTCGACCTACTTTTTCCTCATCATCGGCGCGGGTCACGTGACCAAAATGTGGGCACTGGTATATGCCCCCCTGATGATGGGCGGCGCATGGCTTACGCTGCGGGGTAACATGTGGCTCGGCGGGGCGCTCACGGCCCTTTTCGCCTCGCTCGAAATCGGCGCCAACCATCCGCAGATCACCTACTATTTCCTGCTGGCCATGGCCGCGCTGTGGATCAGCGAAGGAATCGTCGCCTTCCGAAAAAAGCACCTGCCTTCGTTCGTCCGCCGCACGGCGGTACTGCTGGCCGCAGGCATTCTGGCCGTCGGCTCGAACTTCGCTCCTCTGTGGTACACGATGCACCACTCGAAACAGACCATCCGCGGCGGTTCGGAACTCGCCGCCGGCGAGGAAACCTCCCAGGAAGGGTTGGCACTCGATTACGCTACGGCCTGGAGCTACGGACGCGCCGAAAGCTGGAACCTGTTGATTCCCGACTTCATGGGCGGCGATTCGGGTCGGGCGTTCACACGCGACGGCAAGGTAGCCGAGGCCTTGAAACCGTACGGGCTGGAGGGTATCGCGGAGCAACTGCCCGCCTACTGGGGGCAGCAGCCCTACACTGCCGGACCGACCTACCTGGGCGCCGCCGCCCTGTTCCTGGCTCTGCTGGGACTCCTGCTGGCATCGGGACGCAACAAGTGGTGGATCGCAGCCGTCAGTCTGCTGACGCTTTTGTTGGCTTGGGGACATAATTTCATGGGATTCACCGAATTTGCCTTCAAATACCTGCCCGGCTACAACAAGTTCCGCACCGTATCGATGGCCCTCGTGGTGGTCGAATGGACGGTTCCCCTGCTCGCGGCGTTGGCTCTGATGCCCCTCTGGCGGGGAGAGGTGCCGCGTCGAAAACTCCTGCGGGCCCTCGCCTGGGCCGGAGGCATCACGGGCGGTTTCTGCCTGCTCTTCGCCGTGGCCGGAAGCGCGATCTTCGACTTCGGCCGGACGGAAGCCGCCGATTTCATGAGCCGCCAATACTACCAGATGTTCCAAGCCGCAGGTATGCAGGAAGCCATCGCACAGGGCGCTCCCGAAGAGTTGGGAGAGGTGACGGCCGACGCGATGGCCGCCGACCGGGCCGCGATCATGCGCTCCGACGCCTGGCGTTCGCTGCTGATGATCGCCCTCGCGGCGGGCAGCGTGCTGCTCTTCGCCCTGGGACGGATCAGACGGGGCTGGCTCATAGCGCTGCTCGGCGTGATCGTTCTGATCGACCTGGTGCCGGTCAACCTGCGCTACCTGCCTCAAAGCCGCTTCGTCGCCGCACGACGCCAACAGATACAGCCTACGGAAGCCGACCGCGCGATCCTGCGCGACCCGGAACCCGGATTCCGGGTGCTGAACCTCACGGTCAGCCCCTTCAACGATGCTACGACCTCCTACTTCCACCGTTCGGTGGGCGGCTACCACGGCGCCAAACTGGCCCGCTACCAGGACTTGATCGAGCGTTATCTTACGTCGATGGACGAGGGCGTACTCGACATGCTCAACACGCGTTACCTCATCCGCTTCGACCCGGCGGGACAGCCCGTCGCCGAATTGCGGGCCACAGCCAACGGCCCGGCCTGGTTCGTGCAGGAGGTCGTCGATGCCGCCACTCCCGAAGAGGAGATCGACGCCCTGGGGCGCATCGACACCAAAACGGCGGCCGTCATCAACACCCGAGAGTTCGATATCCGCCCCCTGATCGGCGGCGAAGGGGAAATCCGCCTGGAGGAGTACCGCCCCAATTATCTCCGGTATGAATACACGGCCACTGCGCCCGGCACGGCGATCTTCTCGGAGATCTACTACAAGGACGGCTGGACAGCCTATATCGACGGCATCGAAACCCCCTATTTCCGAGCCGATTACCTGTTGCGGGGAATGGAGCTCCCGGCCGGTACGCACACGGTCGAATGGCGATTCCGCGCTCCCGGATGGAACACCGTCGAAGGCGTGACGCTCGTCGCGTCGCTCACGATTCTCGCAGGCATCATTGCAACCGTTATACTCGTTTTACGCCATGAAAGACGACAAAAGACTCAAGCGTAGGGTACGCAACTCCTACATCGTTTCGAACATCAGCATCGCCCTGGTGCTCTTCCTGCTGGGATCGGTGGGATACCTGATGACGGCCGCCATGCAGGTTGCCCGCACGTTGCAGGAGAGCGTCACCGTCACCGTCGAGCTTCGCAACGGAGCGGACGAAGGACAAAAAGAATCGCTCCGCAAACGGTTCGAAGCCAACGAGCTGGTGAGCCATGTGGAATACAGCTCCAAAGACGATAAACTGAACGACGCCGATTTCCGGCAGATGTTCGAACAGGAGTTCGAGGCGATCCTCGAAGAGAATCCGCTGCTCGACTCGTTCGAGCTGACCCTTTCAGCCAATTCGGCGGACCCGGACAAACTCGAAACCTTCATCGCCCAGACCGCCGAACTCGACGGCGTGGACCGGGTTTCCTATCCGGCACAGACCGTCGAGCGGCTGCATGCCACGATCGCGAAGATCCGGCTGGTGCTGCTGCTCTTCGGCGGAGCCCTGCTCGTCATCTCGCTCATCCTGCTGAACAACACGATCCGACTGGCCATCTTCTCGAAACGCTACCTGATCAACACGATGAAGCTCGTGGGGGCTACCAAATGGTTCATCATGCGGCCGTTCCTAGGCAGCAGCATCACGCAGGGCATTCTTTCGGGAATCATCGCCTCGGCACTCTTCCTGACGGCCGTTTACGGACTGAACGAGGCGGTTCCGGAGCTGATGTCGCTGGCCGAAACGCTGAAAATCGCCATCATTGTAGGCAGCATGGTATTGGGCGGCATCCTGATCTCGCTCTGCTTCACGTTCTTCGCCGTCAATAAGTTCGTCAATATGAAATCCAACAAGATCTATCTCTACTAAAAATCCCCGCACCATGAAAAAATTCAAGGAGATCAACGATAAAAACGATCCGAAGATGCCGCTCTCGCTCAAAAATTACATCCTGTTGCTCGCCGGACTGATCGTCATCATTCTGGGCTTCGTCCTGATGGCCGGCGGCGGCAGCGACTCGCCCGACGAGTTCAACTACGCCATGTTTTCCTGGCGCCGCATCACGCTCGCCCCGATCCTGGTGATCGGCGGCTTCATCTTCGAAATTTACGCCATTCTCAAACGATTCTGAATCCGGACTTCTCCGACCGCCGGAAGCCGGGTTGAAACCCGCGCATCCCCCGATACCGAAATATCCCCGAGAACTGTAAAATGGAAACCATTCAAGCTATCATCCTGGGCATCGTCCAGGGCCTGACCGAATTCCTGCCCGTATCGAGCAGCGGCCACCTGCAGCTGGCCAAAGAACTGCTGGGCGTCGATCCCGAAGTGGGAGGACTCACCTTCGATCTCACGCTGCACGCCGCGACGGTCCTGAGCACGATCGTCGTGCTCTGGAGCGAAATCAAACGCTTGGTCGTGGGACTCTTCTCCAAACGATTCAACGCGGAACAGGCCTACGTGCTGAAGCTCGTACTTTCGATGATCCCCATCGGGGTCATCGGCTTCCTCTTCAAAGACCGGATCAACGCCATGCTCGACGCCCCCTACATCCTGGTGATCGTGGGCGCCATGCTGCTGCTTACCGCGACGCTGCTGGCTTTCGCCTACTACGCCAAGCCGCGCCAGAAGGAGACCATCTCCTACCGCGACGCCCTGATCATCGGCCTGGCGCAGGCCTGCGCCGCCATGCCGGGGCTATCGCGTTCGGGGACGACCATCGCCACCGGACTGTTGCTGGGCAACAAAAAGGCCGCCGTGGCACAATTCTCGTTCCTGATGGTGCTGGCGCCGATCCTGGGCGAAACGCTGCTCGAAGCCGCAAGCGGCGATCTCACGGCCGGCATCGCCACGGGCACGCTCGCCGCCGGGTTCGCAGCCTCGTTCATCACGGGGTGCCTGGCCTGCAAATTCATGATCGAGATCGTCAAGCGGGGCAAGCTCATCTGGTTCTCGCTCTACTGCGCGCTGGCCGGCCTGGTATCCATCCTAAGCTATTTCTGCTGATGAAGGAGACACTCGACCTGCGGGGCCTCAACTTCGAGGAGGGCTACATCGCCGTCATCGACAAGCCCCTGAGCTGGACGTCCACCGACGTCGTACGCAAGATCAAGTCCGCGCTCCGCAGGCTCGGCTACCGCAAGATCAAGGTCGGCCACGCGGGCACGCTCG
>OHJP01001342.1_pt1 | contig 10540 bp, 7 predicted proteins | sample 1568591 | NCBI WGS metagenome assembly OHJP01 (sample SAMEA3879567, study PRJEB24766) | human gut metagenome | biome: human-associated habitat; feature: feces | place: USA | collected 1985/1987
AAAACTATGTCGTACATAAAGAAACGATATTGGGCGATGGTGCTGTTTATTTTGCCCGCCCTTTTTCTAATCGCAGTATTCATCGCGTATCCGTTTATTCAAAGCATTATCTATTCTTTTACGGATTGGGATGGCATTTCCCCAAATGCCCAGTTTGTAGGGTTTAAAAATTTTATCGATCTGTTCCAGGACCGTTCCTTTGTGGCGGCGCTGAAGGCTACTTTCTTCTTTACTTTCTTCGGCATGCTGATTTTAAACCCCTGCGCCCTGCTGCTAGCCCTAGCCTTGAACACCAGCATCAAAGGCCGGAACGCGCTGCGGGCCATGTTCTATCTTCCCATGACCATCAGTTCGGTGGTGGTCGCCAATATCTGGGGAATTATTTTAAGCTACGACGGCTATATCAACGCTATCTTAGCCGCCCTTGGGCAAGAAGGCGCGGCCAGAGATTGGCTATCTGACTACGGAGCCACCTTGTGGGTGGTATTAGGCATTTTAGTTTGGCAGAGTCTTGGCCGGGATATGATCTTTTATTTGGCGGGGCTTCAAGCTATTCCCCAGGATCTTTATGAGGCGGCGAAAATTGACGGCGCCGGCGCCAGGCAGCGGCTGCTGCATATCACGATCCCGTTACTGATGCCTACCATTACCGTTGTCACGTTCCTGCAGCTTTCCAGCCTGGTGCGGGTGTTCGACCTTCCCATGCTGCTGACGAAAGGCGGGCCGGGCAATCTAACTGTGACTGTTGCAATGCTGATTTACAATCAAGCGTTTAAATATACAACCGCGGGATACGCCACTACCACCGGCGTGGTGCTGATGCTGATCGTTGGTTTGATTTCCTTCGTACAGCTTCGCTTAACAAGAACAAGGGAGGTAGAAGTCTGATGAAAAAAAGCATATCGGCAAAAATCGGAACCGGGTTTTTGTCTGTACTGATTTTCCTCATCGCCATTTGCTTCCTTTTGCCCTTTGTGGTAATGGTGATTTCCTCCCTGAAACCGGAAGAAGCGATTTTCGATCCCCTGTTTCCTCCGAACATTCAGTATTTAGACAACTACAAGGCGGCGTTTTCGTCTCCTACCTTTTTATCCTCCTTTTTTAATTCGATTATCGTATGCGTCGTAACGCTGCTAGGCTTGGTCATATTAGCTTCTATGGCCGGCTACGCGGTTACCAGAAGCAAAAAACGGATATTTAAGGTGACCTATGTTATTTTCGCTATTACTCTGATTATTCCCATGCAGGCTAATATGGTGTTCCTCTATCAATTGGGCACCGCCTTTAACCTGATTAATACGCTGGCCTTTTTGATCCTGATTAATATTTCCGGCAACATCTCATATTCCTCCTTGATTTACAGCGGCTTTGTAAAATCCATCCCCAGAGAGGTCGAGGAGGCCGCTATGATCGACGGATGCGGCACGTTTTCTTCCTTTTTTAATATCGTTTTTCCGCTGCTGCGGCCGGCTACAGGCACGGTGATCGTCATCGAGCTTTTGTGGTATTGGAACGACTACCAAGGCCCGTTGATTTATCTGCCGGGCGGCCAGGTGAAAACCCTGATGCTGGAAATTTCACAGTTCAAGTCCTATATTCAGAATACAAGCTTTGTCACCACGGCCTGGGCTCCGGTTTCCGCGATCTGCGTCATCGCGACCTTGCCGGTCGTCATCTTTTTCATCTGCACGCAGAAGAATATGCTGAAGGGACTGACCGCGGGAAGTGTAAAAGGATAACACCCGTAGGGAAATGCAACAAAATTTCATTCAGAAAGAAGGAACTTCATTTTGTTAGCACTGCAAAAACGTAGAGAAGGAATTGGCAATATAGAACTTGTGGACGTACCCATGCCGGAGTTGAGACCTAACGAGGTTCTGATGAAGGTGTGGGCCGCAGGGGTATGCGGAAGCGATCTGCTAATTCAAGAGGATAAGCATTTTTATAAAGCTCCAGTGACCATCGGGCACGAGTATTCGGGAATCGTGGCAGAGATAGGCTCTCAGGTAAAAACCGTCAAAATAGGGGATAAAATCGTCTCTGACATCGAAACCAGCGACGGCTGGATCGGTGTTTCCAGAAACGGGGCTTACACCTCTTATGTGGCGGTCCCCGAGGAACAGGTTTATGTGTTTTCCGGCAAAGCGAATTTAGATCACATGTGCTTTGCGGAGCCGGTTGTGGCTACGTTCCACGCGATGCAGGAGCGCAGCCAGGTTAAGGTAGGAGATTTCGTGGTGATCGTGGGCCCCGGCCCCATGGGGCTGCTGGGCGTTCAGTTCGCCAAGTTATGCGGCGCCAAGGCGGTGGCCTTGATTGGCCTGCGGGATGATGAAAAGCGATTGGAAATCGGCCGGAAATGCGGCGCCGATTATATTCTTTATTCCGACGACGCGCCGGAGAAAAAAGTCATGGAGCTGACGGAAAACCGAGGAGCGGACTTCGTGCTGGAATGCTCGGCCTCGGAGAAAGGGGTGCAGCACGCCATCGACTGCGCCAGAAAATCGCCGGAGGGCCCGGGGGGAAACGGAACGATTTCCATGATCAGCCTTTGGGGCAAACCGATTTCCGTGAATATGGACGCTTTGTCCTTGTATCAGTTCAACATGAACGGCTCCTGGAGCTGGAATGGAAAGGAAACCTGGCGGCGGGCGGTGGACCTGATCGAGCGGGGCGTTTTGGATTTGGATCTGCTGCTTACCAACCGCTACTGCCTGGAGGATTGGGAGCTGGCGTTTGCCAATCTGAGAAATAAGCAGGATGTGAAAGCGTTTATTTATCCCAACGGAAGGGATTGGTAGCTGGGGCTGGCCGATGTGTCATAAAATGAAAAAATTTCACAGGAGGAAACAGTATGACGGTAAATCAGTCTCAGATAGAGCGGTGGGGTTTGTTTGAAATCAGTCTTGAGGACAATACCGGCTATGAAAACCCCTTTACTGGCGTGACCCTGGAAGCGGAATTTTATACCGCCGGAGAAGGAAAAAGAGTTCCCGGATTTTACGACGGCAACGGGATTTGGCGTATTCGCTATATGCCGGGCCAGGTGGGAATATATACCTTCCGGACGATCTCCAACGCTTCGGCGCTGGACGGAAAAACGGGGACTTTTGAGGCGGTTTGGCCTGAGCGCGAAAACCATGGCCCCGTAAAAGCGAAGGGCGCCCGCTTTTATTACGCCGACGAAACTCCCGCGTTTATTTCCGGGACTACCGCTTACGCCTGGTGGTATCTGGACGACGCTTACTGCGGGAGAACCCTGCGGGCGCTGCGGGAAAACCGGTTTAATAAGCTGCGGATGCTGGTGTTCCCCAAAAACCTGGTGGGCATGAGCCAGATAGAGCTTTCCTATGAGCCGCCCTGCCTGCCCTTTGAAAAGCGGAACGGCACCTTTGATTTTTCCCGTCCCGTGCCCGCGTATTTTCAGCTGCTGGAGCGGCGTGTTTTAAGCCTGATGGGAATCGGGGTACAGGCCGACGTGATATTATTTCACCACTATGATTTTGGACGCTGGGGCATCGACGAGGCTATGACTGATCCGGACGCCCTGCAATATGTGTCATACTTAATGGCGCGGCTGGGGGCGTTCCGCAATGTTTGGTGGTCCCTGGCCAACGAATACGATATCGCCAAGCTTCCCAATGGCGACGGGGCTTTTGCCGATATCGGCCAGTTGGATTGGGACCGGATCGGTGAATTTATTCAAAGGAACGATCCCTATGGGCATCTTCGCTCCATACATAACTGCGGGCCTATTTATCCCAACAGGGATTGGCTTACTCATGTTTCCTATCAGTACCCCGGCACGTATAGCTTGCTGATGGCGCTGAAGAATACCTATCAAAAGCCTGTGGTAAACGACGAGTACCAGTATGAGGGAAATGTGAAGTACGGCTGGGGCAACTGCTCAGGAAAACAGGAGCTGACCCGCCACTGGCTTTCTTTTATGGCGGGTGGCTATGCCACCCATGGAGAAACCCACCGCAAGGAGGGTAACAGCCGGGATATCTTTTGGACCTACGGCGGAGATCTGGTTGGAGAGAGCGCAAGCCGGATCCGCTTTTTGAGGGAAATTGCCGAGAGCATGCCCTTTGAGCGCATGGAGCCGGACCTGACCCTGGGAGACGGCTTAGGCTACTACTGCCTGCGGGAAGGCTATCTGAACATGTTTTTCTTCTATACCTTTGATTGTCCGGTGGAGGACCGCATCGTATGGCTGGGCCTGACGGACGGGCATAAGCGGAAATATATGGCGACCATTTACGACCTTTGGGAGAAAAAAGCGCTGTCCACCTTTGAATGGGATGGGCTTTCCTTCACCAAGATGAATCTTCCCAAAGAGGGGTTAATCGGCGTCCAGCTTCGTCAGATCGGCTGATCCGGCGAAGCTTTCCCAATATCGGGAACAACTTCAGAAGAAGGCGCGAAAAATGTGATACCGCCGCTTACCCCTGTGTGGATAGGATTGACAGCCAGAAACGGTTGCGCGGGATAAGCTTATCATGTAAAATGAATATTAGATTTCAGAAGGATTGGATATGACAACCAACGCGGCTCAGGTAGAAAGATGGGGTATGTTTAAAATTACTCTTGAGGATTCCTCTAAGTATGAAAAAACCTTTACCGACGTCAGTTTAGAAGCGGAGTTTGTCTTGCTGGCCAATGCGAAAAACTGAAAGGCTTTTATGACGGAGAGGGCGTTTGGCGTATTCGCTGCATGCCCAGAGGAATTGGCGAATGCCGCTTCCGTACCTTTTCCAACGCGCCGGCCCTGGATGGGAAAATCGGCGGTTTTGAGGCGGTGTGGCCAAGCCCGGAAAACAGGGGACCTGTGACGGTAAAAGAACCCCATTTTTATTTTGCCGACGAATCCTCGGCGTTTATCTGCGGGTCCACCGGCTTTGCCCGGTGGAGGACCGGATCGTATGGCTGAGCCTGACGGACGGGCATAAACGGAAATACATGGCGGCCATTTACGGTTTATGGCATCAAAAGGAATTGTCCACCTTTGAGTGGGACGGGCTGTCCTTTACGAAAATGAATCTTCCCCAGGAGTGGCTGATTGGCGTGAAATTACGTCAGATCGGTTGAGAAAAACGTTCGGGTCCAGGGGCAAAAGGCCAAGGAAAGAGGCGGCTATGAAAAACGGAAAAGCGAAGGGTTCCAGATGGAGAAAAATGGGTTTCCTAAAGAACAGCATCGTGGTAAAAACGGCGGCGCTTTTATATCTTTTTATTTTTATACCAGGATGTATTCTGATTTGGGGAACCTATGCCCGGATGCGGGAATCTATTTTCCAGGATTTTATCAACTATAAGCAAGAATCCATTTTGCAGATGTCCCATAATATGGACGCCAACTTCAATACCCTTTTGTCCCAGTCTGACGCGCTGATCTACCGGCTGGAGGACCTTCGCCCCTATTTAACGGAGAAGCAGAGCCAGCTGGCGGTTATCAGAAAGGCTCATAACGTGCTGTTCGACACGATTTTTTACAATGATAATTACGACTTCATCATGCTGTTTTCCACCAATGGAGACTGTGTTAAAATCACCAGCCAAGGGAATAAAACCTCCTACAGCACCTATGAGGAGAATTATCGGAATACCGGCTGGTTCCAGGGCGCCATGGAAAATAACGGCTATCCCTATATGGAGGTAGTGGATTATCTGGGGGAAGAGCCCTATTCCATTGTGGTGTCCAGAACCCTGAACGATTACGACCACGCCGATATCCCCATCGGGGTCAGCGTGTTCGGCCAGGATATCAGCAAATTTGTGGAGATTGCCACAGCGGGAACGGAATTCGACCAGCAGCTCTTTTATCTTTACTCTCCAGATCGGGAAATACTGTATGCTGAAAACAGCAGCGACGAACAAACCGCCCATGTGCAGGAATTGATCAAACAGGGGACGCCCTTAAACAGCACCGAGCCTATTGCCTTAGGGGACGACCAGTATTATATGGCGGGCACGGAGGATTCTGATTTTGGTTATGGGATCTTCCTGCTAATGGACAGCGAATTGTTTGAAAGCAGGCTTTACCCAATGCAGGTGTTCTTCATTGTCCTCACGGTGGTGATGCTGGTGCTGTCTCCGCTGCTGGCGATTCTTTTCGCCTATCATTTGAGCAAGCCGGTGAAGGAAGTGGTCTCCGGCCTGAAACGGATCGAACAGGGAAAGCTGGATACCACCATCACGGTAAAGGGGAATGACGAGCTTTCTCAAATTAAGCGGGCTATCAATAACATGGCCGCTAGCCTGAACCGGCTGATGGATGAAAGAATCGAACTCACCGCCAGGATCAAGGAGGTGGAGATCCGGGCCTTAATCAGCAAAATGAATCCCCATTTTTTGTATAACACCATGGCCACCCTTGTCGCCCTGATCGACAGCGGCGATAAAAAGGCAGCATCAAGCTGGTACAGGACCTTTCCGATTATTACCGCTACAGCCTGGACCGGGGAAGCAGTATCATTGATTTTGCTCAGGAGCTGGAAAACACAAAAAAATACATCGCTATTCAAATGCTGCAATATAAAGGCCGGGTCACGGTGGAATACGATGTGGACGAGGATACTCTATCCTGCAGTATTTTCAAGATGACACTTCAACCCGTGGTGGAGAACGCGTTTATCCATGGGGTTCGGGAGAAGGATGCCCAATGTAAAATTCAAATCAGTTCCCGGGCTATGCAGGATAAATTTATCATATATGTGTTTGACGACGGCAAGGGGATCGACGCGCGGGATGTCCAGCGAATTAACGGAATGCTTCAGGGAGTGACCCCGGATGACTCCGGGCTGGTGGGCATTTTTAATGTCAATGACAGAATCAAGCTAAAGTTTGGCGAGGAATACGGCTTATTCTTAAGCAGCGAGGAGGGCTCTGGAACGATGGTGAAAATCGTACTGCCGTTTTCTAGAGGTGATTGAAATGAAAATCATGGTAGCGGAGGATGAATGCCTGATTAGGCAGCTCATCGTTAAAAAGCTGGCCGAAATTGGTAAGTTTACCATCAAAGAGGCGGAAAACGGGCGGCAGGCCCTTGCCGCCGCCATGGAATTCCAGCCGGACATTATTATCACGGACATTAAAATGCCTCAATTGTCCGGTCTGGCGCTGATCGAGGAGTACAGGAAGATAAAAAAGGAATGTATTTTTATCATTCTCAGCGGATACAGCGATTTTTCGTATGCCCAGCAGGCGATTAAACACGGCGTGTTCGCTTATCTGCTGAAGCCGTTTAAGGAGGATGAGTTTACCTATATTATCCAAAAAGCGGCGCTGGAGGCGGAGAAGTTCCGAAGCAGCAGCGCCGACCGGGCAGAGAAGGATATCCTGAAAATGAAATATCAGGACGCGGTGAAGCAGAATTTTCTTCACGCCTTTATGCTGCGGTATATTACCGACCAGGCTTATATCGCGGACTGCTTTGACCGCTATGGGCTGAAAGAGCGGGGAGAATTCTTTTGTGTGGCGGCGCTGAGCATCGATTACGGCGATAAATGCTTCGAGGATAAAAATTACCGGGAATCCTCCGCCATCAAATACGGTATCACCAATATCTGCCTGGAGATCGCTGAAAAATATGAACTCAGGCTGCACCCCTTTGAAAATGAGAATGATCTGGGCTTTTTCGTGAACGAAACCCAGGGGCAGTTTGAAAGCCGAAACTTGTTGACGGACTTTTTTACCGAGTGTAAGGAGCTGATCCAAGGCGCGTTTGGCTTTACCGTCACCATTGGGATCGGCGCGCCGGTGAGTACTGTGAATCAAATCCCGCTGTCCGGCCAGAAAGCGTTTGAAATGGTTAACGCCCGGCTGCTGTCCGGGGGGAACAAGGTGTATCCTTATAAAATACAAAAGAAGAAATCGCCTGCCTTTTCTATTGATTTTATCACGGAACAGCAGATCATTTCGGCCGTAAAAGAGCGGGATGCCGGAAAAGTAATGGAAATTTTAACAGAGCTGTACAATGGGGTGAAAAAGCAGGCGGAAAACCCAGGCTTCATTTCCAAGGCGAATTTTATGGTGGCCTATACCCTATACCACGCGATGGAGGCGTGCGGCATCCCAGTGGACGAAACTATGGACAACGAGCTTTCCTTCAGCCGCAGGCTGAATTCCCTTAGCCTGCTGTCGGACGTCCTTTCCGAGCTGAAAAGCTTTCTGGCGGCTTGCTTTCAAAGGGCGGAGCAAAAAATCCCTCACTCGGAGCAGGCGGTTCAAACCGCAATTGAGTATCTGCAAAATAACTATCAGAAGGATATCACCGTTCAGGAAGTAGCGGATCAGGTTCATATCAGCGTTTCTTATTTCAGCCGGTTGTTCCGGGAGTATACCGGGGACACCTTTGTGGATTACCTGACGAAGCTCAGGATCAATAAGGCCATTGACTATATGAAGAACAGCGATTATACCATAGAAGCCATCGCGTGTATGGTGGGATTTCCTGATGTGAAATATTTCCACCGGATTTTTAAAAAGCGGTTCGGTATGTCTCCCAGAAAATACCTGCGGTAGCGGAGGAAAACAAGGAGAAAAAAATGAAAATAACTGAGGAAAAAATCGGCGTGCTCTGCCGAAGCCTGAAAAAACAAAGTATCACGAAGGACCTGCCCGTCACCGGAATTACCTATCAGGAATGGGGCTACAAAAAAAATAACCAGCCTCCCGCGGCTGGTTATTTTCCCTTTCCGGAGGGAACCCGGCTGGAAGGGGTCGATAAGCATTTCTGGTTTCGCATGGAGCTGGACACTCCCAAAGCGGGACCGGAGGAAAAGGTATTTTTGACGGTGGTTACCGGCAGAGAGGGAGAGTGGGACGCCACCAACCCTCAGGGCCTGGTATACCTGAACGGAGAGATGGCCCAGGGGCTGGATGTCAACCATACCGAGATCCTGCTGAAGGCGGATACCCGGTATACGGTGGATATTTATTTTTATACCGGGATGAAGGGCGGGAAAATGGATTTTCTTCCCTCCCTTCACGTGGTGGATCAGAGAATCGCCGCCGCCTATTGGGATTTCCAGGTGCCCCTTTCCGCTTTAAAGCACCTGGACCCGGCTGGCCAGGACTACGCGGAGGTCATCAGAGCGATGGATGAAGCCTCCAACCTGACGGCGATGCGGAAGCCCTACAGCGAGGAATACTATCACAGCCTTCAGGCGGCCCGGGAGCTTCTGGACCGGGCGTTTTACCACGGCGTCTGCGGAAGAAGCAATCAGGTGGTGGATTGTATCGGCCACACCCATATCGACGTGGCTTGGCTGTGGACGCTGGCGCAAACCAAAGAGAAGGCCCAGCGGAGCTTCGCCACCGCCCTGGCCCTGATGGACGAGTACCCCGAATACCGGTTTATGGCTTCTCAGCCCCAGCTTTACCAGTTTGTGAAGGAGGAGGCCCCAGACCTCTACGATAAAATCAAGGAGCGGATCCGGGAGGGCCGGTGGGAAGTGGACGGCGCCATGTGGCTGGAGTCGGACTGCAACCTGCCCGCAGGGGAATCACTGGTGCGTCAAATCATAAAGGGAGAGCAGTTTTTCCAGGAGGAATTCGGCATTTCCAGCAGGTGTCTGTGGCTGCCGGATGTATTTGGCTATTCCGCCGCCATACCGCAGATACTGAAAAAGTGCGGAATTCCCTATTTCCTGACAACTAAGATTGCCTGGAACCAGTTTAACCAGCTGCCCAACGATACCTTCATGTGGAAGGGAATTGACGGCAGCAGGGTGTTTGTATTCATGCCAACTGCCTGCGACTTTGATAAGACCCTGGGATTAAATGTGTCATTTACCGACACCAGGAACACCACCACATACACGGGCATTGTCAATCCCAATATGACGCTGGGAACCTTCAAGCGGTTCCAGAACAGGGATCTGACAGAGGACACGTTAATGCTCTTTGGATTTGGCGACGGGGGAGGCGGACCCACAAAGGAAATGTTAGAGGAGGCAAAGCGTCTGCAGTACGGGCTTCCGGGCATTCCCAGACTGGTCCAGGAAAATGAACGAACCTTTTTTGACCGGATTCATCACGACATTGGGTCCAAACCGGACATGCCGGTATGGGATGGGGAGCTTTACTTTGAGTACCACAGGGGTACGCTGACCTCCATGGGAAAAAACAAACGCTATAACCGGAAAAGCGAGCAGATGTACGAACAGCTGGAGACTCTGGGAGTCATGGCGGAGCTTAAGGGCCTGGAATATCCTGCCGGCGTCATAAAAAGGGGGTGGGATATCATCCTGTTAAACCAGTTCCATGACATTATTCCCGGAAGCGCCATCGGGCCTGTCTATGAACAGACGGACCGGGAATATGAGGAAATACTTAAATCCGGCGCAGAGACAGCCCTTCATCTGGCAGAAGGCATGGGAAGCAGGATCTGCGGTCAGGATAAGGATACCCGCCGGGAGCACCCGGAAGAACAAAAGCCGGAAGAACAAAAGATTATTGTTTTCAATACACAGGGATATGAGCGGGAGGACACGGTAACAGTGTCCGGTGTGGCCCGGGGGGAGGCGGCATATGCC
>OHJP01001344.1_pt1 | contig 10534 bp, 9 predicted proteins | sample 1568591 | NCBI WGS metagenome assembly OHJP01 (sample SAMEA3879567, study PRJEB24766) | human gut metagenome | biome: human-associated habitat; feature: feces | place: USA | collected 1985/1987
TCTTGATTTGTAGATTTGGAACAGACGAAAAAAGAAATAATGCCCTATCCCATCTGCTCTGTAGTCGCTGTATTTGTCCCCTCCCCTCTTTCTCCCAAAGATTATTGAATACATTCCTTGTGGAGCCAAAGCACAGAAAATAAAAATAATAGACCATCGCAAATGTAATGTAGGAGCAAGTAAAAATGGCGAACAGGCATTTTCTACGCAGCGATATCTTTACAGTTGCAATGGTCTATTATTTTTATTTTCGTCTCTTTCGCCTCACAAATTAGTATTTAATCTCTTCTAACACTTTGGAGAACGGCATCTTCCCGCCAAATAAGTCGAGTGCACTTCCAATGGTTACATCCACTTTATTTTTCCCAAGTTCTTTTAACTTTCTTAAATCTTCAAAGGAACTTACTCCTCCTGCGTAGGTTACCGGGATTCCATCCCAATTGCCAAGTAATGCAGCGATATCTTCTTCGATTCCACCTGCTTTTCCTTCTACATCTACTGCATGTACAAGAAATTCATCACAATACTCTGCAAGTTCAGATAATACATTTTCTGTAAGTTTCACATCGGTAAACTTCTGCCAACGGTCTGTGACGATATAATAATCTTCACCTTTCTTTCGACAGCTTAAGTCAAGAACAAGATGTTCTTTTCCAGTTACTGCGACAATTTTTTTAAGGTTTTCATAATTAATCTTTCCATCTTTAAAAACATAGGAAGTCACGATGATGTGGGATGCTCCTTTTTCCAGAAAAAATGCCGCATTATCCGCTGTCATCCCACCTCCGATTTGAAGTCCTCCCGGATAAGCCGAAAGCGCCAGACAGGCTTGTCTGACATCTTCCTCATAATATTGGCTTCCTGCCGGATTTAAAAGAATAATATGCCCCCCTTTTAATCCGGCATCTTTGTATAATCCGGCATAAAAATCTCCATCTTTTTCTGAAACGAAGTTATCTTTTGCATAATCTCCCTGATCTAAAAGGCTGCCACCGACAATCTGTTTCACTTTTCCATTATGTATATCGATACATGGTCTGAATTTCATAAACTGTCCCTTTCATTTTTTAAGAATGCCGAAACATTCTTATCGCAAAATATGTTGATGCAACGCATGACATATTTCTAATGAGCAATTCTTTTATCTGCATTTCCAGAGAAATTATTTTAACTCAATAATTTCTCTGTCATACGGTACATAGACATTTCCTTTATAATATTTCCTGGCTTCTTTTTTATAAAGAGATTTTCTCTTTCGAATATTTTTATCCTCCGTATGCCATAATAACAGATTCTTTACTTCTAACTTCTGCGCCAGTTCTGCGCTGTCTTTTACCGTACCATGATGTTTCTCATATGGCTTAAATTCATCCTTTTCTCCATCTAAGCAAAAAGCTTCATGTAGAAAGTAATCTGTCTGGTATGCATATTCAAAACAATGCTCCTGATATGGCTCATCACCACAAAATGTCAAACGCTTTCCATTATTTAAAGTTGTCACAAATCCAAACTGCCTTGCTTTTGTAGATCTTATATCGAAAAACTTGACTTTATAATCTAAAATCTGTTTTTCTTCTCCATCCTGTACCGGACAAAGAATAATTCTGTCTCCTATTAGCTTCGTAATCTTTTTAACCAATGTCAGCTCACAAATAGTTTTAAGTACATTTACCAGGCCATCATGACAATAAATCGTACAGTTTCCTTCATATTTTCCCTTTTGAATTGCCTGACCAATCACACGAATCATCCAGATCATTCCCAAAAGATGATCCGTATGTTCATGCGTAAGGAAAATATCATGAATCTCTGTAACGGGAATATTCATTTTTTCAAGCTGAGTAAGTATACCATTCCCACCTCCGGCATCTATCATAAAGTATCTTCCCTTTTTGTCCTGAATAATAGAGCAGGTATTATAACATTTTGTAACGGATGCATTTCCTGTTCCAAGTACGATTAATTTCTCCATAATGTTTCCTTTCTATAACTCTATTTTTATTTCTTATTTATTTTATGTTTTTCTACTTTTTAGCGAGTGAACTTTTATTGAATAAATCTATCCCCGATAAATTTGTTTCCGATAACATTCAAACGCTGAAGGAATTGCATATTTTTCTTCTAAATCTTCTCTTGATACGGCAATCCATTCTTCCTTTTCTAAAAGTTTCTCTGAAATATCTCTCATTTGAAGCCGATATCCTCTCATTTGCCACTCAACATGAGAAAAAATATGTTTTCCTTCACCCAATGGCTCTATCATATAATCTCCGATTCCCCATTTTTTCATCTGTTCAGATAACTCTTTTGCAGAAAGCTCGCCATCAATATTAGGCAATTCCCATAATCCACTTAAAAGCCCTTTTTCTGGTCTTTTGTGTAAAATAATCTTATCAGATACTTCTATTAAGAATACAGCCTTTTTTTCAATTTTTCTCTGTTTCTTTTTTGCTTTTACTGGAAAATCTGTTTCCCGTCCATATTTATGTGCCTGACAAATAGACTCCCATGGGCAATTCTCACAAAATGGTTCTCCATTTGGAATACAAATCGAAGAACCCAAATCCATCAATGCCTGATTAAAATCCCCCGGACGTTCTTTGGGCAAAACTCTTTGAACTTCCTGCGTTATTTTCTTTTTAACCGAAGCTTTATTTATTTCACTATCTTCAGCAAGAATTCTTGAAAAAATCCGAAGGGCATTCCCATCTACTGCCGGTTCCGGAATTCCAAATGCAATCGATGCAATCGCACCTGCTGTATATTCTCCTACGCCTTTAAGAGATAATAGTTTTGAATAATCTGCCGGAATTTCCCCATCAAACTCCTGCATCACCTGAAGTGCAGCAGCCTTTAAATTTCTTGCTCGATTATAATAACCAAGCCCTTCCCACAACTTCATAAGTTCTTCATCTGGAACTTCAGATAATGCCTTCACATCCGGCAGCACTTCCATCCAACGGTCATAATATTTTTTCACCGCTTCTACTCTGGTCTGTTGCAGCATAATCTCTGAAATCCACACATGATATGGCGTTGGCTCACTTCTCCATGGTAAAATTCTTGCATTATAATCATACCAAGCCAGTAAAACCTCGCCAATTCCTGTCGGTGCTACCTGTAACGGAACACAAATTTCCTTCCACGCTCTTGTAAGTTTCTCTACAGAAAAAGCTGCATTAGCCGGACTGGTTGAAGGCAGCTTTACCGCCTTTCTACCCGTTTCCTTCTCCTGATACTTTCTATAGTACTCATACGACTTTGCGCCATTACAAAATATTTGTTTAATATCTGCATTCTCTAATATTTCAGATAAATCATTCGGAACCACATTACGAATACTGCTATCCGATGAACCGATAATATCACAACTGTGGATAACATCCCATACAGCTACATGATTTTTATGAAGAAATTCTCTTTTCTCCTCTATCGTTTCCGGTTTATTCTCAGAAAAAATACCTGCTAAAAGCTTCCAGAAACGATTCTGCGGATGCCCGTAAAAAAATGCCTCTTCTCTGGATTTTACCGATGGAAAACTTCCCAATATCAAAATCTTTGAATCTTTATCATACAGAGGCGGTATCGGATGTACAATCTTTTGTCTCTTTGTCTCATCTAGTTTCATAATAAAATATTTTCCTTTTCTCTAACAACAACTCATAATCTTACCTTCGTTAGTATACCATAAAACTCGAATCTCATATATCTATTATGTAGCTTATATATTCAAGAATGCCCCACTGATACTGATTTGTTACTCGCCATCTACAGAGATGGGAGTCATCTCACATCTGATATAATTTGCAATCAAAAAAACAGAAAAAGAACTATCGCATCAAGATTTTTTACATAAAATACAGAAATAAAATCATCTGATTGCAACAGTTCCTTTTCTATCCTAATCTCTCTTGATCTACCTTTATCTATTCTTATGTATTTTATCTATTTTTCTATAATCCTCTGTATTCTTCTTTATCCTTCCTTATCCTCTTTTATTTCCGTACCTCTATACTTTATTTTCTTCTTTTATAACACTTTTTATTCTCTACAGACATATCAAACATATCCTGACTAAAAAATCTCATACTCTTTCCCATGCTTTTCAAGCCAGGTACGACATTCTCTATATTCTGGCATAACCTTTTCCATCTCATTCCAGAACTTACCTGAATGGTTCATAACCTTTAAATGTGTCAACTCATGTACAATAATATATTCTATAATTTCCATCGGGAGCATCGCCAGCTTCCAGTCAAACTTAAGATTATGCTTCCTGTTACAGCTTCCCCATAAAGTCAGCTGATTTTTAATTTCGATATTCTGATAAGAAAGTCTTGGTCTTCGAAGTGCCGACTGCCGATTCTGACCAGTTATCATCACCTGATTATACTCAAGCCCCATCTTCGCAGCAAACTCTTCCACTTTTTTCTTAACAATAACCGCTGCACACTTTTTATAATAACGAACTATACAATATCTTAAAAACTCCTGACTATCATTATCCGTCTTAATAATCAAATGTTTTCCCTGTTCCTTCTTATCTTCCATATAAATCTTCGTCTCTTCTCTGTCAAAATCCGACAGATACTTTATTCTCAGAAGAACATCCGTCTTCCCAAGAAACGGAAGATACAAACCTGCTCTATAAACTATTCTTCCTTCTTCTAAATCAAGTGTAATTGGAAGCATCTGATGATTTCGGACTTTCTTCTTCTCATACTCCTGAAAAATAATCGTCTCATTCAGACGAACATATCTCTCAATCATCTCTCGACTCATTCCGACCGGAACCTTCATATCTATAGATAGATCATTGTGAATGATGAAGTCTACATATCTTGAATTCACACTGATAACATTCACATATAAATCTCCTGAGTCCTGATGAATTCTAATTTTAGACACGAGACTCCCCCTTTCTTCCGACAACTACAAATATTTTTCCTGTTATTTAATAGTATAGCGCGTTTTTTTATCTCTTTCAACTACTTTAACCAAAATATAAATCTTTTAATGTTTTTGTAATTTATCTCAGCTTACGCTGACCAGAATCACGCGCCAAGTCTCGCGGTGACTCGACTTGAATAAAAAATAAAAAGCCCAGACCCAAACAAATATTTTATATTTGCTATGGTCTGGACTTTTTATTTTATCTGTCACGCCTGATGGCAGTATCTTATTCTACTGTGTAAGGCATTAAGGATACGTGTCTTGCTCTCTTGATTGCTACTGTAAGAGCACGCTGATGTTTTGCACAGTTTCCTGTGATTCTTCTAGGTAAGATTTTACCTCTTTCAGATACGTATCTTTTTAATTTATTTACATCTTTATAATCGATTACTGCATTTTTATCTGCACAGAAAATGCAGACTTTCTTTCTTCTGCGGCCACCTCTTCTTCTCATTGGAGCATCGCCACGATCTTTGCTATATGCCATTGATATTACCTCCTAAAATTCCTTAACTCTAAATAAAAGGCAGTTCTTCTTCAATTCCTTCTGGAATTGTCATAAATCCATCGCTTACTGCCTCACTTGGGGCTGGACGGCTTGTTGGTGCAGGTGCAGCCTGTGGCTCTGGAGCATTCGCATATCCTCCCTGCTGCTGATATCCACCTGTGTAGCTGGATGCAGCTGCCTTACTCTCTGCAAAATCCTGTTCTTCAACAACAACATCTGTTGTATAAACCTTAACACCGTCACGATTGGTATAACTACCTGTCTGAATTCTTCCGGAAATGACAATCTTTGTACCCTGTTTCAAGTACTTCTCAGCAAATTCTCCCTGTCTGCCAAAAGCAACACAGTTGATAAAATCTGCATCCTGTTCACCATCTCTGCGGAATCTTCTGTTTACGGCCAAAGTATATCTTGCTACGCACGTTGCCTTCTCACCCTGAGAATATCTAACATCCGGGTTTCTGGTTAAACGTCCCATCAAAACTACTTTATTCATGGAATTCCTCCTATTCGTTATGCATCCTGTTTAACGCATAAGTATCTCATAACTGGTTCCATGATACGAACACGACGTTCAATCTCTGCTGGACACTCAGCTGATGCATCGAATTGGATGAAATAGTAATATCCTTCTCTCATCTTCTGAATTTCGTAAGCTAATTTCTTCTTACCCCATTCATCAACGTTAGTAATCTCTCCGCCAAATTTTTCGATTAAAGCTTTAATCTTTTCAATGGCATCTGTTCTAGCGTCATCTTCGATTTTTGCATTAATAACCAGAGCTAATTCATACTTATTCATGGTCATTTGCACCTCCTTTTGGTCTTTCTGGCTCTCTTAAATACTTAAGAGAACAAGGATTTTTACACATTACAGTTGTCCATTATATCACAGAACCTTTGCAAACTCAAGTTTCATTTCAAAATTTTACTGTACAAAATCTCTTCTGATATTGCTCTTTTTTTATTCATTTTTACCATCAGACATATTAGACATCCTGGCTGATATATCCTCGAAAATTCTTTTCTACAAGCTTTCTTGGAACCATTACTTCTCTTCCGCACTTCATACATTGCAGCCGAAAATCCATTCCAACTCTAAGTAACTTCCATTCATTCGCACCGCAAGGATGCTTCTTTTTCATTTTGATAACTTCTCCCACTTTAAAATCCATACGCTTTTGTACTCCTGTTTTCCATAATTAAGTTCACTATAGCAGAAAAATTTTTTCACGTCAAAGGCTTCCCTTCCCGTATTTTTATCTATATTTTTATCTATATTATTATCTATGCTTTTTTCTATTGTAAAAGGCTATGCACCCACTTGTAAATACGGTAGCAGCTATTACTATCCCCATTATTATCTGTGATTTAGGATTATTTTTATAATATTCTTTTACAGGCTTATTCGTAGTTACAAGACACTTCCTTGTATCCCCATTATCATTAGAATCCAGCTTATTTCCTGCTTTATCCCATGCAATATAATGTATCGTTTGATACGCTGTATCTTCTGTAATCTTCTGATTCACCATATGATTTTTATCTAAATCTTCCGGCTTTATAATAAATTTCTGCACCTTTTTCTTATGCAAAGGTATCGTACTTTTCTCTACATATAATTCCATTCTTTCCAAGGCATAATTATCCATTATACCAATTGTAAAGTTATGTTCTTCTTCCTCATAAATATCTTTTTCTAAATTACTAATATGAACTGCTGGTGGTGTTTTATCTATAACAAAATGTATTTTCTTCTCCTTAGAATCTTCCTGAATTGTAACGAGATATTCTCCCTCTTCTGCAAAATTCTCTTTTTTTATATTATAACTTTTCTCGTACCATCCGTATTTTTCTGATTTTTTATCTGCGATTATACACTCTTTTACATATTCTCCTTTCAAAGTTCTTCTTTCTTCATTATCTTTTAAAATGATCACTCTTGATTTTGTCTGTTTTACACATCGTTCTTTTAATATAATATTGGGTTCTTCTCTTAAGTAATGTCCATCTATACTCTCTTTTATCTTATGATTCAAAATAAAATCTGCACCCCAACGATTTACTCGAAAAACAACCTTATAATTATCCTTTATTTTATTTCCTGCTTTATCATTTGCCTTAATAAACAATTGATAAATACCGTCTTTTGACTTATTTTGTCTTAAATTCCCCCATTGAATCTGTACCTTCCTTTTATTCTCCGTTCTTTCATAATTCCAGTCTTCTTTCGAAACCGGTTCACCACCTGCTTTTAATAAATACACCTTTACAGAATCCGCATTCAGATATTTATCTTCACATATTACCTCAGGCATTATTACTCTGTCTTCATATACTTCTTCATTCTTGACTCCTTTTATCGTAATATTTGGAACTGTCTTGTCTATTATAAACTCTATTTTCTTTTTTTCAGATTCATTTCCGGCTTTATCTGTACATCGCATCTGAATGTAATAGTGAGCCTCCTCTTTTAAAGTCAGATACTTATAATGCTTTTCTCCATTTATAACATAAGATTCTGTATTGTCTGCATCGATCAGTTTCCTCTTATTCGCTGCTTTTATTGCTCTTATATCATATTCAACCTTATGTTCATCAAAATTTTTATCTTTTATGCAAAATACCACTGTTTTATCTGTGTTAAAATATAAAAGCTGATTTTCTTTTTCATAATCCGTATTATTCTCTATGGCAATAGAAACTTCCGGAAGCGTTTTATCAATCGTAAAATACTCCCTGTCTTTCCATTCCGACTTATTCCCTGCCCTATCTGTCACAGAAAGATTAATTGCATAATCTTCTCCATCTTTATCAAAATATATCTCGCATGTATGTATATCTTCTGTCGTTTTCCATTCGCCCATATGATATTCCTGATTACTTCCCTTTATATCCCACTTCACCAACTCAGGTCTAAAGTTCCGCTCTTTAACTATTACTCTTGCTTTTCTTTCTGTATTATAATATTCTGTTTGATTATTTCTATCATACTCCACCTTTATAACCGGCTTTTCAGTGTCAATAATGATTCCCTGTTCCAAAACCTCCTCACTTATATGTCCTGCATTATCTGTCATACTTCCTTGAATCATTATTGGATGATCAGAATCTGAATATCTAAAGCTTTTCTCTTCTAATGTAAGCCGCTGTCTTTTTCTATATACTGTATCCTCAGCATCCCAAACCACTATGCTGCTATCATGCATTTCCTTATTATTTACTTTTCCACACAGACTGGTTTTACAAATTCCCGACTGTTCATCCTCAAAGACCGCTTCAACGAAAACTGCTTTATTATAATAATTTAGCTTTTCTTTCTCATCCGTAAAAGCTGCTTCCGGTATTTTTAAAGAGATTTTACTTACTTGTTCATGTAATTGTTCATCTTCAGAAACCATTCCTTTACTTTTTACAATTCCTCCGACATTTCCACTATAATCTTGTCCATAAACTTTTAAATAGCCTTTAAAATTTTGCTGCGCAGGTAACACGATTGTTGTCAGCTCGGATAGATTCTGCTTTTCTCCTTCATTCTTCAAAACAGACCATTCTTCTCTGCCATCATCACTTCCATATGATACAAACATATAATTCAAGTTTTCAACTCCACTGACTTCATCTCTTACCTGAATAGATGCACATATGCGTTTTATACTAAAATATCGGAAAAATGGATATCTGCGAAATGTAAAAAAATTCTTTTCCTCTTTCTGTATCTCTGGTCTAAAAACCAACTGTTCCTTTTGATTATTCTGCCCTGTATAAATAATCTCCGGTTTTTTTGCATCATATGTAATTTTCAGTTCTTTTTGATTTCCCTTATGAACCGCTCCATCTGTACTTTGAAACAGTATAGTATAATTTGCTTCTATAGCTACTTTCATCCTTGCTTCATTCATCCTTATCCCATCTTTATAATAAGATTTCCATTGTAGATGACCTGCTTGCTCTTTTAGTGTTCTCCATTCTTTTTCCATACTCTTTCCATCTGCATAAAACATCTTCCCATCTACTGAAAAATTAGCTTTATTAAAATTCTCTTCCTGTATACGAATAATAATTTCAGGAACATTTTTAAAGTACTGTCGGTCTTCTTTTTTTCTTACCGGATATTGATCGCAAAACACCTCTGTTATAATCGGTGAAACGGTATCTACTGTATATATCGGACTTTCATACCATCCATCATGTATACATTTATCTGTCTCACTATTTCTTTCTGCTTCCATTACATTTCCTGCTTTATCCGTACAATGTATCTTAACTCTATAATGTCCGTCTTCAAGATTTTTAATAGCATAGAAAAAGATTCCTTGGGGTTGTTGATTTTCTTTTAATCTTATTATTTTTTTATTTATATATGACTCCGATACTTCTTCTTGTTCCCACTGTCCTTTTCTTCCGTATGACATACGATATAATTTTATTTCAATATCTTCGGGTACAATATTATCTTCTTCTATACATATAGAAATTCCATTCTCCTTTCCACAAAAAATCTGATTTTGTGAAGACGTCACTTTTCCTTCATTGTTATGCAGTGTTTCGTTTATATTCCATATTGCAGAATCTTTATCCATAATATCCAAAACACCTTCATAATTAACAGTTAATTTCGGCGCTGAATTATCTGTAATAAACTCTTCACTTTCCACCCCCTCCTTTCCTGTTTCAGCAGATATCGCATGATTCCCTGCCGTATCTTCGTTCTCCAGCATTGATGCCGCCTTTACCTGACATCCGTAAGTATTCCATACTAATCCTGCGATTCCCAATAAAATAAACGGAAGTACCCAAATACTTTTTTTCTTTCTGAACTCTTTTATACAAACTATTGATTTATATACTTTTCCCACTATCAAATAAACTATACTGCTAAGCAAAAAAATATAAAATAATATCTCCCCCATTAATTGTCCTTTTGTCAGGTACGCAATTCTTCTTAATAGATCTGCATTAAGTTCCTCCCTCATCTCCTTCAGCCCCCTCATACTTAAATCCATCAGCCATCTCTACTCTTCTTTGAGCATCTTGTAAAAGATTCTCTAATTCTTTCCCGTTTTTCTTTGCC
>OHJP01001349.1_pt1 | contig 10519 bp, 6 predicted proteins | sample 1568591 | NCBI WGS metagenome assembly OHJP01 (sample SAMEA3879567, study PRJEB24766) | human gut metagenome | biome: human-associated habitat; feature: feces | place: USA | collected 1985/1987
ACAGCGAATCATGCGCGAGCGCCCATCGCTGTCTTCACTATGCCTATGCGCGGCTATGCTTTCGTAACTTTCCATTTACTTCAGTACCACTTTATCCAGATGCCAGATCTCATCCACATACTGCTGGATGGTTCTGTCGGAGGTGAACTTGCCAGAGCATGCCACATTGAGGATCGCGCTCTTAGCCCAGTTGTCTTCGTCGCGGTAAGCGGCTTCCACTCTCTTCTGTGCCTCTGCGTAGGACTTGAAGTCCTTGAGGATGAAGTAGGTGTCTGCCTTGGCCGTACACTGGGTGTTCAGCAGAGAATTGTACAGCGGACGGAACAGCTCGGGATCTCCCGGTGCGAAGGTTCCATTGATCAGCTGCATCAGTACCTTGCGGACATCCTGATCGTTGTTGAATATCTCCATAGGATCATATCCGCCGTTGTTCTCATAATTGATAACTTCCTGTGCGGACAGACCGAAGATGAAGGCATTCTCCTCGCCCACTTCTTCTACGATCTCCACGTTGGCACCGTCCATGGTTCCCAGAGTCAGGGCACCGTTCAGCATGAACTTCATGTTACCGGTACCGGACGCTTCCTTACTTGCGGTAGAAATCTGCTCGGAGACATCTGCTGCCGCAAAGATGATCTCTGCGTTGGATACGTTGTAGTTCTCGATAAATACAACCTTGATCTTGCCATTGATGGCGGGATCGTTGTTCACCACATCCGCTACGGAGTTGATCAGCTTGATGGTCAGCTTTGCGTTACGGTAACCGGCTGCTGCCTTCGCGCCGAAGATAAAGGTTCTGGGGTAGAAATCCAGTTCCGGATGCTCCTTCAGTTCGTTATACAGGTGCATTACATGCAGAATATTGAGCAGCTGTCTCTTGTACTCATGCAGACGCTTTACCTGTACATCGAAGATGGATCTGGGATCTACTTCGATACCATTGTGCTCTAAAATGTATTTTGCCAGACGTACTTTATTCTGGTACTTAATGTTCATGAATTCCTGCTGTGCCTTCTTGTCATCCGCATATACCTTCAGGCGGGAGATCTGAGGCAGATCGGTGATCCAGTCGTCACCTACGTGAGCCGTTACCCAGTCAGCTAACAGCGGGTTCGCATGCAGCAGGAAACGTCTCTGGGTGATACCGTTGGTCTTATTGTTGAAGCGCTCCGGGAACATCTCGTAGAAGTCCTTCAGTTCCTGCTTCTCCAGGATCTCGGTATGCAGTCTTGCCACGCCGTTGACTGAGTAACCGGAAACGATAGCCATATTTGCCATCTTCACCTGTCCATCATAGATGATGGCCATCTTGCGGATCTTCTCCTGTACATCCACGCCGGGTACATTGCTGTACTTCTGCTGGATATCCAGAACGAATCTGCGGTTGATCTCCTCTACGATCTGGTAGATTCTGGGAAGCAGTCTGGAGAACAGTTCGATGGGCCATTTCTCCAATGCTTCCGCCATAATGGTATGGTTGGTGTAAGCGCAGGTCTTGGTGGTGATCTCCCATGCTTCTTCCCAGGTCAGATAATAATCATCCATCAGCACACGCATCAGCTCTGCGATTGCTACAGTAGGATGGGTATCGTTCAGCTGGAACGTAACCTTCTCATGGAATTTATGGATATCGTCATGCTTTCTCATGTACTTCTCTACAGCTTCCTGTACGGATGCAGAGATGAAGAAGTACTGCTGCTTCAGACGCAGCTCCTTACCTGCATAGTGATTGTCGTTGGGATACAGAACCTCTACGATATTACGTGCCAGGTTCTCCTGCTCTACCGCCTTCTGGTAGTCACCCTTGTCAAAAGAATCCAGCTGGAAGCACTCTACAGGCTCCGCATCCCAGATACGCAGGGTGTTTACAATACCGTTGCCATAACCCACGATGGGGAAATCAAACGGAACCGCCTTAACAGACTGATAACCTTCCTGGGTAAATACATTTCTGCCATTCTCATCGGTGTGTACGCTGACATAACCGCCGAACTTTACGATCTTGGCGTATTCGGGTCTGCGCAATTCAAAAGGATTGCCGTTCATCAGCCAGTTATCGGGAACCTCTACCTGATAACCGTCGCGGATTTCCTGCTTGAACATGCCATAACGATAACGGATACCGCAGCCGTATGCGGGATATCCCAGCGTTGCCAGGGAATCCAGGAAACATGCTGCCAGACGTCCCAGACCACCGTTACCCAGTGCTGCATCCGGCTCCTGGTCTTCGATCAGGTTCAGATCCAGTCCCAGTTCTTCCAAAGCTTCTGCTACGGGCTTATATGCCTTTAAGTTGATCAGGTTATTACCCAGTGCTCTTCCCATCAGGAACTCCATGGACATGTAGTAGACCATCTTGGGATCTTCCTTCTCATATGCCTTCTGGGTCTCCATCCAGTTCTCTACGATACGATCCTTGATCGCATAAGATACTGCCTGGAATATCTGTTGTGCATCTGCTTCTTCCAGATTCTTACGATACAGGGTGCGCACATTATATTCCACACTTCTCTTGAAGAGCTCCTTGTCGAACTCTTTTGCCTTTACCGGCTTCTCGCTGGCTGCTACTGATTTTTTCACCTATGTTCTCCTCTCCATTACCTCTCCGGTACTGTACTCTTCTCAAGATATTCCGCGCCGGATAGCGTTATGATTTCATCCATATTCTTAACCAAATACAGGTAATATTATAACAAACTTCCATGCGCATTCCAACTGTTTTCGTAGGTTTTCGTAAGTTTCGTAAATGTTTTTGCGAAACAAAAAAGATTCCGCGGTCCTCCCCGTTGGGAAAACCACAGAATCTCTTTATTCCGGCATTTTATTGCAGAACTTTTATACTCTCTCCACAGCGATCACTGCGTTCTCGCCATTGATGTTCCATTCCTTGGATACGGCATATTCCGCACCGCTTGTCAGTTCGTCTGCCAGAACCTTTCCGCTGATGGCGTCTTTGTTCTTCCGGGCGATCTCGGACAGCCTGTCGTTGCCGTTGATGGATACGCGGATGTGATCGGTCACTTCGAAGCCGCTCTCCTTACGCATGGTCTGGATCTTGCTGATGATCTCGTATACGAAGCCTTCCTCTACCAGTTCCGGTGTCAGGTTGGTATCCAGCACAACGGTCATCTTATTGTCCTCCTGAGATACATAGCCTTCCTTCTGTGCCATGTCGATCAGCAGATCGTCCTTGGTCAGTTCTACAGCCACGCCGTCTACGTCAAACTTCAGAGCGCCGTCTGCATTCAGTTCATCCATGGCTGCGTTGCCGTCCAGTGCAGCCAGGTGCTTCTGGATGCCGCCTAACTGTTTGCCATATTTAGGTCCTACGGTACGCAGCTGAGGCTTGAAGGTATAGGAAGTAAAGTCACGTACGTCATCGGTGAATACCACTTCCTTGACGTTTAACTCATCCTCAATGATCTCCTGGTAGAACTCACTTAAGGTGAAATCTGCCTTGATATACATTCTGCTGATGGGCTGACGGTTCTTGATGGCAGCCTCGTTACGGCACGCGCGTCCCATAACGACAGCATCCAGTACATCCTCCATATCCTCTTCCAGCTTCTTGTCGATGTGATCCTTGTTGACTACAGGGAAGTCACACAGATGGATACTCTCGGGAGCGGATGCATCATTGCTTCTTACCAGATTCTGGTAAATATCCTCGGTCATGAAGGGGATCATGGGTGCGGCTGCCTTACAGATGTTCACCAGTGCGGTGTACAGGGTCATGTATGCATTGATCTTATCCTGCTCCATTCCCTTTGCCCAGAAACGCTCACGGCTGCGTCTTACATACCAGTTACTCATCTCATCGACGAAGTCCTGCAAAGCCTTGGCAGCCTCGGGGATACGGTACTGGTCCAGATTGCTGTCTACCTCAGCTACGGTAGAATTCAGCTTGGACAGCAGCCACTTATCCATTACGGGCAGTTTGTCATATTCCAGTGTATATTTGGAAGCGTCAAAATTGTCAATATTCGCATACAGTACGAAGAATGCGTAGGTGTTCCACAGAGTACCCATGAACTTACGCTGTCCTTCCTGTACGGCCTTGCCGGAGAATCTCTTCGGCAGCCAGGGTGCGGAACTGGTGTAGAAATACCAACGGATGGCATCTGCACCGTAGGTCTCCAGTGCGTTGAAAGGATCTACTGCATTGCCCTTACTCTTACTCATCTTCTGGCCGTTCTCATCCTGTACGTGGCCCATAACGATAACGTTCTTGTAAGGAGCCTTGTTGAAGAGCAGGGTGGACTCTGCCAAGAGTGAATAGAACCATCCACGGGTCTGGTCCACTGCCTCGGAGATAAAGTTGGCAGGGAACTGCTGCTCGAACAGTTCCTTATTCTCAAACGGGTAATGATGCTGTGCGAAAGGCATTGCTCCGGAATCGAACCAGCAGTCGATCACCTCGGGAACACGCTTCATCTGCCTGCCGCACTCGGGGCAGGTGATGGTGATCTCGTCGATATATGGACGATGGAATTCTACGGTCTTCGCCTTCTCATTGCCGCTCATCTTGTACAGCTCTTCACGGCTGCCGATGGAATGCTGGTGTCCGCATTCGCACTCCCAGATATTTAACGGAGTACCCCAGTAACGGTTACGGGATACGCCCCAGTCCTGAATATTCTCCAGCCAGTTGCCGAAACGTCCCTCACCGATGGAAGCGGGGATCCAGTTGATGGTCTTATTATTACGTACCAGATCATCCTTCACAGCGGTCATCTTGATGAACCAGGACTCTCTTGCATAGTAGATCAGCGGAGTATCACATCTCCAGCAGAAAGGATAATCATGCTCGAACTTCGGTGCATCGAACAGCTTGCCCTCTGCGTCCAGATCCTTTAATACCAGAGGATCTGCATCCTTTACAAATTTACCGGCATAAGGAGTCTCTGCGGTCAGGTCACCCTTGCCGTCTACGAACTGTACGAAAGGCAACTCATAGTTGCGTCCGATACGGCTGTCGTCTTCACCGAAAGCAGGAGCGATATGAACGATACCGGTACCATCGGTCATGGTTACATAATCATCGCAGGTCACGAAATGTGCCTTTTTCTTCTGCTTCTCAGCGGCATCTCCCGCACACTTGTACAGAGGCTCATACTCCTTGTACTCCAGATCCTTACCAACATAAGTCTCCAGTACTTCGTAAGCTGCTTTACCTTCTTCTGCCAGGCTGCCCAGTACCTTGTCTGCCAATGCCTTTGCAATATAATAGGTATAACCGTCAGCAGCCTTCACCTTCAGGTAGGTCTCCTCCGGATTCACGCACAGTGCAACGTTGGAAGGAAGGGTCCAGGGAGTTGTGGTCCATGCCAGGAAATATGCATCCTCGCCCTTTACCTTGAAACGTACGATAGCGGAGCGCTCTTTGACTGCCTTATAGCCCTGTGCCACTTCGTGACTGGACAGCGGGGTTCCGCAGCGAGGGCAGTAGGGAACAATCTTGAAGCCCTTGTACAACAGACCCTTGTCCCAGATGGTCTTCAGTGCCCACCACTCGGACTCGATGAAATTGTCATCATAGGTAACATAAGGGTTATCCATGTCCGCCCAGAAACCAACGGTACGGGAGAAATCTTCCCACATTCCCTTATATTTCCAGACGCTCTCTTTACATTTGTCAATGAAAGGTGCCAGACCGTATTCCTCGATCTGCTCCTTGCCGTCCAGACCCAGCATCTTCTCGACTTCCAGTTCTACGGGAAGTCCGTGAGTATCCCAGCCGGCTTTACGGGGAACCATATATCCCTTCATGGTACGGTATCTGGGGATCATATCCTTGATGGTACGGGTCTCTACATGACCGATGTGAGGCTTACCGTTAGCCGTAGGCGGACCGTCATAGAATGTGTAGGTCGGACCCTGCTTGCGCTGTTCCATACTCTTTTTAAAAATATCATTGTCACGCCAGAACTGTTCAACGTTCTTTTCGCGTTCCATGAAATTCAAGTTTGTGTCAACTTTGTTGTACATGGCTTTGTTCCTTTCCTTTGAAATAAAAAATAGGCTTCGCCTATTCAACTCCCCTGCCCCTCAATCTTGAGGGGTGGGATTTCTTTTTGTTACTATTTCATGCATAATAGTCTTATGAATGTTTTACAACAGATTTTTACTGACTATTATGAAGAAATTGAATATATTCTTCATCCCAGAAAAACTGAGATGGAAAATATCGATAAGATGATTCATTGTGGTGATCCATCTTTCGGTGGTGCCATGTATGGCTGTCCTCACTGCGGGAAACTTAAATTTGTTCCTTTCCGCTGTCATAGCCGTTTCTGCCCTACCTGCGGCAACAAATATACCATGGATCGCACTACCAGTATGTCCTTTAAGCTGGTTAATGTCACACATCGCCATTGTGTTTTCACAATCGATGAAAATCTTCGTGAATTCTTTCTCAAAGATCGTTCTCTGCTCGATTGTCTGTTTCACTCTGTAAACAGTGTTATCACCCGTATGTTTTTCAAAATGAATAAATCCAAAAACTTCACGCCCGGTTTTATTATGGTTTTACATACATTTGGCAGAGATTTGAAATGGAATCCGCATATCCACTGCCTCATATCTGAAGGCGGATACAGCGATGACGGTTTTTGGCGTAATGTCAAACACTTTGACTACACTTTTTTACGCAATGCTTTTCGCACGGCTCTGCTTAATGAAATGGAATCCAAAATCGGGTCTTCCTTCAAAAAAGTGAAGGCGAAATGTTATCGTGAACACCAACAGGGTTTTTATGTTTATGCCAAACCCAACCTCTGCGATCCCAGAATTGTTGTAAAATACATTGGGCGTTATCTTGGTCGTCCTGTCATTGCCACATCCCGAATTGATAAATACGATGGTGAAATGGTCACTTTCCATTACAACCGGCATGAGGATGAACAATACATAGAAGAAACGATTCCTGCTATGGAATTCATCCAGCGTCTCATTCGCCACATCCCTGAAAAACATTTTAAAATGATTCGGTATGGTGGGATTTATGCACGTCACCGAGAAATTGATTCCAAACTCTATCGTGCTATTTCCAAAAGCAAACATCATATCTACCGCAGCTTTAATCAGTGGCGAACTGCTATTTTGTCTTCTTTTGGATATGACCCCCTGGTATGCCCTGACTGCCAGCATAGGATGGAATTCTTAGAACTATACTTCAACCACCAGCGCGTTTCCCTCGAAGAAATGTACGAGAAAGTAATGTCTAAATCTCGTGGAAAGCGTTCTTCTGCATGATTTTCTCAATTCTTATGTTATAATCCTCTAAAAGGAGGATGATCGCCATGAAACCAGATATCGAGGCACTGCGCAAAAAATACATGGATAATCCGCCGGAAGGTATGACATCCCAGGACATTCGCATTATGAGCGAGGATGCACTTCTGGATATGGATTATTTCTTAAATGACGATGAACTTGATGACGGCTTTGGTGAAGAAGGTTTTTATATCTTCTAAGCCATCAATCGTCTGTTTGCTATGCCCGCCTCCGTGCGGGCCCTTTTAATTTAAGAGAGCGCCGTAGGCGGTCTTTCCTATAAAGCAAAAAAAGGTTGACTACGTAACATGTAGTCAACCAGTTTGGCGGTTGGTAGAAACGTCTGCCCATTTTGCAGACTTATACTCGAGTCATTATACCTGAAATAGCATTCTAATGCAAGAGAATAAACTTTTTTATTTACAGATGACCGGCTGTCCAGTCGGTATTAAGATTTTTCGTTATCGGGTCGCAAAACTTCGCCGGGTATCCCCATTTTATCATAATGCCATAGTTCCAGGCTCTTAGGTGACTCCCCACTACCATGATGGCGGTGAGGCGTTCTTTTGCGTGTTTTCTATAACTTTTTATTTCAAGAGCTGCTTTAGATCTTCCTCCGGCGTGGAGATAGGTGTAATGCCGAAATTCTCCACGAGATAACTTAGCACATTGGGCGATACAAAAGCCGGGAGCGTCGGTCCAAGACGGATATTCTTAATTCCTAAATACAGCAGCGTCAGCAGGATACATACTGCCTTCTGCTCGTACCATGAGAGTACCAGAGACAGCGGCAAATCATTGACGCCACAGCCGAAGGCATCCGCCAGCGCCAGTGCGATCCTGACTGCGCCGTAGGCATCGTTGCACTGACCAACGTCCATAAGCCGGGGCAGACCGCCGATTGTGCCGAGGTCAAGATCGTTGAAACGATATTTGCCACAGGCCAGCGTCAGCACCACGGTATCGGAAGGTGTCTGCCTGACAAACTCAGTGTAGTAGTTGCGTCCGGGACGTGCACCGTCGCAGCCACCAACCAAGAAAAAGTGACGGATTGCCCCGCTCTTTACAGCTTCAATCACCTTATCCGCCACACTCAGCACCGTGCCATGCCCAAAACCCGTCGTAACCGTACTTCCTCCGTTGATGCCGGTGAATGCTTTATCTTCTGGATAGCCGCCCAGTTCCAGCGCCTTTTCAATGACAGGTGTAAAGTCCTTCTCCTCACCGATGTGTGTCAGCGCAGGATAGGACACCATCGCCGTAGTAAATACCCGGTCAGCATAGCTTGTTTTCGGCGGCATAAGACAGTTGGTTGTGAAAAGAACAGGGGCGGGGATATCTGCAAATTCCTTCTGCTGATTCTGCCATGCCGTACCGAAGTTACCTTTCAGGTGCGAATACTTTCTCAGTTCCGGGTATCCGTGCGCAGGCAGCATCTCCCCGTGGGTATAGATGTTAATGCCCTTGCCCTCTGTTTGCTCCAGCAGCAGTTTCAGGTCGTGTAAATCGTGACCTGTAATGACGATGAAAGGTCCCTTCTCCACGGTCAGCGGAATCGTAGTCGGTTCAGGAGTGCCGTATGTTTCCGTGTTTGCCTTATCCAGCAGTTCCATGCACTTGAGATTTTTCTCGCCAACCTCCATGACGATGGGCAGCAGCTCATCCATACCCCAATCTTCTCCGATAGCAAAGAGTGCTTTTGCAAAGAAGCGGTTAACTTCTTCGTCAGTATAGCCCAATACCATGGCATGGTGCGCATAGGCAGCCATACCGCGCACACCGAAAAGGATCAGAGACTTGAGGCTGCGAATATCCTCCCCGGCATTCCACAGCAACGTCATGTCGTAATCATCGTTGCGACCGCAGCGAGATGCGCAGCCGGAGCAATTGGGAACCAGCCGTTCTTTTTCGGCGTGTACCCGGTCAATCATTTCCCGTATCGTTTTTTCGTTAAAGTTCACATTGGTGACAGTGGTAAACAGCCCTTCCATCATCAGCCGCCAGGTATCCGATGTTGCCTGCGTACCGCCGTCCGTTGACCGAGCCAGCCCGATGAGAGCCCCAGTCAGTTCATCCTGAAGATGCGCCACATCGGAAGTCTTACCGCAGACACCGGCTTTTCCTGTACAGCCGGTACAACCCGCTGTTTGTTCGCACTGATAGCAGAACATTTCGTTATCCATAATTGGTCTCCCTTTTGTTGTAAAAATATTCTTATTCTTCCTTGAGACTGCCGTTCACCGTGACCGTGACCACCTGCCACGGAATGAACTTTCCGCTTTGCTGAAGCGCCTTTTTCGTTGCCATTTCCAATCCGCCGCAGCAAGGCACTTCCATACGCACAACGGTCACGCTTCTGATGTCGTTGTTTCTGATGATCTCCGTCAGCTTTTCGGAATAATCCACGCTGTCCAGCTTGGGACATCCTACGAGGGTGATATGCCCTCTGATGAACCGCTCGTGAAATGCGGCGTAGGCGTAAGCCGTGCAGTCGGCGGCAATCAGCAGGTTCGCGCCGTCAAAGTAGGGCGCCGTAAGGGGAGCCAGCTTGATCTGGACAGGCCACTGTGAAAGCCTGCTAACCGGCTCTGTGTGCGGCGCTTCTTCGCAGGCACATTCCGTGTGCTCAATCTTCCTCGAATGGCTCCCCGGACAGCCACAGGGCAGTTTCATACCTTGCTTCTGCATCTTCTCTTGCTTATTCACCAGCACCGCCTGCTCATCATAGGCTGCCGCCTCACGTTCCACAAAGGTGATCGCTCCCGTAGGGCAGGTCGGCAGACAGTCTCCGAGACCATCGCAATAGTCGTCCCGCAACAGTTTTGCCTTTCCGTCCAACATGCCAATGGCTCCTTCGTGGCAGGCATCAGCGCAGGCACCGCAGCCGTTGCACTTATCCTGATCGATTTCAATGATCCGTCTCTTCATGACAGCACCTCCTTGCTTTCTTGTCTCTATCATAGTATAGTAAAATCAACAAGTCGGTTGATATTTCAACGAAAGTGGATTCTTATGAAAGATTTTTTATCCGTTATCTGTTCCTCTCAACTGTTCTCCGGTGTTACGGAAACAGAGCTTACCGCAGTTCTCGCCTGCCTTGATGCGAAAAAAACGAGCTTCCCGAAGGAAGCCTATCTTATGCATACCGGAGATACGGCGGAAGCCATAGGTTTTGTGTTGTCGGGAAACGTTCTGACAGTTCAGGAGGATATCTGGGGGAACCGTCATATTCTGTCCAATGCGG
>OHJP01001357.1_pt1 | contig 10487 bp, 7 predicted proteins | sample 1568591 | NCBI WGS metagenome assembly OHJP01 (sample SAMEA3879567, study PRJEB24766) | human gut metagenome | biome: human-associated habitat; feature: feces | place: USA | collected 1985/1987
ACTGTAATTCAATATCGATACTGACCTTTGTTTAATATGCCCTTAATATTTTCATAACGGAACTCTAATTTTAAATTCCTTTCATAAAGTATTCTCTTTTATCCCCCTTGTTTTTCCACCTGCTACATTGACCTTAATTCCATGAAAATACAAAAGGGTACCTCCACCGGCAGAGCCGATGGTTTCCGTAACCAAATAAAAAATCCGCCTGGAGGAAGCGTTATTGCTTCCTCCAGGCGGATTAAAAGGTAACAATGCAAAATTTCTTTTGTCCCTCTCTGAATACGTGTGACTTTATTATAGAGCATAAAACATCGACTTACTCCAGCTGTGATGAACACTCCAACACAATAGGAAATCCGGACGGCAGGCCTTTCACGATTTTCAGATATTCCTCATGATATTCCCAGGCATTTCTTCCTGAAGATTTTGTCTCGCCTGATATCGCGCTGCCATTACTCCGTGTTCAATAATCCCTGCCTATTTGTTCCATAAAAGATACCTAAGGGCGCAGCCATGGTGCGGTCGTAGTAATTTTCTCTCGGGCCTCATCCATACCACTTGATTTGTTTAAACCCCCGGGAAGGACAAATTCCAGCCTCATGCTTTTTGTATTGAGCTCTATACTCATCGCTTTCGCTTCTTATTAGATTTTTTATAAATCAATCGCTTTTCTTTCCTCGTACGACCGCAGGGCCGCGGTGGATAAACGATGGGACAGCGCGGTCTCCTCCGGTGTAAAGCAGCCAAAAGATACCTGCCGGCCATCCAATTCTTTCATATAGGCTCCCCACATCTGAAGAATCGCGTCGGTAAAGCCGAATTCAAAAATGGGCCCGGTAATCGTAGGCAGCATAGGCTTATAGCCGATGTGAATGTCCGCCCAGGCCTGCTCTTTTCCCCAAGATTGCGTAAAGGTAAAGATGTCTGGCTTAGAACTGGTGAATTTGGCGGAAGCCTCTAACCCATAAATTTCAAAGTACCAGTTATTGGTGTCTCCGGGGGACATCCTCTTAGTTTCCAGGGTCATAGGGACCGTTTCTCCGTCCTTGCCCACGGCCTCACAAAACAGCACCGCGTTGTCCCAGGTATCACAGGCCGCTGTCCCTCCTTTACCGTCTGGCCGCTGATGAACGTATTTCCGCAGGCTGGCATAAACATTTCGAGGGAGAAAACCCATGCGGAACGGGACATGCTGGGTGTGGATACCTAAGTCCCCGATACAGCCGTAAGCGCCATTATAGCACGCCTGGCGCTTCCAGTTGATAGGCTTTTCTGTATCCATATCGCTGGAATGATTAAATCCCGCTTTGATTTCCAGTATTCTTCCGAATTTCTCCTCTCGAATCCAGGAGAGCATTACCTGCATCGCCGGAAAATAAGGAAATTCACTGGCGCATCTGGCGAACACCTCCGGGTGTTCCTTCAGCGCCGCTAAAATATGATCGTTGGCGGCCTGATCGATTCCAAAGGGCTTTTCCCCCATCAGATGCTTTCCAGCCTCGATTACCGCTACATAAACCTCCTCGTGCAGGTGATGGGGTACGGCACAATATACCGCCTCAATCTCCGGATTTTTTAAAAGTTCCCGATAGTCGTCATACTCATATTGAACGGTAGGAACGTGATCGGTAAACCATTTCCGGCTGGACGGATTTACATCGCAGACCGCGGTCAGCTGAGGCTGGGGGATATCCTCCGCAAGATGCTGCCACCGCGAGGCGGCGCTGGCGAACTCCCGGCCCATCAGTCCGCAGCCTATGATGCCGAATCTAACGCTTTTACCCATTTCCTTTCTCTCCCTTTCCCAGCTCATAAATTTTCTGTTCTATAGTAAAAATCCCGGTAATGCTGAAATTGTTTTTCATATTGTTCCATTGACTCTTTTTGGGGCGAAAACTTCTCTCTTTTGGTTTGCATATGTTCCACCGCGTTTTGATAACCCGTAAACAGCCCGATTCCCAGTCCCGCCAGCATAGCGGCGCCCCGGCATCCGGTTTCCCGGTCTTCCAGCCGCTGGAATTCACGTCCGGTAATATCCGCCCGCAGCTGAACACTGGCGTTTTGCCTGGCATTTCCCCCATGGATTAGGATACGCGGTATTTCGGCGCCCACATCCTGAAGCGCCTCTAGGTTTAGCCTTAGCTCGCAGGCGATTCCCTCGAAAACGCCTTTCATCATATCCGGGGCCGCTATCCCCGGATGAAGGCCGTAAATTCCTCCCCGAGCCAGGGGATTCCATCCCGGATTGCAGGCTCCGATTAGATGAGGCGTCACCAGCAGGCCGCTTGGGCCATTTTTCTCCATAGACTTAAAGATATTGGAAAACACCTCGTCTAATCCTCCCCGCTCCGCCTCTGGATACAAAAGCTTTAAAAACCAGTTGACGCACAAAGCCCCCGGAAAGAAGGCCAGGGTAAGATAGGAGCCGTCACAGACATGGCAATAGGTATTAAAGCTGTAGGACAGGGCCTTCTCCCCAGCTGCCGGTTTGTCTCCTACCGCGCACAGGCATTCATAGCTGCCCGCGGACAGTGCGCTTCCCCGCCGGACCAGGCCCGCTCCAAACGCGCCGCAGGGCTGGTCATGGCCCGCCAGCACCACGGAGACGCCTTCCGAAAGTCCCAGGCCCTTTGCGATTTCCGCCGGTATTACGCCAGCGGAGGTTCCCGCCGGCACCGTGGGACAAAAATAGCTTTGGCTAATCTCCGCCGCGCTTAAAATTTCCTGCGACCAGGTCCTTTTCTGAATATCAAAGGCCATAAACCGACTGGCTAGGGTATCATCCGCCAGAGGCTCCAGGCCCAGTCTCGCCAAAAGGTATCCTGGAATCGTACAGAACCGGTCTGTTTTGGAAAACTGCTCCGGTCGGTTTTCCCGAAACCAGCAGATTTTCGGCAGAGAATACATGGGATGCGCCGGCAGGCCGCAAATCTCGTAGATTCTTTTTCTGGTCAGGGTATTTTCCAGGCGCTGGGCATAGCCCAGTCCCCGATTATCCGAGTTCATCAGCGCCGGCCCCGCCGCCTGCAGGTCCCTGCCGATAGGGATGACCGTTTCGCCGTGAGAGGAAATCCCTATCGCTCTAATTTCCCCTTGTTCCGCAATTTCTTTTACCACGGAGCAGAAAGCGTCGAAAAACACCTGGGGATCCATTTCACAGCCATCCGCGCCGATGGTTTCCACACTATATTCCCAGGACGCCTTTGCCAAAATCACCCCTTCAGGGCTGAACAGCACGCCCTTGCATCCGCTGGAGCCAAAATCAATTCCTAACAGCATACTATCACTACTCCAAATTCATTCTATCAGGTTTGCCGTTATGCCCTTCAGCCCAATCCCCGTCCTCCACAGGCCGTTTTCTTTCCGCCGGACAGGCATGGCCGCAAATCCAATAAACAACACAAACAGACGGCGCCCCCGAAGGCACGCCGTCCTATTGACAGCGATTGGCGAAACGCCGGTCATTCGACCGACTTCCGCTGCTCCCCTACCGTCAACATAATTTTAAAGAAAGGCTCGCGGCGCTGCGCGATCATCTGAAATACTTCTTTTACCTGCGTCAGCGGGAATGTATGAGAAATCATCCCCTTGGTCCTGATTCTACCCTCTCCCATAAGCTGAAGCATTTCACGGTAATCAGCGGGAGTATACATCGTGGTGCCGGACAAGCGAAGCTCATGCTGCACAAAGTCCGGCAACAGCGGCACATCATAGCCGTTTTGCAGAACGCCGATAATCACAATCCGGCTGCCTCTGCGCGCCATGCCCAGGATATTATTGAAAACCGTTCCCTTTTCCCCCACGCAGTCATAAAAAACATTGACCTTTTTCGCGCCGCCGCACAGCCTTTCCAGCCCAGCTTCCAAGCTTTCCTTGGAAACGTCGATGACGCCGTCGGCTCCCAAGTTTTCCGCCAGAGCCAGGCGGGAGGCGTCCATATCAGCGATAAATACCCGCTTCGCCCCCAAGGCTTTGCAGGACTGCATACAGAAATTGCCGATGGGTCCCGCCCCGATTACCAAGGCAATATCATCCCGCTGGATTTCTCCCCGCTTGGCGCCGTGATAAGCCACACAAGCAGGCTCCACCATCGCGGCGTCCTCCAGCGTCATAGTTTCTGGAATCGGAATTACCATTTGCTTCGGCATGGAGATGAATTCACAGTGGGCACCGTCGGCCTCCGCGCCTGTGCACCGCAGGGATTCGCAGAAGTTGTAAATTTCCTTTTGGCACATGTCGCATTTTCCGCAGACCAAATGGGGGATCACCGCTACTCTTGTTCCAACGGCGGGACCCTCCGCGCCCTCTCCCAGGGCCTCCACGGTCCCGGAAAACTCGTGTCCCATGACCACAGGATAGGTGACATAGGGATGCCTTCCAAAATAAATCGTCGGGTCAGAACCGCATACGCCAACCCGTAAAACCCGAATTAAAACTTCATCTTTTCCCGGCGCGGGGATTTCCGCTTCTCCCAACTCGATACGCTCCGGCGCCACCAAGGTGGCTTTCAGCATTTTTGCCATTATGATTCCTCCTATTGCGCGCAGCCGGCCCCCGGCCTCCCGATTGAGACCGAGACCCGGCTGCCATACACATATGTTATAAATCCATATTGAAAGCGATCACCGGAATCGCTTCCGTTTTCTGGTTTCTCTCCTCTGTCCCGGAATATGGCGGGCATCGCCCAGGCCAACAGCCGGCAGGCGCGCCGCGGGCCTCTGAAGCTTTCTATACCGCTTTTTCCCGCGGTTCTTACTCCGCCCGCACCACACGGATCCCCGCGTATTTGCAGAACAGCTCCAAAGCATCCGCCGCCTTGGGATCGCGAATCAAAACGCCGTGATGCACCACGCCGGCGTCGATCATCTTTTGTTCCCAAGCCTCGATATCTTTTACTTTCACCCAGCCATAGGTCCCCCTGATATAGGGATCGATATCCACAATCTCTCCGGTGCCGATAAACATGGTATATTCTCCGTCGTACTCTACCAGCCGCAGGCAGGTCACCGGGCCCTCGGCAAGATTGAACTCAATACTGCCGTCACAGTTATCGCTCCAGACAGAAAGACGCTCATTCAGCCGCAGTTTTTGCTGACAGCCGCAGGCGCATTGGCTGGGCGCGGCGTTTCCGCAGTGCCAGGCCAGCCAGCAGTTTTCCTCCGTGGGATGGAGATCCGTCCAGTCGATAAAAATGGGCGGCGTTTGTTCCAGTCCCGCGGCGGACGCCGCCAGCATACTGAGAGCGCCCAGCACGTCTACCTCGCAGGCCGTCAAGTAGCCCTGGTCGTTCAGCCGCGCGAAAGTAGAACAGCCGGCGATTCCGTAACGGGTTTGAAGCATTTCCCAGCAGCACACCGCCATACAGTCGGCGCCAAGTTCTTTATAAATACGTTTCAACGCTACCTCGTATCTGGCAAGCAAGGGAAGCTTTTCCTGATTCATCTCGCAGACCACACCGGAGGTCAAGTCCTTTAAGGTCTCCTGCACCTCAGGATCATCCTCAGGAATATGATCCAGCCTGTCGAATACCGTAGCCAAATCCATGGTGCGGAGCATCTGACCAAAACGGCGCTGGAAGTTTTCCTCGCTGAAATACTGAGACTCAAACAGAAGGGGACGCACGCCCAACTGTCCGATTTTTGCCTGCTTAAAGCATTTCAGAGTATACATCGCCCTGACAAAATTGGCGTATTCCTTAGCAAAGCGCTCCTCCTCTGGGTTACAGGTAAGAATATGCGTATAGGTAAAGCCTCTGCGCTTAATGGCCGACACGGTCATAAATTGGCCGCACCAGTTATCGGTAGACCGGTTGCCCTGGTCCGAAATGGGGCCTGATTTGGTGCAGAAATGGAGGATCGGTAAATCCTTACGCATATAAGAAAGCACTTCTCCTACCGCGACCTCCATACCGAAGTTCATGTTGCCAATCACCAAGGCGTCGATGTTTTCTTTCAAGAATAACTCCGCCGCTTTGGTTCCGTCCTCAATAGAGGCCACCAAGCCTCCTTCGGTCAGTTCCTTGCCTGGCACAATGATCTCAGCCGCGCCTATTTTGTTCATAGCCGCTAAACAGCGGTCACGCATTTCCTCGGCTAAATGGCCGCGTCCTGTATACTGGTTGCCATCCCAGGACTCCCAGCTGGATGGTACAAAGCCGATTTTTAATTGTTTTTTCATGATGTTATCCCCCTTATAATTACGTTAGCAAGATCAGCAGGGCTTAACCCCTGCATTTGATATAATTCCTCCGGTTTTGCGCTGCATCCATATTCCTTTACACCTAGGCAGATCAGTTTGCAGGACAATCCGTTTCGCGCGAAAAACGCCCCAATCTCTTTTCCCATTCCGCTTTCCACAAAATGGTCCTCATAAGTGACCACAAATCCGGTATCAGCGGCTGTTTTCATATCCGCCGCCACATAAGCACCCGGACAGGAAACCAGATAGACCGCCGTCTCAATTCCCCGGTCTTTTAGCTGTTTCCAAGCCTCCAGGGCTTTTGCGGCCATCATGCCAAAGGTGATGATTACCGCGTCTTTCCCCTGTCTCAGCCAATGACCCTCGCCGTAATGAAACTGGTAGTCATCCCCAAAAAAAGGCGTCCCATCCTCATGAGTCAGCACAGCGGTTTTCGACCGCCCCATGCACAGGCACTGGGCCTCGCCGCTTTGTACCATACATCGAACCATCGCGTCCGCTTGGTTGGGGTCCGCCGGCGCCAGCACCTGCATATACCGCAGGTTGGAAAGCAGGGACAGATAATCCAAGCATTGATGGGTCTTTCCATCCTCCCCCACATCCAGGCCGCAATGGGTAGCGGCTATCTTCAGGGGAGCGTGGTTAATATCTATCATTCTGAGCTGAGAGTACACTTCATCCACCATAAAGGCTCCAAAACCCGCGGCAAAGGCCAAAACGCCGGCTTTCGCCATCGCCGCGGCAGCGGTAACCGCGTTTTCCTCCGCGATCCCCCCCTCGTAAAAGGAGGCGGGAAATTCCCTCGCGATAGAAGAAACCTTGACAGATTCCATGAGGTCACAGTCAAATACCGCGAGCCCTTTTCCTTGACTGATTCTCGCAACATCGAGAAGCGCTGTTCCAAAGGCGCTGCGGAGATCGGTTTTTGCATCCGCTGGATAAACCTTGCGCTTTCCGCCGTCTAAGCCCCGAAATCCCGACAGCGCCGCCGTCTCTTTTTTAGGCAGCCGGGGGCCTGTTCCTTTTAGAGCCGGGGCGCAGCTTTCCAGCTTCTCCCGGCTGAGAGGCGCCCCATGAAAGGTATAGTCGTTTTCCCTGCCGGGAACACCGTAGCCCATCACGGTTTCCGCGATAACTACGCTGGGACAGCCGCTGGCCTCGGCCCTTTTCAGCGCCTGGTAAAGCGCCGGAAAGTCGTGCCCATTCGCCTGTTCCACAGTCCAGCCCGCCGCCTGGTATTTCGCGGCGATTTGCTGCGGAAGTATGTCCTCCAGCGGTCCGCTGGCCTGCTGCCTGTTATAATCGATTACCGCCGTTAAGCGGTTCAGGCCATGTGAAACAGCGAATTCCCTGGCCTCAGACAGCTGTCCCTTAGACTGCTCCCCATCGCCCATCACTACGTAGATTCTGCTGTCCTTTCCCTGTTGACGGGCCGCCGCCGCGAAACCGCAGCCGGAAATCCCCGGCACCTGAAGCGACGGATGGCCTTCATAGGGAGATCCCTTTCGCCGAAACCCCGCCACGACCTCCTCAGGCTCTACAAAGCCCATACGGCCTAAGGCGGCATATATGCCTGCCGCCGTGTGGCCGTGGCTGACCACCAGCCGGTCCCCGGCCTCCGTATCCAAAGCGGATAACAGCAGCAAATAAATTCCCACTGAGGACAGCGAGCCGCCTGGATGGCCGGACCCGGCTCCCGTGGTCATCTCTAAAATGTCTCTCCGGGCGTAAGCGGCCATTTTATCAAGAAGGTCGGCTTGCCGGCTATCCAGCCCCCGCGCCGCCCACCTTCGGATGGATTCAAGCATCCCCGCACTCCTCCCAATAGACCAGCTCTGAGAAAAAGTGTTTTTCCGCGCGGATGGTAATTCCCTTTTCGCTTAGGCGGAAGCCATCCATACGGAAGCTGTCTCCCACCCGGTCAAGGGTTACCAGATAATTTTTATTCCGGCTGATTCCTTTCGGACAGAGGGTATATTCCTGGTTCCCTTCGTCTGCCAAACGGAAAATCAGGGCGTAGCCGGCCTTTCGGTCCGGCTGTGAAAGCTCATAGGCCAGCCATGGAGCCGGCTGGAAAATCCCCTCATCCGGCCGCGTATGCTGATAAACCAGGCAATTCCCCGTCAAAACCGGCCGCAGCTTAGATTGATAGAATTTTACCGTTTCACAAATCTGCTGATGAAGCTTGGGATTTCGCTGCTCCGCAGAGGGGGAAATCCCGCGCAGGATGAACCGGGAGCCTAACACAGAATGAAGTTGGAAGAGAAGGTCTCCCTTCATCACCTGCTCGCATACCTCCGTGCCCATACACTGCAGCAGGGTTTCCGGCGGCAGCTGCGCCATAGTCCCCTGGAAAATACGCTGCACCCTTGGGGCGTGCATCCAGTCGCTCAGCTCACTGTGATGGAAATACCGCAGAATTCCGAAATCCATCCTGCCTCCGCCGCCGGCGCAGTTTTGAAAAGATACCTTCGGAAATTTATTCCGCAGGCGCTCCAGCATGGCATAAAAGTTTTCAAAATACCGCCACAAAACATTTTCCTGATAGGGCCCTACTTGCCTGCAGGCGCCGTCGCCGATTCGATGATTGTGATCGATACGGAACATATCCAGCTGATAACGGGAAATCACCGATTCCACCTGTTCCTCGACCCAGGCGGCCACTTCCGGCTTGGATAAGTCCAGCACCCGCCCATCGGCAATTTGGTCTGAGCCGTTGCGCATAATGAAATCCGGGTGCTCCTGCCGCAGCTTCGCGTTACGGCCGACAGCCTCCAGTTCCATCCACAATCCAAATTTCATCCCCTTAGCGCGCGCCCGGTCGATAATTGGGTATAAATCGTTGGGCAGCCAGGGCGCGGCGTACCAATCGCCTACATTGTCGAACCAAACGTTTGGCTCTTGCCCATACCATCCCGCGTCTATGACATAAAGCTCAACCCCGGCTTCCGCCGCGATTTCCACATCGAGCAAAATTTCTTCTTCATTTTCCCGGTCTGAAAGATAGCCTCTGTGGTTCGCCTCTACCAGGCAGCCTCCGATCGGGTCATTTTGGGGCATAATACATTCCCGCACATACCGATGGCGTGACTGAGCCAGCGCATCAAGCCCGGAAGCGCACAGAGTAAAGTGAACCTGAGGAGTTTCAATGGATTCTCCCGGCGCCAGCACTCGAAGGGCCTGGCCTTCGGGACAGCACATCCCCAGTTCAAAATCCACATAGGTTTTTCCCGGGTACAGGTCCGCTTCCATTTTCGTGATCCAATTTCCGCTGTAAGCCAGTTCCGCGCATAAAACAGCGCCATTGAGATTATTCCGAAGAAGCACCGCCGGCCTGGACCAGCCGCTGCGGCCGTTTCTCGCCGCGTCGTATACAATTTTCTCTTTACTGATTGGCAGAAAACGAAGATCGCCCTCCTGCCCCCATTTGCTGGCGATATTCAAACCAGCTTCAAAGAAAGGTTTGCCGTGGTCTTCCTCCAGTTCCTGGAATGAATAGGTGTGCAAGCCGTTATCTAGGGTATGAAGCCACGGGGCTCCCGCCAGCGGGCAAACCTCATCCAGCGTAACCCATTGGTCGCTGATATTGGTAACACGCAGGCCGCGGGCAAGCCAATCGCCGCCTTTCGACTCTGTCAAAAGTTCCACCTTGACCGGGGCATCCTCGTGAAGCAATTCCATCGACGCCGTCGTTTCCCCGGTTTTTCGCCGGCCTATAGACCAGCCCTTTTCCAGCCTTCGGCCGTTTACCGTCAGCCGAAAGCTTTGCAGCGACCGTTCCGGCTCAAACCCGCCGCCTGTGGGCTGGTATTTATCGTCTGTTAAATGCTGTTCATTCCAAATCTGGCCAGCGGCGTTTAAATATCCCATTACCGGCCTGCCGGCAACCACCCGCTCGTCATAAACCAGCATTCCTGACAGATACCGTATGCCCTTATCTGTTTGAACCATTTTGCAGTAAGCCATTTTTCAGCCCCCTATCCTCGTCAGCGCCTCAATTTCTTCCCGGCCCTCGGCCACGCCTAACACCAATTCCACCTTTTTTTCTCCCCAAGGCGGCAGAGTCTCCAGCGTTCCTTTTTCTTCCTGTGCTTTCCGTCCCACCGGGTTACAGTTTCCAGGTTCCAACCCCCAAACATATTCACAGGCATTTTCCATTTTCCATTGGGTGAAAGAATTTAAATTTTTAAAACGCACATAAAAGGACAGCCCTAATTTGTCGTTGACAATGCCCGCCGTACGACAGCCGTCCGTCTCCTCCAGCGTGTGAAAATAGCATTTCTCCT
>OHJP01001361.1_pt1 | contig 10458 bp, 8 predicted proteins | sample 1568591 | NCBI WGS metagenome assembly OHJP01 (sample SAMEA3879567, study PRJEB24766) | human gut metagenome | biome: human-associated habitat; feature: feces | place: USA | collected 1985/1987
ACGCCTTACTCCATGGTATCCCTGTAGCAGACGCACTAGAAATGTTTGAACAAACTATAGAAAAAGGAGAAGAATAATGTCCGAAAAAGAATTCGATAACTTTCTTGAAAAATACACAGACCCGCCTGAACCGTCCTTTCTCGACAAAATAACCTCCTACTTTGACGACAGAACTGCCCAAGTCACCCAAGACTACAACATAGGAAGCGACGCCCCTGAACCAACCCCCGAAGAAACCTACGCAGACGAATGGAGTAAACAAGCACTCACAAACGTTGCTGAAAGCGTTGTCAACTGGGCAAAAGAAGCTCCCGGCAACTACGCCGACACATGGGAAGCCCGCAACAAAATCCTCGAACAAGACCCACTCTCAGTAATCGACGAAGGCCTGCTCGACACCACAAAAGCGCCTCCCCTCACACCAGAAGCGCAACAGGCACATAAAGATTATGATATCGCATTAGAAAAACTCAATAACGAAACAGTACGTCCCGCTGTAACTGTCGCCGCCGTCCTTGGTGTACCCGGAGCAACCCTTGCCTATACCCCCTACATGGCTAAAGATATTCTTGATACCTACGCCAAAGAAATCGAAGAAAAAGGCCTCAAAAAAGGCATGATAAGCGGCACATTTACAAACCTTAAAGAACTTACAATAGGCAACATAGATTATTACTTGACTGATAAAGAATTCAATGAGAAAATTAAAACAGAACCGGGACTGTTCAAAGACGTCCTCATGGAAACACTGGATGTCGGCGCAGGTGTCAGAACAGCTCTGCACCCCGCCATCAAGCGTATAGCTACAAAAAGAGACTTACGCAACCAACAAAAACAACTTATTAAAACCATCGCAAAAGAACTGGAGACAATGAAACATGAACCAAAAATATCCGGCGACCCCGAACAACCTGTTTGGCGAGACAATAGAACTGACCCCGGAGGAAACCAAGCAAGAACTTCGGAAAATCCACAAAGAACTGAACTACTTTCGGAAAGAGAACCAACGGATCTCAAAGGCGGCCAACAGAACCGAACTGGTCGTGATACTAACTCCACTCATCCTCGGAGCGATATTTCTGAAACTCGCAGTACCCCCGCTGGTACTCCTGATGTCGATATGGTTCATACAAAACGCACTCGTTTATTGGATAAACTCTCGGAAGTAGAACAGCAGCAGCGGCGTGAAGACGCCAAACGCACCCTCGAAGAAGCCCTTATCGAAGAACCAAATATGCGCAGCACCGCCGGTCGGGACATCAAACCGCTGCCTCCTGAAAGCTTCTCTCCTGTCACTGACCGGGAAATCACAAAATTTATTACTGATAATTTTATCTCCCTTCGTTTTGGTAACTTTATGAAAGGAGTCGGAAAAGGAGGCGTCGGTGCTTACTTTCACAACAAACTCAACACCATGCGCCTAAAAAAATATGGTAAATGGGGCGACGCAGCGCATGAACTCGGGCACTTCTTCGACAAACAATTTGAAATCGAAGGAGCCGATACCGAACTCATCAATAACGCCCGGGAAATATGGGTAAACAATGAATACCGCGAAGACCAGATGCGCAGCGAAGGCATCGCCGAATTCACCAGAGAATACCTATTGAATCCCGAAGAAGCCAAAAAGAACTTCCCCGAATACTACCAAAAATTCACAAAACGCCTTGGAGACTACCCCAAATACCAAAAAGCACTGCCGCAGCTCAGTAATATGCTGCGCTCCTATTCCCAGCAAAATCCTGCCCAAAGCCTCCGGGCAACCATATCATTCAGCAGCGACCGCACACCGACTAAGGGTGAGCGGTTTCTTGATTTTATGGACAGAATGATCTACGAAAATTTTGACGACAAATGCTATATCAGACATGCCGAAAAACTGGTAGAAGCCGCCATAGGCCGTCCGCTCAAACCAACAGAAAGCCCATATGTCAGAGCAAGACTCCTTGACGGTTTTGTCAACGGACAAACCTCTCTGCTCATCGACGGCGACGCCACCATCGATATCGACACCCTCAACCGATACTTTTGCGACAACAAAATCAAAAACAAAGTCGTATTCAACGACATCCTGCGGCCACTGGCTGACGAAGTCACCCTCAACACCAAATACCCCACTATGCTCAAAGACTTCAATGCACGCAGCTGGAATGAAGTTCTCAGCGCCTACCTAGTAGCTGAACACAACAACGAAGTCTATAGTGTCAAAGGTACAGAAAGGATAGCTGAAGCCCAGCTCAAATACGAAGAACTGACAAAAAGCTACGAAACCAAAATCGAAGCAGCCCAAGGCAACCCCTTCACACTCCTGCAGATAACCGAAGACGCCGCCATCAAACTTGGGATGGAACAAGCAAAACTCAAAGAACTCAGTCAACATCCCTACGACACACCAGTACAAGTAGTTACCGCCCGCAAAGTCCTATCTATGCCTATCCCCCCCGAAGTCAAAGCAGCAGCCAAACTCTACTATGCTTATACTGATAATCTACTAGGCATCCTCGAAGCAGGCCAGTTGATAGACGCCAAGACCCGCAAACTGCTGCGGGAAACCTACCCCCACTACTGCCCTTTCCAGCGTGACTTTTCACTGGAGAGCAATAAAACCTTTAGTAGCACCAATGGTTTAGTTGATGTGAAAAACGGACTCCACTACCTTTCAAACGAAGGCAGTACACGTACCGTTATCGACCCGCTTACCGTTACCTACGTTGCTACCAAAACAGCACTCAGCAGGATGCACAAAAACAAACTGCTGTTATCTCTGCGTGACATCGCCAACGAACATGGGTATGGCGCACTTTGCGAACCTGTAGGGCACGCAACAGCAAAAACCTCCGCCTTTACCATCTACGAAAACGGCAAAGCAGCGGCCTACCAGACAACCCCCGAACTTTATACAGCCCTGCAAACCTTCGACACCAACTTCATGCAAGACTGTCTTGGATCCATCGGCAACATCTTAGCAGCCGTCAATAAAACCATACGCATCACTGCCACCAATCATCCTGGCTTCATACTTACAAATGGTATGCGTGACACTATGCAGGCCGCTGTAATATCCAAAGAAGGATTTATCCCCTTTATGTCCTCAGCTGCCAACCTTCAAAAATTAGCTGACAAAAAAATGCTGTCCCTCTATACCGCCTCAGGCGTACCTTATAGCACCCTTAGAGGTTCCAGCCTATACGACGCAGGTATTATTATCAAAGACCAGCTGACACCAAAAAGCAAAATGCGTAAAGGAGTAGAGAAAGCCTGGCAGAGTTACAATAAAATAGGGGACACCGTAGAAGCACTACCCAGAAAATACGAATTTACCAAAACACTCCAACACACGGGCGACGTCTACGAAGCGGCCTACCGGGCAAAAGAAATAACCATAGATTTCACCAAAGGCGGTCATGCTTCAAAATTCATCAACCGCTACACCATCCCCTTCTACAATGCCGGTATACTGGGAGCCGCTAAAATCTTTCAGCAGTTGACCACCAAAGGTGAACGAGAGAGATTCCTCATCAAAGGTTTTCTCTACCTGTCAATCCCCAGTATAATTTCATGGCAACTCAACCACAACGAAGACTGGTATCAGGAACTCCCAAGCGAACAACGTAACCGTTTCTGGTACTGGGGGCAATTACCTGACGGCACCTTGGTCAAAACACCTAAACCTCTAGGACTCAACACAATCTTCTGCACCCCTACGGAAGCCACACTTGAGCAATTTGCAGGCTCGGGCAACACCCGTCTCTCCAACGACAACCTCCTTGCAGAAGCCCTTGACAGCCTCAGTCCTACAGGTTCCTGGGGACTAGAAACAGGTGTTGCCGGTTTAGTCAAACCAGCCGTCGAACATAAAGCCAACTACAACTTTTTCCGCAATAGCCCAGTAGTTCCTATGCGCCTCCAAAACAGACCCGCAGAAGAACAATACACCGTCTACACACCCGAAGTATATAAAAACCTTGGCAAAGAAATGGAATGGTCACCGCTGGTCATCGAAAATTATGTCAACAGCTGGCTCACAGCAAGTGGTGCTTTTGTCGCCGACACTGCGGACGTCTTACTCAAAGACAACCAAGAACCTGCCAAACACTGGAACGAATACCCGGTAATCAACAGGCTCTTTGCGTCGCCTAACAAGCGGACAAAAAGCAGTGAATACTATTTCAAAACAGTTAAATACTTTGAAACCGAAAAGAACAGTAAAAGCACTGTCCGCAATAAAAAAGCCAAAGCCGCCCTCAAGGCCATCAAAGCAGACCGCAAAGAAATCTCCGCACTCTACAAACAACAACGAGCAATCACAGAAAATCCCAAGCTCACCCCTGAACAAAAAAGGCAACAAATAGATAAACTGGAAACCCAGATACTCTCAAAAACAGATGCCACCAACAAAAAACTCTATAAATATCTACCAGCAGATAAAAAATAAAAGGCTACCCGAAGGTAGCCCTTTTCTTATCCCCATAGCATAACAATAGTGGAGGTTACTACTAATTATAACATGACATTAACAGAAAGGACTGAAAACTTGACAACAAACCTACGAGCCACAGTCAACTTTGCCACCAACGGCACCCAAACAGTATTCTCCTTTAACTTCGACTACCTCCGTGCCAGCTTCATCAAAGTAAAGCTCGAAGGAGTCACCGCCTACATCTACGGCCAAGACTACATAGTCTCCGAAAGGCAGCTTGAATTCACGACCCCGCCACCTGCCGGGAAAACCCTCACGATCTATCGGCAAACCCCAACAGACCGTTTGGTAGCCTTTGCGGAAGGCAGTGTTCTCCGAGCGACCGACCTCTCCATCAACCAAATCCAAACCATCCACGTACTCGAGGAAACCCTCGACACCATCTATCAGACATCGATGACCCAAAATTCTGACGGTGACTGGGACGGCCAAGGTAAACGCATAGTCAACGTTAAAGACCCACTCAACGAGCAGGATGTCGTAACCTACCAATTTCTCAAAGCCTATGCCAGCTTTGGTGACACCGGGCTTGACCCGGAGGACATCAAAAAGCTCCTCAGCGGTGTCGGCGAGAACCGTGATAATATCGTACTGCTCGAAAAAGCACTGTCAACAGTCGAAAGCTCTATCCCCACCAAAATCAGCGAGCTGGAAAACGATAACTTCACAGTTAAAGACAAAAACTACGTCCACACCGACAACAACTATACCGACCAGCACCTTGAGAAACTCGAAGGTATCAAAGAAGTCCAAAAAATCGAATTCAGCGACATCACCCCACAATGGTCAGAAACAGGTGACCCCTATGTCTTAACGATACCGCTCACCACCAAAAACACCTTTATCGCCCTCTACCGCCTTGTCGCTGGTAAGTATGAACTGGATACAGCCACCACCTGTAAAGTGAATGAGGTCTCCGTAACCATAACCGCTCCTACAAAATTCACAGGCTACATCCTAGTGACAGGCTCGGTAGCCTATGGCAGCCTCGAAGAACTCCTCGCCATCATCCTCAACGAAGAAGCAGACCATACCTATACCCTCGAAGAAATCCTCGGTGTCCCCTACAAAGAACCTGTATATCCTAATGTCGAGCAATTAGCAGCAGCCACGCAAACAATTCGTGATGCCCTCACAACAGCTCAAACAAGCATCCAAACCGCTATTGTCGCCCAGCAGCAGGCCGCCACTCAATGCCGAGAATTCTATGAGCTGCTCTACGATATGTTTGGTGGAGCAGTCAACCTCAGCTCCTACGCAGACATCCTCACCGTAGAAGCACTCACAACAGAACTCCGAGAGAACTATGTTCTCGCTACCACCCTGCAAAACTACACCTTGGCCGAAGTCACCACAGCTCTTGCCGCCCGTGTGACCGCCTTGGAGAACGCCCTATAAACCCCGAAAGGAACGTGAAAATCAATGACAACCGTAGCTGACAAACTGGCTCTAATTTATGATACAAAAAGTAAAATAAGAGACGCTGTCAATCTCAAAGGTGGAGCCATACTGGAAACCACGGCATTTACAGAATACCCAGAGGCTATCCTGGATTTACCAGTGGCTCTACCGGGAACCGCAGGACACAAATGGGAGAAGAACCCTACTTGGTGGGATATTAAAACGATTATCGAAAATGATAATACCGAAGGATACCGGGCTATTTACGCTCGGTTAGATTATGCAGCAGACGCAATCACACCAATAAACTTTGCTGATATTTTTGATGCAGTACGCACAAGTGATGGTGCTTTTTATACCAAAACTGCTTCTCATGTTTGGGATACAACTAAAGATAAAGAAAGTAATGAGTTTTATAAAACACGTTACTTGATTTATTATGTAAAAAATGAAAGTAAGTGGCTACATGGTGATTATTTTTACTTGAAAAATCCCACCGAATCTCGTAATTATTATCTTTCCGCTAACTCCTACTATACAATCGGATTAGTTTTTAATATAAATCTTTTAGCACACGGCTCTTTTTACACGCGTCCTCTACAGCCTGCAGAACCATATGAACGCATTACTTTTATAGGTGTTGTGTTGACAAGTCAAAGTAACATTTTTTCTAGTATGCGTTTTATAGAGATGACTTTTGACAATAAGTTTTACTTGGGGGCGGCGGGCTCTTTCAGGAACCTCGCCCCATTTTGCAAACAAGTACCGCCTATTTATCATTTATTTCTATTTCCTCCTTTAGTTGGTCAAACATTTACAAGAAATTCTGATACTCTTGATGACACATTTGTGTCTTTTCCTAATGTTGATACGCTAGAGTGGCATTGGCCCAACATCACCTTCGTCACTAAAGAATATAAGAATAGTAATAAGGCTTTTACTTTAGGTGACCCTTATACTACTAGACTCGGACGAATAACTCAGATATATTTTGATGAGTCCATTTTAAAAGCTATGGACTTAAATATCCATACCTCCTATGACAGTGTTGCATTTCCTGCTCAGCCTGAAATGGCATTTAATAATAGGTACTTTATTCTTGAGGTACCCAATGGCAATAATCTCGTAGATATCGGCTGTACCTCTTTAAGTATTATTGACACAGAAAATGTTGGTATCTTTTTTCGTTCTCTTGTAAACACTAGTCAATCCCCTCTAATGCCCATATCCAATATTCGCAAACTGATTAGCATTCTAAAGGACAGAAATGGTCTTTCTTCTGGCAACTTCTATATTAATCAAAGGCAAAATACCACCTTATCCACAACAGACAAGCTCAATATTTCATCTAAAAATTGGACAATCAACGTAACAACTTTTTAAGGAGAGAAACTTATGATCAAACAAAAAATAGCGAATACCATTATCCTCAAGGCGTCGCCCGGTAACCTTATCACCCGCAAAGATGACCCCACGTTCCGCTCAACAGAACTTTGGCTAGGTAGTGGTGACAGTTCCAACAACTACCTTGAGATTCCTCTGGACATCCAAACGACCGCCGAAGAAGGAGCCACAAGTGAATAACGACAGCTTCCACGACGAAGCAATCAAATTAGCACCCCCGGTCGGAGTATCCACACTCTCCGTACTAGGGGTGCCTTTGTCTGATATGGTCTACATTATGACCATTCTCTATATCTTGGTGCAGATCGTATGCACCATCTACAAAACCTATAAAACAACTAAAAAGGAGTGATAAACACTTTGAAACTATCCGAACACTTTGACAGCTCCGAATTTGCCTGTAAATGTGGCTGTGGCGGTCTTAATAACGGTGCAGGGGTCAACCCTCGCCTCGTGCAGGTTCTCGAGCGTATGAGGCAACTCTGTGGCTCTCCGCTGGAACTCTCCTGCGCTTACCGCTGCCCCAACCACAACGCAGAAGTCGGTGGCGTCTGGAACTCCCAGCACGTCTATGGCATCGCAGCGGACGTCCAAACTCCTCCCGGCCTCACCCCCGAAGAACTCCTCAGAGTTGCCGAACAGGCAGGAGCAGACGGCATCGGACTTTATACTTGGGGAGTCCATGTTGATGTCAGGGGGTATGCCGCAAGATGGTAAAATTTGACCCTGCACTGCTCGACCAAATGGCAGAGCTGGAAATCAAAGCCCTGCTCGAAGGACTTAGTGACGAAGAACTGCGCCGCAACCCCTCGTTCCTTGAAAAAGTCCGTAAGTTTATGAAAGACAACCGCTTGGAAACGACCCCGGAAACCCCCGGAGTCCAACAGATCCAAAAAGAGACCGAAAAACTCCCAGTTTTCCCATCGGAGGCGACTGTAAATTAACTGGACTACTGAACAAATCATGCGAGCAAAGGAAGACTTTCGGGTCTTCCTTTTTATCGTCTGGAAAATGATAGGCTTGCCCGAGCCTACGCCTATCCAGTACGACATAGCCTACAACCTCCAGCACCCTCCGGGAGATCGCTTTATCCTTGAAGGATTCCGAGGTGTAGCAAAATCATTTATTACCTGTGCCTTTGTTGTCTGGCAGCTTTGGCGTAACCCTCAGCTCAGAGTAGAAATCGTCTCGGCCTCCAAAGACCGGGCTGACGCTAACGCCATCTTCATCAAGCGCATCATCCTCGTGGTTCCCTTTCTTGCCCATCTTATCCCCAACCCCTCCAAAGGTAACCGAGACACCCAGAACCTCTTTGATGTCGCCCCAGCAATCGCCGATATCTCCCCATCAGTAAAATCCGTAGGTATCACCGGGCAAATCACAGGCTCCCGTGCAGACCTCTTGGTCGCCGACGACGTCGAAGTCCCCAACAACTCCGGCACCCAAATGCAAAGGGCAAAGCTGGCAGAAGCAGTTAAAGAATTTGACGCCATCATCAAACCCGGTGGTCAAATCATCTACCTTGGTACACCTCAAAACGAAATGTCCCTCTACAACGAACTCCAAAATCGTGGCTATGGTTGCCTCATATACCCAATTCTCTATCCCAGCGACCAAAAGAAACGTGACGAATATGGCGACAGATTGGCACCCTTCATAGCCCAAGCCTACGACAACAACCCCTTAGCCTATGCAGGTTATCCCACAGACCCCGCCCGGTTCGACGAAGAAGACATAGAGAAACGTAAGCTCTCCTATGGTAAAGCTGGTTTCGCCCTACAATTTCTGCTCGACACAAATCTCTCCGATGCTGAAAAATATCCACTCAAGGTATCCGACTTTATTGTCGCCGACCTCGATTTAGAGGAAGCATCACTGCAATGGTCATGGGCTTCTGGAACGTCCCAGAGGCTCCCTGAGGTGCCTTGCGTTGCCCTCAAGGGTGATTACTTCTATGCGCCCCTACTACGCTCACAGGAGGTCTCAAAGTACACAGGGACGGTAATGGCAATCGACCCCTCTGGTCGTGGCAAAGATGAAACAGCCTACGCTATCGTCAAATACCTAAACGGCTATTTATTCCTTATGGAAGTCGGCGGGTATCGTGATGGTTACACCGACGCCACCTTGAAAGCCCTTGCTACAAAAGCAAAATTCTATGGTGTCAACGAGGTCGTCGTCGAAGCAAACTTCGGTGACGGTATGTTTGTACAGTTATTAAAACCTGTACTAAACAGCATCCACCCCTGCTCCGTCGAAGAAATCAAAAACAGCAAACAAAAAGAACTCCGCATCATCGACACTCTTGAACCTGTAATGATGAGGCATAAGTTGATCGTCAATACTTCGGTACTCCACGAGGACTACCGGGTCTACGAAAAAGAACAAGCCTACTCACTCATCTACCAGCTCACCCGCATCTCCAGAGACAGGGGCTCACTAGCACACGACGACCGCTTAGATGCTGTCACGATGGCTGTAGCTCACTGGCTGGAAGTCTTAGACCGGGATGCCCAAGTAGGTGTTGAAGAACTGCTCGAAGAGGAATTGGAGCGGTGGTTAGACCCCGATAGAGGCATTGGTTATGTAGAGGAATCCCCTCCTGTTACCACTAAAGAAAGATATACTAACAGAAACAACTATGAAAACATTAATATGATAGAACAGTTCTACCAAAGTTAATTGTTCCACATATAACCAAAACACTATTGTTCCATATAAGTGAAGAAGGGTGCCAAAGGTTACTAATAGACCTCCTCTGGCTTCTCTCGTAGTAATAGACACGAGTATCCCAGAGGGAACCATTACGACTCCTTTGGTCTCCTTCATTCTTTCCAAAGGTAGTAGTTACTTTCATTCCTCCTAAAGTAGCTGCTACCTATATTTTATCATTATTATAAACAGGAGGTATCACCCAATATTAACACCCTCAAAACATTACTCATAAAATTACTGCTGCTAATCTTAGCAACAGTATTCTTAATATGGTGCATCGACACCAGTCAAACAGGTAAGCCAAACTACGAAGCAATCACAGGTCTCCTTAAGGTAATCCAAATGATGCTTCCGACGATACTCGGCTACAATTAGAAGGAGGAAAAGATAACTTTTGAAAGCAACAAAAACAACACTCATAGCGTCGTTCACCTTAGGCCTCCTCTTGGGAACCTATG
>OHJP01001371.1_pt1 | contig 10415 bp, 7 predicted proteins | sample 1568591 | NCBI WGS metagenome assembly OHJP01 (sample SAMEA3879567, study PRJEB24766) | human gut metagenome | biome: human-associated habitat; feature: feces | place: USA | collected 1985/1987
AAGTCAGCTTGTACAGGTAACTTTTAGAAAGGTTCAAGAACTTGCTCGCTTCATCAAAACTAAGCACATTCTTTGAAAGGAACACTAAATTTTCGAGTTCTGCAACTCGCTTCTCAATACTTGTTTCCATATAACAAAAGTATTTGCGTTAGACAATATGGAGTGCATGCCCTCCAGTTTCTTGTAATCGATTACGGGGGCAAAAGTATTGAGGAATAGCTTGATAGTGGATTAAGCTATGTTTGAGGTATTAACCTATTCTTAAAGTTTTTTCAGTTGTTTGATATAATTGCTGATGGTTACATAATCTTTTTCATGTTCCACCCCTTTTACATAATTGGCGGCTGTGGCTAAATCACCTTGATTCAGATATTTATCTTTCTTTATATTCTTCGTAACAAACAACTTATTCTTTGCTATAACAGATTGCCAGTTAGGTGTTATCAAACCACGATTGCTTAATTCCGAAAAAAGAAAAGCTACCTGCCTGTTGTTATTAGACCTAAATATAACTTTTGGCTTACAGGAAAGTATTGCTTTCAAATCTTCAAAAGTCATAGGAGCATTGAAAATTTCCACTTCATTGATACAATCCACCAACAATGCTATTTGTCTGTCGTTTAAAATAGACTTAAACGGATTTTCTGTTTCAGCAATATGGGAGATAATTTTAGGCTCTTGGCATTTATCCTGAATTGGTTGCGGCTCTTTCTGTTGTGGCTGCATTTCCGCTTGCACCTTACTTTCTTTCTTTTTTCGCAAGTACGCAGAATATTTTTCCAATACAACAGTTTTAACTATTACAGAAAAATAAGGCAGTTCTTCATCATAAACCGTATTATCTTGCTCATACCGGGAATAATCAAATGAAAGAGGATTAAACGACATGTATTTTCTTTTCTCATCGGATTTCAAGGATTCATAAAAACCGCTTTCCCAAAAGAAATCAGATACAGAATAAAAATATTGAATATCATTCAACACAGAATAACGAATATATAACTGCACCAACTCATCAGTGGTACGAACATATTCTTGCTGTTCCAGTTTATCAGCCTGTTCTGCGTCGAAATATAAGGACTTAGAGGCAATATTATCTATCATAACTTGGCTGGCATGATTGATACAGCGATTGAATATACCTTGTATATGGTCGAATTTTATTTTCAGTTCTTCTTCTGTCATAATAATCTATGTTTCAGTTAGTAGAAACAAAGATATATTTTTCCGGCTAAACAAAGACAAAAAAAGAAAGAAAGTACGGTAACTGTGATATAACCATACTTTCTTTTTAAATCAGTCCGTCAAATTCGGTATCAAACTTATAGCTTCTTCTTTTTTCTTATCGACAATCTTCGCATAAATTTGAGTTGTGGCAATATTTTTATGTCCTAACAATTTGCTAACTGTGTACAAGTCAGCCCCCAATGTAAGCATCATGGTAGCATGGGTATGCCGGGCAACATGAAACGAGATATGCTTAATAATCCCTGCGTCTTTCGCCCATTTTTGAAGTATTTTATTTATAGTTCCCTCATGCGTCAAAGGAAAAATCAAATCATCGCCTTTTGCTTCATTTTGTTGCGGCAACCACTTTAACGCTTCATCGGATATAGGCAGATAAAGCGGTTCTTTTGTTTTCTGCATCTTTATTTCAATTCTTATTCTTTCACCGCTTTTCTGCAAATCGTTCCACTTCAATTTTCTTATATCGCTTACACGCAGCCCACACAAACAACTGAAAAGAAAGGCTTGTTTCATTATCTCATACTTGCACTCTGTCCCGATAAGCCGCTTCAATTCCTCTATTGTCAAATACTCCCTGCGGCTGACTTCCGCTTTTACCTTACTGGCAAAATCAAACTCTTTCGTTGGATTGACCGTAATAATCCCCTCTTTATAGGCTCTATTTATAGCGGTACGCAGCACCCCATAGTAAGCAATAACGGAATTATTACTTAATACACCCCCAGCCTTTAACAAACCAAACTTGCTTGCTTTCTTCGCTTGTTTCAAGAAATCCACAAAGCTATTTAAGAAGTCCTTATCTATATCACGAAAAGCTATGTAATCCCCTCTGAACAACTTTAGTTCACGGATGGTATTACCAACAGTCTTTTCATAGTTCAAGCTGCCACGTTCTTTAGATTGGCTTCTCATGTTCATTAAATAATCAATCACATTCGCTTTTGACTTGTTGGTGTTCTGAAAACCGTGTGCATCATTTTGTAACTCCACTATCCTCTTACTCTGAATCGCTTTTGCAAGAGCCAATGTAGCTTCGTTCTTCGCCTTATCCTCCCTCGTTTTTTCGGGTATAAGGTACAACTTCAAAAATTCATATTGCCGTTTACCGCCAACATAATTTTCTTTTCTAATAACATCACCTGTATAATAGTCCAAATAAATAGACTGGTTGCCATTGGCAAGCTGCTTGAATCTAATCCTTACAGGTTCTTTCAATTTAACTTCTTGTTTTTTCTTCGCCATAATTATGTTCTTATTTTGTTACCGATACAAATATAGCGATTTGTTTTGTTACTCCAATGAATACGGGTAACAAAATAGTAACAAAACAAAGGCATTTATTAGACTAAACAAGAAAACAAGGAAAATAAAGGAAATTACACTCAATAAACATAAAATACTAAATACCAATATCTTATATTTAATATTTTATCTCATTTTTTCTCTTTTTCCACAACTGACAGCTGTTGATGATGTTCTGCCACAATACATAGCTTCCCGGCCCTACAGCAGAAAGTGGATTCAGATAAGTATGAGCCATCCAGATGGCAAGAATAGTATTCTTTTGCCCTAAAGCCTGTCCACCACTAATACGATCGTTGTATATACTGCCCAATGTTTTGCCCAGAAAAAATTGAAGACAACATGCTATCAGGGCGACAACCGCAATCATAATCTCCGTAAGTCCGTCTGCCGGATCATTAATCAAAGAATAAAGCGTTTGTGCAGTGACAATAGCAAGAGAAATTCCCCATAAATAAAAGGCCAGTTCATGATAACCCAACAGCACTTTATGCACCTTGGGAATAAACCTCTGCAAGAACCAGGCTGCTAAGAAAGGACAGATCAATAAAGGAAAAACCTTACTGAGAATCACCAGAAAAGCATCTATAAAACTAATACCGGGATTGGCCTCTATCAATGGAAACAGGATCGGAACAGCAATTGCAGCTCCAATATTGGCTATCAATGTATAAGTTGTCAGACTGGCGGCACTTCCCCCCAACTTCGATGTAATAACGGCAGCCGCAGTAGCCGTGGGGCAAATAACACAAACCATCGCTCCTTCTGCCACAATTTTATTAAAACGATAAAGTAGCAGATAAACAATCAAAGATCCGAATATCTGAATCAATAAAAGCCATAAGTGTAACGGCTTCGGTTTTAAGTCACGCGGAGATACCTTACAAAAAGTGAGAAGCAACATAGTGAAAATCAGTATCGGAGTAAGGAAAGAAAAGCTGATAAATACCGGATAACCAACAGCACCTACCAGCATAGCTATCGGAAGCGTCCAATTTTTCAAGAACTTCAGCATTGTTATATCGTTTAAATTTCAGGTGCAAAGTAACGTAAAAAACTCAAAACTTAACACTAAATAGTGAGTTTTCAACAAATTTCTGCTACATTTGCACATTATTTTATATGGAACTACGTAGACCACACATATTATATATATTGATTTGCCTTTGGCTACTCGTTTCTCCATCAAACGTCAGTAGCGTCTGGGCAAAAGATTTCGTTGTAGTTATTGACGCCGGACATGGCGGTCACGATCCCGGAGCCATCGGAAAGATATCCAAAGAAAAGAATATCAATCTGAAAGTAGCATTGAAATTGGGTAATCTGATCAAACAAAACTGCAATGATGTGAAGGTGGTCTATACCCGTAGCAAAGATGTATTTATACCACTTGACCGCCGTGCAGAGATTGCCAACAATGCAAAAGCCGACCTGTTTATTTCAATCCACACTAACGCTCTGGCCAATAACCAGACCGCAAAAGGTGCTTCTACATGGACATTAGGTCTAGCCAAATCAGACGCCAACCTAGAAGTGGCCAAACGGGAGAACTCTGTAATCTTATATGAAGATGATTACAAAACTCGTTACGCCGGATTTAATCCCAATTCCGCTGAATCGTATATTATCTTCGAATTTATGCAAGACAAATATATGGAGCAGAGTGTACACCTGGCTTCATTGGTTCAAAAACAATTCCGCCATCACTGTAAACGGGTGGACCGGGGAGTACATCAGGCCGGATTCCTTGTATTGAAGGCTAGTGCCATGCCAAGCATTCTGGTTGAACTCGGTTTTATCTCTACGCCTGAAGAAGAACGTTATCTTAATACAGAAGAAGGAAGTTCTACTTTGGCAAAAGGTATATATCGGGCATTTCTCTCTTATAAAAGAGAACACGAAATCCGTTTGACAGGCAGCAGCCGCACTGCACTTCCCAATAATGATGAAGTAACCGATACTGAGGTTGCACAGATAGACAGCACAGAAAGCGAAAACAAAAAGCCCCAAAATACTCCACGCACCGACAAGCTTGTAACAGAAGCAAAAACTCAACGCCCAATTGTTGTAGAAAGCACAACAAACGACTCTGAAATTACGTTTAAGATACAAATACTGACCTCTTCACGTCCACTATCTAAAAATGATAAACGACTGAAGGGATTGAAAGATGTAGATTATTACAAGGAAAATGGACTATACAAATACACTTACGGGGCATCGTCCGATTATAATAAGGTATTACGGACACGCCGTAATACAGTCACTCCATTATTTAAGGATGCCTTCATCATTGCATTCCGCAACGGAGAAAAGATGAATATCAACGAGGCTATAGCCAATTTTAAGAAAAGAAGAAATAAATAAAAAGACTAAATAACAAAACATGAAACTCATTACAAAAGAAGTCAGGATAGGAATAGCAGGTGTTGCGGCCTTGTGCTTACTCGTCTTCGGGATCAATTATCTGAAGGGCATCAACATGTTTAAGCCTGCCAGCTATTTTTATGTAAAATTCCATAATGTAAACGGTCTGGCACAATCGAGTCCGGTATTCGCCGATGGTGTCCGTGTAGGTATCGTCCGTGATATTGCTTACGATTACAATCAACCGGAAAATGTAATAGTGGAAGTAGAAGTAGATACTGACTTACGCATACCGAAAGGAAGCTCAGCCGAACTAGTACCCGAACTGATGGGAGGAGTAAGAATGAATATTTTATTGGCCAACAATCCTCGCGAACGCTATACAGTAGGCGATACGATTCCGGGAACGCTGAACAACGGCATGATGGAAAAAGTTGCAGCAATGATGCCCGCTGTCGAAAAGATGTTGCCCAAATTAGACTCTATCCTTACTTCACTGAACACAATCATGGCAGATCAAAGCATTCCGGCAACTCTGCATTCTATTGAAAAGACAACAGCCAATCTCGAAGTTACCAGCCGTCAATTGAAAGTATTGATGAACAATGATATCCCACAATTAACAGGAAAGCTCAATACTATCGGTGATAACTTTGTTGTAATCAGCGGCAATCTGAAAGAAATTGATTATGCTGCCACATTCAAAAAAATAGACGCCACTCTTAGCAACGTAAAAATGCTTACAGAAAAACTTAACAGCAAAGACAACACTGTCGGATTACTCTTAAACGATCCACAATTATACAATAACCTGAACCAAACAACCATTAATGCAGCAAATCTGCTTGAAGACCTGAAGGAACATCCGAAACGATATGTTCACTTCTCTTTGTTTGGTAAGAAAGATAAGTAGAGAATGCGCCTTAAATAGAATTTATCTAAATAAGCGTGTACCAAACGAGGATAGGATGAAATCCTTTAAAAGTCTATTCATAGACAGAAAGGATACGTGCACCAACTATCAGGTTAAAGAATAACAGGTGGACCGTCACGTGATAAGCAATTAATTAACAAGTAGTTATAAAAAAGCAATAGCTTCCCATGAGGAGTATTTTATAGGGAAATGATAAGTCACTGAAAGTAAACACATTATTCTTTCAGTGAGAAATACAAGAAAAAGGAGATTTGTTTTTCTCGAATAAGATTCCCAATTTTGCAACCGTAGAAGTTTTGCTTAATTAATAAATGTATTACAGCCGCTATGAGTGAATCGAGTCATGTCGGCCTATGGAACCGCTGTCTTGAAATTATTAGAGACAATGTTCCTGAGTCGACATACAAAACATGGTTTGTTCCCATTGTTCCTTTAAAATATGAGGACAAAACGTTAATCGTACAAGTTCCCAGCCAGTTTTTCTATGAATTCCTGGAAGATAAATTTGTGGACTTGCTACGTAAGACGTTATATAAGGTTATAGGCGACGGCACGAAGTTGATGTACAACGTGCTGGTGGACAAAAGTTCAGGGGCAACCGTGAACCAGGAGTCTACTACCCGCTCTACGGCTATTCCCCAATCCGGACTTCCCCGTGTTGATGAAAGGAAAGCTCCGGGCTTGCTGCGTGCACCGGCCGTTCAGGATCTTGATCCCCATCTAAATCCGAACTATAAGACCTTTATTGAAGGATACAGTAATAAGCTTTCAAGAAGTGTTGCCGAAGCTGTTGCCGAGAATCCGGCAAAAACAGTCTTCAATCCGCTGTTCCTCCATGGAGCATCGGGAGTAGGAAAGACCCATTTGGCCAATGCCATCGGTACCCGCATCAAAGAGTTGTATCCGGACAAAAGAGTGCTTTATGTTTCAGCACATTTATTTCAGGTACAATATACCGATTCCGTACGTAACAATACAACGAATGACTTCATCAACTTCTACCAAACAATCGATGTATTAATTATTGATGATATTCAAGAATTTGCAGGTGTCACCAAAACACAAAACACTTTCTTCCATATCTTTAATCACCTACATCAGAATGGCAAACAACTGATATTGACTTCCGACCGTGCTCCTGTATTATTGCAGGGTATGGAAGAGCGCTTACTGACCCGGTTTAAATGGGGAATGGTAGCCGAATTGGAGAAGCCTACCGTAGAACTGAGAAAAAACATATTAAGAAATAAAATTCATCGGGATGGATTACAATTCCCTTCGGAAGTAATCGACTATATTGCTGAGAATGTTAATGAAAGCGTGCGTGACCTGGAAGGTATTGTCATTTCCATCATGGCCCACTCTACCATTTACAATAAAGAAATCGATCTGGACCTGGCACAACGCATTGTTCGTAAAGTCGTTCGTTGTGAGACAAAAGCTGTCACTATCGATGATATCATCAACGTAGTTTGCAAGCACTTCGATTTGGAGTCATCTGCTATCCATACCAAATCAAGAAAAAGGGAAGTCGTACAGGCACGCCAAGTAGCCATGTATTTAGCTAAAACACATACAGACTTCTCTACTTCCAAAATTGGAAAATTCATAGGCAATAAAGATCATGCCACCGTTTTGCATGCATGCAAAACAGTAAAAGGGCAATGTGAGGTTGACAAAGGATTCCGATCGGATCTGGAAAACATAGAAACTTTACTCAAGAAAAGAAACGTGAGTAACGGTGAACGGTAGACGATGAACGATGGACATACTGCAAAATAATGTAAGATGTTCATCGTCCATCGCTCGCCTCCATTTATCACTCCTCCCGTTCACCGCTCACCCCGTTCACCGTTCATCGTTATTTAATCCATAAAGCCCTGCCGGCGAAGTACCTTCAACAGATTCTCAGACATAAATTCATTATCCTTCTTTGTATAGCGGACATCCGTGAATACTTGGGCCAGAGTCTCTTTCTGATTCTCTTCTATAAATAACTTGTTCTCAGGCAAAGATTCCTTATAAGCATATAACCGGTTTATATCTTCGGCGGTATAATCGTGATAGCTCTCTTCATGTATAATGCCCTCTATCGGCAGCCGGTCTACCTGTTTCGGAGATTCCGCCGGATATCCCACAGTCACTGTAGTAATGGGAAACACCAACTCGGGCAAGTGCAAAGCATCGATGATCATTTGAGGATTATAGGTAGTAGTACCCAAATAGCAAATACCCAATCCGGCTTCCTCGGCAAGCGTACAGAAAGTCTGTGCAACCAATAAAGTATCCATAGCGGCATTCAAAAAGGACATTAAATTACCATATCCCGGCACCGCATTCCTTTCCTGACAATATTTGCAAAAACGACGAAAATCCGCGCAAAATGTCAATACAACCGGAGCCTCCTTTACCATCGGCTGATTAAAATGAGCCGGAGAAAGTATTTCTTTTTTCTCGGCATCACGGGTGACAACCACACTATAAAGCTGCATTCCACCCATCGTAGAAGCGCGAAATGAAGTTTCAAGCAAATCATTTAACAAATCCGGCGTAATATCTTTTTGCTGGTATTTACGGATTGTCCTTCTGTTCTTAACTGTATCCATCATATCTTTTTTCTGCAAAGATATAAAAAGAATAATCATTCTATCTCATTTATAAAATAGAATAATTTTCTTTTTGGAAAACTTCAAGCGTCGAACAAAAGCATCATTCATTTGTTTATCAATTGCTTATCGTTTATAAACGGATAACTTAGTACCGGTTAATAAATTATCTCGTTTTTATTTTGATATACCAAAAAACATTCATAGCTTTGCAGGCACGTTTGTTAATGATAAGTAAGCTTCTACATATTTACTTATTAATAAAGAAATCTAAGACACATTGCATCGTGGAAAAGCAAATTTACTCTTACGAGGAAGCCTTCGAAGAATCTTTACGATATTTTCAGGGCGATGAACTTGCTGCGCGAGTTTGGGTAAACAAATACGCAGTAAAAGACTCTTTCGGAAATATTTACGAGAAGTCACCGAAGGATATGCATTGGAGACTTGCCAACGAGGTGGCTCGCATTGAAGCAAAGTACCCCAACGCACTAAGTTCCGAACAGTTGTTTGAGCTGTTTGATCATTTTAAGTATATCGTACCGCAAGGTAGTCCGATGACAGGTATAGGTAACGATTATCAGGTTGCTTCACTTTCCAATTGCTTTGTGATTGGTATTGATGGTTCTGCCGATTCATACGGTGCCATCATCAAAATAGACGAAGAACAGGTGCAACTGATGAAAAGACGTGGTGGTGTAGGTCATGATCTCTCGCACATCCGTCCCAAAGGTTCTCCTGTGAAAAACTCCGCTCTGACTTCTACCGGTCTGGTTCCGTTCATGGAACGTTATTCCAATTCCACACGTGAGGTTGCTCAAGACGGACGTCGCGGCGCACTGATGCTCAGTGTATCGATCAAGCATCCGGACTCGGAAGCATTTATCGACGCCAAAATGACAGAAGGTAAGGTAACAGGAGCCAATGTTTCAGTTAAGCTGGACGATGCATTCATGTCAGCAGCCGTAGAAGGCAGAAAATATACCCAACAATACCCTATTGACTCCGATCACCCGACTACGGTAAAAGAGATCGAAGCTTCCAACCTATGGAAAAAAATTGTGCATAACGCATGGAAATCAGCAGAACCGGGTGTATTGTTCTGGGATACGATTATCCGTGAATCTGTGCCCGATTGTTATGCTGATCTGGGTTACAAGACAGTATCTACTAATCCCTGTGGTGAAATACCATTGTGTCCTTACGATTCTTGCCGATTGCTGGCTATCAATCTATATTCTTATGTAGTGAATCCGTTCAAGCCGGACGCATATTTTGATTTTGATTTATTCAAGAAGCACGTGGCTCTGGCTCAGCGCATCATGGATGATATTATCGACCTCGAACTGGAGAAAATCGAGCGTATCATGAAGAAGATTGATGAAGATCCGGAAAACGAAGAAGTGAAACGTGCGGAACGTGTACTTTGGGAAAAGATATATAAGAAGAGCGGTCAGGGCCGTCGTACCGGTGTGGGTATCACTGCCGAAGGCGATATGCTTGCTGCTTTAGGATTGCGTTATGGTACGGAAGAAGCAACAGAGTTCTCTGAGAAAGTACATAAGACAGTGGCTTTGGGTGCCTATCGTTCTTCTGTCGAAATGGCAAAAGAGCGCGGTGCTTTTGAAATCTACAATAACGAACGCGAACAGAATAATCCGTTCATCAAACGCCTTGCCGAAGCTGATCCGGAGCTATATGCAGAAATGAAGAAATACGGACGCCGTAACATTGCGTGTCTGACTATCGCTCCTACCGGTACAACCAGTTTGATGACGCAGACCACTTCGGGTATCGAGCCTGTATTCCTGCCTGTTTACAAACGTAGAAGAAAGGTCAACCCGAATGACACCAATGTACATGTGGATTTCGTTGATGAAACAGGAGACGCATTCGAGGAATACATTGTATTCCACCATAAGTTTGTTACATGGATGGAAGCGAACGGTTATGATCCT
>OHJP01001377.1_pt1 | contig 10397 bp, 8 predicted proteins | sample 1568591 | NCBI WGS metagenome assembly OHJP01 (sample SAMEA3879567, study PRJEB24766) | human gut metagenome | biome: human-associated habitat; feature: feces | place: USA | collected 1985/1987
GGTCAGACCGGGGACAGACCTCCGGAAGAACTCAAGTTTCCCGAAGCAGGGCAGAGGGAAGTCTGCCGTCAGGGAGAGCCGCAGGCAGTGCTGTTTCAGGAAGACAGGGGGGAGCGGGAGAGCGACCCAGATTTCATCCCGGAGGAGAACAGCAGGAATATGGCAGAAACAGAGCCCGCGCAGCGGCTGCCCGCCGGAAGAAACAACGGCAGAGAAGGGCATTTCTGGGGGCAGGATTTTTGGTTCTTGCCCTGGCTGTGGGAGGCGCCGGATTTGGGCTGATTCGCTGGAAGGAAGGCAGCAGGCGGAGAGAGCTGGCCGGACAGGGCGTATCAGCTATGGAAGCCGGCAGCTATGATACAGCGATTGCAGCCTTTGATCAGGCTTTGGAAGGATCCGGAAAACGGATTGGCAATTTTGAAGAGGATGTATTGTTCAACCGGGCGGAGGCAGAATATAAGCAGGGAGATTATGAAGCGGCTCTTGCTACCTATCAGCTTTTGTTAAAGTCAGATTCTGATAATGAAATGGCAAAACAGGGCGCTGCTCTTTGTCTGGCAGAAGCAGGAGAATGGGAGCAGGCTCTGGCCTTTGGTGTTCTTCAGAGCCGGATTTACAGCCGGATGGCGGCTTCCCAGATCGAAGCAGGACAGTATGAGGAGGCTTTGCAGACCATTGCCCTGGGAAGAAGTCTTCCGGATCAGTCGGCAGCCAGAAATCTGGATTTTAACGAAGCAGTGATTCACAAGCGCTGCAGCTGTTTGAGGCCTATGAGAAGAAATACGGGCCGGAAGAGGCTGTGGAGCGGGAAATTGTCTTTTTAAAGTCCCGTCAGGGCGGTCAGTAAAGCAAATAAGGAGAGAGAATGGCAGATTTATATGAGATCAAAGAAGCAGAGGAGCGGGTGATCCTGATTGCCGTCAGCGTAAATGAGGAGGATGACACTGCGGCATCCTTAGACGAGCTGGAGGAGCTGGTAAAAACTGCAGGAGCCTTTACGGTGGGAAAAGTGATTCAGAACCGGGAGAGAATTCATCCGGGAACCTATCTGGGAAAAGGCAAGATAGAAGAGGTAAAGGAGCTGCTTTGGGAGCTGAATGCCACAGGCGTTGTCTGTGACGATGAGCTTTCCCCGGCCCAGATGAGAAATCTGGAGGACGCCCTGGATACAAAGGTTATGGATCGAACCATGGTGATTCTTGATATCTTTGCATCCCGCGCAACGACCAGTGAGGGAAAGATTCAGGTTGAACTGGCGCAGCTGAAATACCGGGCCGCCCGTCTGGTAGGCCTGCGAAGCTCCCTTTCCCGTCTGGGCGGCGGTATCGGTACAAGAGGACCGGGTGAGAAAAAGCTGGAGATGGACCGCCGTCTGATTCATGAGCGGATCAGCCAGCTGAAATCCGAGCTGGAAACCGTGAAGCGCCACCGCGATGTGATCCGCAAACAAAGAGAAAAGCAGCATACGCCTGTGGCTGCTATCGTAGGGTATACCAATGCGGGAAAATCAACTCTGTTAAACAGACTTACAGATGCGGGAATTCTGGCAGAGGACAAGCTGTTTGCTACCCTGGACCCGACCTCCCGTGCGCTGAAGCTGCCCAACGGGGTGTCGGTTATGCTGATCGATACGGTGGGCCTGGTGCGGCGGCTGCCCCACCATCTGGTGGAGGCGTTTCACTCCACGCTGGAGGAAGCGGCCCTGGCGGATATGATCTTAAACGTGTGCGACGCCTCCAGCCCGGAGGCACAGGTTCATCTGGAGGTCACCCGAAAGCTGCTGGCGGACCTGGGATGCACAGGCCGGCCGGTGATCCCGGTGATGAACAAGTGTGATTTGGTGCCCTCCCTGCTGGATATTCCCATGATTGGAAACGCGGTGCGGATTTCCGCCAAGACCGGGGAAGGGATCGGGGATCTGCTGGCGGCGGTGGAGGAAAACCTGCCGGTATCGCTGCGGAGAGTATGCCTGCTGCTGCCCTTTGACCAGGCGGGGCTGGTGGCGCAGATCAGAAAGGATCATGTGCTGTATCAGGAGGAATACCGGCCCGACGGAATTTTTGTTTCCGCTCTGCTGGACCCGGTTCTTTATGGCCGGGTGCGCGAATATGAAATTTTAGAAAACACTTGATTTTTACAGGAAAGTATTGTAGTATTGTATTAAGTCAATGGTACAAAAAAGAAAGGGTGGGACGGATGAACGCTCTTGCGATGTGGACTCCGGCTTTTATCATTGGATACCTTTTGACTCTGGCGGTGAGCATTACCGGTTCGGTAATGGTAGGGCTGGCGGTTTACAACGATGCGAAATCCAAAATGAGCCTGAATGCCGTCATGTGGGCGATGCTGGTAGGGATTCTCGGATGGATTCCCGGGATCGTGTATCTTTGCGTCAGGAATAAGCCGCTGGAACGGATTTATGCGTGCTACAGCTGCGGCTGGGGCAATCCTTTGAGCGCCCGGCAGTGCCGCCGCTGCGGCGCCGGGCTTTACTACCCCACGGAGGAGACAGCCAGGCTGCAAAAGAAAGCAAAGGCCTTTTTAATCATAGGCCTGGTTCTGTGGGGGCTGGCGGCTATCGGGGAAATCTTCATGATAGCCCATATGATCCAGACCGTAATGGCTCCCATACTGGAGGGCCTCCATTGGTGACCTGGGCGTTATTCACCTGACTTTCCCGTTTGTAAGGCAAAACGGATTCCGTGGGCGCCGGGCGGCGCCCTGATGATAGGAAGGATGGTTTTTATGAATGTTTGGACGATGATATCAGGGCTGATCGCGCTGTACATACTGGTGTTTCTGGCGGCGGTCGCGGGTTCAGTGCTGTTTGGATGCGCGGTCTACAACGACGCAAAATCCAAATGGAACGACAACGCCACCATGTGGGGCGTGCTGGTGGGAATCCTGGGGCTGATCCCGGGAATCATTTACCTGTGCGTCAGAAACGAGCCGCTCAAAAGAATTTACGTATGCCATAACTGCGGCTGGGGCAATCCTTTGAGCGCCCGGCAGTGCGGCCACTGCGGCGCGGGACTTTATTATCCCACAGAGGAGACCCTTCAGCGGCAGAAAAAGGCTAAGACCCTGCTGATTTGGGGGATCGTCATGTGGGTTGTGATGATTTTGGCCTTTATCAGCATTTTTATCGTGATGTTTACTATGATTCCCGCGATTGCCGAGGGAAATATTACTTATTAATCAAGGCTTCTCAAGGGCGGATCAGGCGGAGCCCAAACGGGAGCCAGGCGGCGGTCAAATGGAAGAAAAAAGGAAAACAGCGGGAAAGCAGCCGGCACAGGAGCCCCTGTCCGGGCTTCCGGAGCTGTTGTGTCCAGGACATTTCTCAGCCGCCGGCGGATGCCTGAATTCATTCACCTGGAAATTATGATGCAAGGAGAACAGTTATGCTGACAGTAAATAACCTGACTAAGCGTTACGGAGATGTTTTGGCAAACAGCAAGGTTACCTTTACCGCGGAGGATGGACAGATCACCCTGATGGTGGGGCCCAACGGCGCGGGAAAGTCCACGGCGATCAAATGCATCGCGGGGCTGCTCCGGTTCCAGGGTGAGGTCCTGATCGGGCCTTACCGGAACAAAACCCTGGAGGCCAAGCGGATTTTCGGCTACATACCGGAGCTTCCGGTGATGTACGATTCCCTGACGGTTTACGAGCATTTGGAATTTATCGGAAGAGCCTATGGGGTCAAGGACTGGAAACAGCGGGCGGACCAGCTTTTGGAGCGGATGGAATTAAGCGACAAGGTGAAAAAGCTGGGGAAGGAGCTTTCCAAGGGTATGCAGCAAAAGGTGAGCATCTGCTGCGCGCTTCTGCCTCGGCCCCAGGTAGTCCTGTTCGACGAGCCCTTTGTGGGGCTGGATCCTCACGCCATCAAGGAATTGAAGCAGATGATGCTGGAAATGAAGCGCCAGGGCTGCGCCGTGGTGATCAGCACCCATATGCTGGACAGCGTGGAGGAGCTCTGGGACAAGACCCTGATCATGATGAAGGGCCAGATTGTGGCCTCCCGCACCAGACGGGAAATTGAAGAGTACGGCGAGAATCTGGAGGAGCTGTTCTTCTCCATTACCGAGGGGGAGGCCCCCCGTGTTCAGGAGGAGCGTGGCTGATATGAGTTCGATCGCGTTCATTCTGAGAAAATCCCTGAAAAACAATATCCTGGAGCTTCTGCGCCATCCGGGCAAGCTGGTGGCTTATCTTTTCGTGGCGGCCTGTTTGCTGTTTTCCGCCCTGTCTATGGCCCTTTCTCCCCAGGAGGAGCTGCCGGAATTTCTGGATCTCCGGATCCTTCAGGGGATCTATTTCGCCCTGCTGATGTTTATTGTCATGATCAACCTGATCAAGGGCGTGGATTCCGGATCCACCTTTTTCAGCATGGGAGATGTGAATATGCTGTTTATCTCTCCCATCTCGCCTAAGAAGATTTTGGTTTACGGCCTGATGAAGCAGATGGGCATGACCGTGCTGGTCGCCTGCTGTATGGTGGCCTACGGCGGTATGGCGGTCCAGTTCTTCGGCATCACCGCGCTGGACGCGGTGCTGCTGTTCGCCGGGTTCATCGTGTCGCTGCTGGTCTCCCAGATTTTCACCATCCTGATTTACAGCTTCTGCAACGGCAGCCGAAAAAGAAGCGCCGCCGTCAAGCGCCTTTTATACGCGGTGGTTCTCCTGGTGCTGGCCTATGTAGCCATGACGGTTTATGAAAAGGGCTTTTCCATGGAAACCGTGTGCGCCGCCGTCACCGACCCTTATCTCCAGTGGGTGCCCATTATCGGCTGGATGACCGGCGGGATTTTCAGCGCCATTCGGGGCTTTGACATGATGGGAGCCGTTTATTTCGCTCTTCTGGCTGCGGCTGCCTTAATTGCTTTATTGGCGTTTCTGAAAAGTGATTCCGATTATTACGAGGATGTGCTGCAAAACACGGAGACCACCTACGAGGTGAAAAAGGCGGCCAAGGAAGGCAATATCAATATGAACCTGCCGGGACAAAAGATCCGGAAGGTAAAGACCGTAGGCATCGGCCGCGGATGGGGCGCCAGCGCCTTTTTCTTCAAGCAGGTAAAGGAAATGCACCGCCATTCTCCCCTGGTATTCTGGGGGGGCTCCACCATTATGCTGGCTGCGGTGGGCGCCTTTATTTCCATTGTGATGATGAACTCCGGGGACGACGGAGAACCTATGTCCTCCAGCCTGATTATGATGGTCGCTACCATCACGTCTATTTACGTGCTGTTTTTCCTCAACGCGGCCGGCCCCTGGAGCAAGGAAATGATGAAGCCGTATTTGTATATGGTTCCGCAAAGTCCCTTTAAAAAGCTGTTTTTCGCCAGCCTTACCAGTCTGCTGACTCCTATCGCCGACGGCCTTGTGGCGTTCCCCCTGATAGGAGCTTTGGTCAGGGCCAATCCTCTGACGGTGGTTATTTGCTTTTTGATGTTTATCAGCTTCGGCTTTTTGTTCACCGCCTTCAACATCCTTTCCGAGCGTCTGTTTGGCCAGATGGCCAATAAGGGCATGATTTTAATGCTGTACGCCCTGGTGCTGATGGTTTCCACTGCCCCCGGCGTGGCTGCCGGCGTCGTGCTGGGAGTAGCTTTCCAGGCTCCGCCGTTCTTGATGGGGCTTCCCGTATTCCTGTGGAACACGGGCGTCAGCGCCCTGGTTTATTTCCTGTGCAAGGAGACCATCGGAGATATTGAGCTGAAGGCCTAAAAGGAAATGGGCGGCAGGGGGCGGGAGCGGCCTGGTAACAGCCCGGCTGGCCCGGAGGATCCTCCCATGAGAATCTGCTTGGGGGCTCCGGAGGAAAGCCGTGGATTTTACCTTACCGCAGCGGCTGGCGTTGGCCGCCTCGGGGACAGCGCCGCTGCTTTTCCAGGGGCTTTTTCCCGGTAAAGTCAAAAGTCATCGCCCAGCCATGGCCGGGCTGTTTCCCTTAGTACGTTGAAAGCCCCCGGCAGAGCCGGGGGCTTTTTGCTTCTGTCTGCGCGCGGCTTGCGCCCGGCATACCGGAAGAACCCGCGCGTATAAAAATATTAAAATTTTGATGGATAAATATCATGCTGAGGAAGAACGAAGGAGTGAAAAGCATGGCTCAAGCAAACGGCTTTTCCTGGCGGCTTATCACGGAAAATACGGAGGAAAAGCTTCTTGATTTTTCTGTTAATGTAAATCCGCTGGGAATCCCCGGCACAGTGAAAAAGCATATTGCGGGCTTGGCTGATATCACAGGGGGGTATCCAGACCCGGATTGCAGATATCTGCGTTCTTGTCTGGCGGAGAAATATCAGGTGGGTATGGAACAGATCTTATGCGGCAATGGAGCGGACGATTTATTATACCGTTTAGTACTTGCGGTCAAGCCAAAACGCGCTATTGTGATAGAGCCTACCTTTGAAGAATATGGCCGCGCGTTAAAGCTGGCAGGCTGCGAAGTAGATCACTATGTATTAAAGGCGGAAAATGATTTCCTGTTAGACGACGGGATATTATCCGCGATCCAAAAGGACTATGACATGATGTTCCTATGCAATCCAAACAATCCGACGGGGCAGGTCTTAAATCCGCCGCTTTTAAAAGAAATTGTGGAACGCTGCTGTGATAATAATATTCTGCTTGCCGTAGATGAATGCTTTATGGAATTTCTGCCTCTTTGGAAGGAATACACCGCAAAAAGCCTGGTAACCCGAACCACAAATTTGATTGTAATAGACGCGTTTACCAAAACCTATTCTCTAGCGGGGTTCCGGCTTGGCTTTTGTGCTTCCGGCAACACGGGCCTGCTTTCCAGTATGCGGTTATACGGACAAAATTTCGCGGTATCTACCCCAGCGCAGCTTGCTGGTATCTGCGCGCTTATGGATGATTCCTATATGAAAAACACTTATCATATCCTCTCGGAGGAACGGGAATGGCTGGCTGCTGAACTGGGAAAACTTCCGCTGGAGGTTTATCCCTCCCAGGGAAATTTTCTGCTGTTAAGAGCGGTTGATAAAAATATACGGCAAATGCTTTTTGATCAGGGCATAAAAGTAAGAGACTGCTCTCGGTTTTATGGTTTAAATTCAGAATACTGCCGTATAGCGATCCGCGCTCACGATGATAATAGGAAGCTGATAAAAGCGTTATCAAATATATTTTCTTAGTACAATCGGAATAGCGTGTACTGCCGCCATGTTCTTTTACGCCGCTTTAGAGAAAGACAAGCATTTTTTGCTGGATTCCCCCCGGGACCGCTTGGTCCCCGGTAGGGACCAAGCCGTTTTTTGCCTGAGCGGTGTTATCCGGCTGCCCGGCCCTGTCCGGTTCCTCTTCCCTGCCCGGCGCCCGTGCGGCTTCCTTGTCCAGGGCTGCCGGCACCGTTCCCCTGCCTGGAACCGCCCGCGCCGTTCTGTTCGCAGGCGCTTTGACATTCTCCCTGGGTTCCGGCGGCGCCTTGGCCTTTTCCGGAGGGAGAAGCCTCGGCGCCGAAGCGGTATCCGGCGCCGTCCCTCGGGGGATTGCCGCCGGTGGGGCAGCTCTCTGAGGCGGAACAGATTTCCGAAGCGGAATATAGGGCGGGGGCTTCCGTTTTCGAATCCGCTGTGGTAAAACAGCAGGAAAGCCGGCGGCAGGGTGGAAACCGCGAAAGGCCCCAGGGGCCCCGGAGAGTAAAGAGCCTGAAGGCTGGGAAAGGCGGCCGGCGAATACGGCTCTTGTACATTTGCTGTTCTTATCATGGAAAAAGCGCGGCATAGATTAGAAACTACGCCGCGCCAAAAAGCTGGGGATCTAAAAAAGAATAACAGGGGGAGCAGACGGGATTATTCAGAGACAATTTGAACAGAAGCGCTGGCTCCAATACGGGAAGCGCCGGCTTCGATCATGCTTAAGGCGTCCTCCCGGGTGCGAATTCCGCCGGAGGCCTTTACACCCACATTAGGCCCTACGGTTTTCCGCATCAGGGCGACGTCATGGGCAGTCGCGCCGCCAGTGGAGAAGCCAGTAGAGGTCTTGACAAAATCGGCTCCGGCCTTGACCGCCAGGCGGCAGGCCCGTTCCTTTTCTTCATCGCTGAGCAGACAGGTTTCCAAAATCACCTTTAGCAAGGCGCTGCCGCAAGCCTCTTTTACCGCCCGGATGTCCTGTTCCACCAGACTGTCGTTTCGCTCCTTTAAGGCGCCTACATTGAGGACCATATCCACCTCCTGGGCGCCGTTGCTAACCGCGTGCTTTGCCTCAAAGGCCTTGGCTTCGGCAGCCATAGCTCCCAGGGGAAAGCCTACCACCACACAGGTTTTTACCGGAGATCCAGACAACAGCCTGGAAACCAGCCTCACGTGGCAGGTGTTGACGCAGACAGAAGCAAACTCGTATTCCACAGCTTCACGGCAGATGGCTTCCACATCTGCGGCGGTTGCCGCGGGCTTTAAAATCGTATGGTCGATGTATTGGTTTAGTTTCATAATGACTCCTCCTTGAGACGCAGTCTCGTAAATATGAAAACGCTGGCTAATCCGCAGCGCTGGGATGGGCTTCCAGAAAAGCGTCGATTTCCCGGCGGGTGGGCATAGAGGGCGCGGTGCCCATCCGGGTGACCGCCAAATTGGATACTACATTGGCAAAGGCGCAGGCTTCCAGCAGGTTTTTCCCTTCAGAGAGGGCCGTGACCAGGCCGCCGTTGAAGGCGTCTCCGGCGCCGGTAGAGTCCACTACCTTTACGTCATAATTTCGGAATAAGCGGCTTTGGTTTTCTGTGACCGCCAAAACACCTTGCTTTCCCAAGGTGATGACCACCGATTTTACCCCCTTGTCCATCAATATCCCTGCCGCCCGCAAGGCGTCGTCCGGCGTTTTAATGGGAATGCCGCTGAGGGCGGAGGCTTCCACCTCGTTGGGGGTGATCACATCCGCCTTGCAGAGAAATTCGCTGCTGACAGCATGAATCGGCGCGGGATTCAGCACGACCCTCGCGCCCTGCCCTTTGGCATAATCGACGACCAGCTCGTTGGCGTCCTGATTGACCTCCAGCTGGGCCAGCAGAATTTTCGCGCTGGCAAGCAAGGGCTTAATCTGCTCCACGTCGTCCCGGGTAAAGGTTTCGCAGGCGCCCGGCGTGACGGTAATAGCGTTTTGGCTGGTTCCTTCATCCACGAGAATCAACGCGTTTCCGGTTTGGGCCTGAGAGGAAACGAAAACATGCTCCGCGGAAAGCCCGATTTTTTCATACTGGTCGTAAAGCACCTGGGCAAAAGCATCTCTGCCCACCTTGGTCACCACGGAGACGTCCCCCCCGGAAAGCTTGCAGGCCACCGCCTGGTTGCTTCCCTTGCCGCCCGCCCCCATTCGGAACAGCGAGCTTTTGATGGTTTCCCCGGGAACCGGAATATGGGCGGAACGGGCCATGAGGTCTACAACGAAGCTTCCGAATACGACAATGTCTGACATAAAATCCCTCCAATGATGATCGATTTATGGCCTCAGGCAGACAGACTGCCAAAAACTGTCGGATTTTCGCCTTGACAGCGTGGGACTGAGAAGGCTAACACACTCGCAGCAAACAGACGGCCGGCGAAAGCCCTAAGCCGTTTACCCAACGCCCGGTTTCGCAGCAGAAATACCCGGCATTGGCAAATATTCTCTATTCATTTAGAACGGCCAGCTCGTTCCAGTCAGGCACCGTGATCTGGTAAAGCCGGGTTAATTCTTCCAGCCCCCGGCGGACGCGTTCCCGGGGAAAGCCGTGGGCGTTCAGCCGCTCGTCAGGCAGCTGGTTCAAAGCGTTATAAAAGCTCAAAGCGGTTTTCAGCGCCGCCGGCTGTTTAGAAGACAGGCGCTTCAGCACCAGGCTTTCAGCCTCCTGAAAACGGGATTGGGCAAACAAGGCGGCGATTTCCTTTTCCAGAGGGTCGGTTTCCGTATGGCCCCACTCCGTGTCGAAAAGCGCGTCTATCTCAAAGGGGTCTTTTTGGAAGGTTACCTTGGCGATAAACTGAACCATCATCTGGATTTGAAGCATAAACCAATCGTGCTGGTAATACACGGGAAAACCACTCCTTTCCAAAGCGGCGGATTTTAGAAATGGAAAAGCGGCCGTTTGGGCCTAAGGCATTGCTTTCATAGTTCCTGCCGGAAGCCGGGGAGCGCCTGCGCCGCTTCGGATATCCCCTGAAGCTGACGCCGCGGGGATGGAACGCGGAGAAAAGCGGGGGCAATGGCCTTGAACATAAAAACGCTTAAAACTCCACCAGCCCCCATAAGGGTGCGCTTCCGAGACGGATTTAGCCGGAGGCAGCGTCAGTTTTACACCAGCCTCGGCAAGAATAGCAGATGCCGAAAAAAACAGAACATTGAATGCTGCTGGCCGGGCGGTTGAAAGAAGTGGTCTTGAAAAC
>OHJP01001390.1_pt1 | contig 10325 bp, 7 predicted proteins | sample 1568591 | NCBI WGS metagenome assembly OHJP01 (sample SAMEA3879567, study PRJEB24766) | human gut metagenome | biome: human-associated habitat; feature: feces | place: USA | collected 1985/1987
ACGATTGCGATTTTGGGGGCTTTCTCCCGATAAATTCCCTGTTCCCGGAGGTATTTCTCATAGTCCGCGACGGTTTTGAATGAGAGGTCTTCGTCCAAGTGGTAGAGCACGTCCGAAGCGCTCTCGACAGCTTCTTCAGCCGGTGTGACGAAGAGGCGCTTCGCGTCGATATGCTGGCGGACGTAGCGGGCCATATTCCGGTAGTTCCGTTTGTTGCCATTGCCGATGTAGGCCGAAAGTCCTGCCTCGGTGAGGCTGTCGAGGCTACAGATGTCGTTTTCCGGATTGGTGGCGGCGTAAATGTAGATAGGGGTGCCTTCGTCGGCTGCCGCGAGGATCTGCGCTCGCTGCTCTTCAGTGATTTTCAGACCCATGCCGAATCCCAGCACCAGGTCGTAACGTCCGAGCCGGTCGAGCCGGTCGAGCGGTATTTCTTCGTATTCGATGAAGTTGTCTTCGTTGGATTTGACGAGGCTGGCCGTCTGATAGTTCTGGAAGTTCACCAGTCCGATCCGGGTCGTGGATGCCCATTTGCTCCACGCCGCCCAGCAGCACAGGACCACTGCGAGTACGGCGACGGCCGCGAGGATCCATTTCTTGTTTTTTGCCATTATTCGAAGTGTAAATTGTTAAGATTCTTGAGGATTGCCGGCGTCCGGATCCATACCGGACGGGCCGTATCTTGAAAACGGACTCTTTTTGCGTGGTTTGGCCGGCAGTCCCGTAGTTCCGGTGCTGCCAGCCAATCCGATCGCATCATTGCGTCTATTTCAGCAACTCGTACTCCAGTTGCGGACGTCCGCGCTCACCGTCGTCGCCCGAACCGAATTTGAGGAACCGGAGCTTGTAGTAGTTTTCCGCACAGTCCTTGATGACGAAGAAACGGTCTGCCTTGACACCCGGATTCTCCACGCCCGGCATCGCGGGGGTGCGCCAGTTGGTGCCGATCGTGTTCGCTTCCGTCTGGAACTCCGCAGATGCCACGTCCGCACGTTTGAAGTCGGCATACGACTTGGTGTCCGTCATGACGATCGCTGTTTCCGCGCCGCCCAGGTTGTTGATCGTGATTACATCCTGCGTGAACGAGATCACCGGTCCCGATGCCATCATGGTCGAAGAGGCGGCGTAGGCCCACATGATGTCCCATTTGCTCTTGGCGGGCTGGAGCACCTGTTCGCCGGTTTCGAGCGAGAGTCCGATGAAGCTGTAAATCGGGTCTTTCGTGATTTCGACGGTTTTTGGGGTCGTATCTTCCACCTTGCCGTACTCTACCTTGTAGCCGTTGCCGCTGCGGGTGACTTTCACTTTGTACCAGAGGCTCCGGTTTTCCGTACCGTCGGTATTGGTCTTGTTGTCGGCCGAGGCCACGAAAAATACCTTGTTGTTCGCATCCGTAGCCGATATTTCGCCGAATGCGGTCTTCGATAGGTCGCCCGTGACGTCGTCGATCCATTCCGCCTTGAAGTCTTCGGACATGCTGCCTGCGGCGATGTTGGGTGCGCTCTGCGCATCTTCGAGGGTTACGGCTGCGAAGTCCGTTTTCTCGGAAGCGGCCGCTACCGTTGCGTATGAAGAGTTGAGTACCACGCGGAACTCATCGCCGCAGTAGAAGCCCAGGTTCCAGCTCTTGCGGTCGATCTGCATCTGGCTGTTATTACTCAGATCGACATAGACCATGTTGGCGTAGTTCTGGTCACCGACTTTCCCTTCGAGCGTCATCGTGCCGCCCGTGGAGACGATCGGAGTGAACGAGAGGGTCATCTCCTTGGTCGTGCCGATCTTGTAGCCTTCGGTCAGCGAGAGGGAGAGAATCTGGAATTTCGCCGTTCCCTCGGGGTTTTTACCCGTCGCTTTGGCTACGGTGAAAGTGCCCGTGGACTGTCCGGCCGGAATATTGACCGTGATCTTGCCGTCGGTCATGGCCGGGGTCGTCGTGATGTCCGCGTCGGATACGTCCGAAGAGGTCATTTCCATCGTTACGTCCAAGCTCTCGGTCGTAGCGCGGCTGAGTTTCAGGCCGAGGCTGACGGTTTCGCCGTCCATGCCGGCTTCCGATACGGCGAATTCGACCGAAATGTCCTGCAACTTCAGGTTGTCGTCATCGTCGTTGCATGCCGAGAATCCGAAGGTCATCAGACAGGCTGACAGTAAGTAAAGTAATCTTTTCATAGAATGGTTTTAATTAGTTAATATTGAATTTGTTATTTTTTGAATTTTCCGTTCAGCATCAAGTTCAGTCCGATGAAGTAGCTGCGTCCGCAGCCGAGATAGCTGACCGAAGGGGTGTCGTTCGCGGATTCTACGATCGTGCGTATGTCGGTCAGGTTGAAGAGGTTTTTGACACCTACGTTCAGGCTCAGGAACGAGGTCAACTTCTGCGTGACGGTGATGTCCCCGTAGTGGTAGGAGGGGAGTCCCCTCAGGTAAATTTCGCTCTCTTTCTTGTTGTCCGGGGTCGTGTATTCGTGGTAATAGTACTCCTTGCGCTGGCCGGTGTATTTGTAGAAGAAACTGATGTCCGTTCCCGACTTGGCGATATGGTAACTGATGGTCGTACTCACTTCGGGCGAATAGCGGAACTGGGGCAGGCTTTTATCGTCGGAGGCATATTTGTTGTAGCGTCCGATCAGCGAAGCATTGACGTTCACGCGTAATCCGCCCCATGCCAGCGAGGTTTCCAGTGCCCCGCCCAGGGTTTTGTAGCGGCCGATGTTGTAGTAGGTGTTGTAGTTGGGAATATCGACGTTCTGCGCCAGGCTGATCTTGTCCTTGAAGACGTTGTAGAAACCGCTCAACGTGGTGGTGAGCCGGATCCGCGCGTTATGCAGGATGCGGTAGGTGAACGATCCCGTGACATTGTTCGAATATTCGGCTTTCAGGTCCGGGTTGCCGTCGATGTCGTGGTTGTCGTTGTGGAACGAGAAGTAGAGCTCCTGCAGGGTCGGCGTACGGAAGCCGTAGGCATAGGAGAGGCGGATGTCCATATCGGGTGTCAGATCGAACTTCGTTAAAATCGAAGGTACGGCCACAGGAGCTTCGTAGTCGGCCATCAGGAAAGCCCGAACGCCGGGGCGTACGCTCATCCAGCTCCAGGGTTTGTATTCGGCCGAGATGAAGAATGCCAGATCGGAGATCGTGGGGGTGCCGTCGATGCGTCCGCCCTTGCCTTCGGTCCATTGGTATTCCAAACCGGGCTGAAGGCTGATCTTCGGGCCGATATTCCAGGTTGCCGTCGCCCGTGCGATCCAGGCTTTGTACTGGGTGACATCCTGACTGGCATCTTCGGCCGAGAGCCATTTCTCTCCGGTCGAGAGGTCTGTCCAGGTGGTCTGCGTGCGGCGCTTGTAGTCCTGGTAGGAGAGGGCGAGATTGACGCTCAACCGGTTGTCCAGTCTCCAGTCTGCCTGTAACTGATGGGTGTATCGTTTGGTCAGATAGTCCTTGTCGGAAACCTTCTCCGGTTCGATGGCGGTACCGTTCAGAGGACCGAAGATTTTCTCGTCGAGGAAATCCAGCCGGTACCAGACGTTCAGGTTGCGTCGCTGGAACCCTATCATACCGTTGGCCAGCGACTGGTCTTTGGGATGCCAGCGCTTTTCGCGTCCGGTCAGGTCGCCCTGCCAGCCGCCGTTGTCGTTGCGGGTGTAGCCGCCGTTGAAGTAGAGTCCGTTTTTAAGATTGAATCCGAGGTCGATGCTTTCGTTGTGAAGACCTTCGCCGTTGAAGAACTGGTATTCCTTGCCCATCGTTTCTTCCTGGATGCGGGCGCCCACGCGCCAGGTGCTTTCGCCGGAATAGCCCGGTCCCTTTTTGGTGATGATGTTGATGACTCCCGCAAGGGCATCCGTGCCATAGACTACCGACATCGGACCTTCGACGATTTCGACCCGTTCGATCCGGTTTACGTCGAGTTGGCTGAGGCTCTGTTTGGTCGAGCCTCGGTCGATCATCGGAATACCGTCCATGAGGATTTTGACGTTGTTGCCGCTCATACCCATCAGCTCGAAGTCCGTTTCTCCGAGCGCCATGTCGTTCGAGAGGCGGATGCCGATTTCGGTGTTGAGAAGCGACTGTACATCCAGGGGTGCCTTTTGCCGGATCTGATCGCTGTTTACCGACCGTACCTTATATAAGGAGTTTTTCATGGATTGCGGCGAGAACTGTCCGGTGACGACCACCTCCTCCAACTGGTTGATATCTTCCTTGACTTCGATGTTCGGGAATACGTTTTCCCGACCGGTTTCGATGGTGACCGGAAACTCCTTGCGGTGGGCGGTTACGGATTGGACGACCATCGTATATTCGCCCGGGGGAGCCGCAAATTCGAAATTGCCGTCCCCGTCGGACATCCCGCCGAATACCGTATTTTTCAGCGAAACCGTGATGTATTCGGCCGGAGCGCCGTCTGTGGTGATGACATTGCCCGAGATTTTGACCTTTACCCGGTTTTGTCCCGCTGCGGGCAGGACGGACAATAATAATAGGATGACAGTGCAGATATTTTTAATCATGGGCTTTTGGTTTTATTCGTTTGCAAAAGTAGGGGGGGTAAAACGGGCGGGCAATCACCCGTTTTAGGTATTTCGGAGGCGAGAGGTAGTCAAATGTGGTGAGCTTGCCCGTCTGTCGGATTCCTGAGCTGTTTCCCGGATCTTCCGTTCGGTTTGCGGAGCGGTCCCTTGATTTTTGTCCGGCCGGAGGTGGCGTTGGGGCGGTTGCGATAAAGTCCGGTCGTTTTTCGGGTTTGGCGGAGATTTTGTACAAGCAGTATCGAAAGAACTTAAAAAATTATCGATTATGTTTTTCTTGTGGTATTTATTGATAGGTTTGGTTGCCGGATGGCTCGCCAACCTGATCGTGAAAGGGCGGGGGTCCGGCCTGATCGTCAATTTAGTTGTCGGCATCGTCGGCGGGGTGCTCGGCGGCTGGATCTTCTCGCTGTTCGGACTTTTCGCCGTAGGAACCATCGGCAGTATCGTCACTTCGGTAGTCGGTGCTATCGTATTGTTGTGGATCGTAGCTGCCGTAGGCAATAAAAAAGAGAAAAAGATAGACTAAAAAATTATTCGTATGAATGAGAAATTGAATGCGGACAAAGAGCGTCTGAAGGCGGATCTGTCCGATACGGTACAGGATGTGAAAGAGCATGTGGCCGCGAAAGCCGGTCAGGTGAAAGAACAGGTCGTAGCGAAAGCCGGCCAGGTCAAGGAAAGCGCCCGCCAGCAGGCGCAGCAACTGAAAGGACAGGCCAAGGAGCAGGCAGGCAAAGTGCTCGACAAGACCAGGGAATTGGTCGATAAGGCATCCGAAAAGGTGAAAGAGTGGTAATAAAAAATAGAATGGAAAAGAGAGGCCGGCCAGCCATAGGGCCGGCCTTTTCGTTTGTGTGTCCGGACAAATGGATTATCTTTGCACCCCGACAGGCCGAAGTTCCGCTGCAGAGGAACCGAGGCCGATATTATTAATCACTTTAATTTTTACAGGATGAAAGAGATCCAAACAAAGCGTACTCCGCGCTTCAGGCGCTGGTGTCGCAAGGGGTACGCCGCTTTCGCGAGCCTTCGGCGCCAGGTTACCATCGGAGTCCTCTCTGTTTCGATGTCCACCATTCTCCTGTCCACGACGACGCCCGTGCAGGCGCAGACCGTCGATTCGCTTACGATCGCCAGAGAGCTGGAGATCGAAAAGGTCGAGGTGACGGGGGTGAAAGCTACCCCCACGCCTCCGTTTTCGATCGAAAGGCGGGTGCTTCGGCGCCGGTCCAGACCCTCGAGTCTGTGCTGCGTTTGAGCCCTGCGATCGATCTTCGGGAACGGAGCGGCAGGGGAACGCAGGCGGACATTATGATCCGGGGAGGTTCCTTCGACCAGACGATGGTCATGCTCAACGGTATTAACTTTACGGATGCCCGAACGGGTCATCAGTCGCATTCGCTGCCGATCGACATAGATTGCATCGCGGGAATCGATCTGATCGACGGCGTATCGGGCGTCGGTGCGTATGCAGGGGCCCTGAATATCCGCACGATGCCTCTCAAATCCCGCTATCTGCGCATCGAGGCGGCGGGCGGCGACGACGGCTATGCGTACGGCAATCTCTCGGGGGCCGTGACCAAGGGACGTTTTTCCCTTTTTGCCGCCGGGTCGTACCGTCGCAGCGACGGGTATATCCACAACACCGATTTCGAGAACTACAACGGTTACTTGCGGATGAACTACGACAGTGAAAAGGCCGGATTTTTCGATTTCCAGGCCGGTTATCAGAACCGGTCGTTCGGTTCGAACGGTTTCTATGCCGCGTACAATCCCGATCAGTTCGAGCATACTTCGACGGTGCTCTCTTCGCTGCGATGGGTGAAATCCGTCGGGCGTTTCACGCTCAATTCGTCGGTCAGCTACCGCAAGAATTTCGACCGTTACGACTGGACGCGCGGTACGCCGATGAATCATCACAATACGGACAATGCGGGAGCCGAGTTCTGGGCCGACTGTACGTGGAAGGGCGGTGTGACCTCCCTGGGAGGCGATTACACCTACAACCACATTTACAGCACCAATCTCGGCGAGCCGCTTCCGACTCCGCACGGCAAATATACCCATGCCAAGGACCGTCACGTGGGAAATCTCTGGCTGCGGCATGTCAAACAGTGGGAGCGTTTCGACGTTTCCGGTTCGGCCGGGGTGAGCTTCACGCCTTATGGGACTTCGGCCCTGTGGAGTCTTTCGGGAGGCTATCGTCCGGTGCGTGGGCTGCGGCTCGAGGTCGGTGCGGCCCAGTCGATGCGACTGCCTACCTTCACCGATCTTTATTACACATCCCCTGCACAGCTCAATAATCTGGATTTGAAGCCTGAACATGCGATTACCTATCGTTTCGCGGCGGATTACGCCCGCAGCGGGTGGAATGCTTCGCTGTTCACTTACTACCGGCAGGGGCGCGACATCATCGACTGGGTTTGGCGCGAGGAGCTGGGCAAGTGGCACTCCGAGCAGGAGAGCAAGCTCGACACCTATGGACTGGAGGTTTCGGGCGGTTATACGACGACCGGGTTTCTGCACCGGATTTCGGTTTCATACGGCTATATCCATACGAGCAAAGTCGATCGGGTCATCACTTCCAGTGCGCTGGATTATATGAAGCACAAAGCGGCGGCGACGGTCGAATTCCGTTTTCTGCGTAACTGTTCGCTCACGCTGACCGGTGCGGTATATGACCGCAACGGCAGCTATACCTATTATTTGCGTAATGCGGACGGTTCCCTGATGTTGGATCCCGACGGCAAGATGATGACCGAAGTGCGTGACTTCAAGCCTTATTTCCTGTTGGACGGCCGTCTGTCGTGGGAAAAGAAGGGGTGGAAACTCTATTTCGACGTGATGAACATGACCGATACCCGTTATTTTGATTTCGGCGGGTTGGAGATGCCCGGCGTCTGGTTTTCGGGCGGTATCGTCGTGACGATCGGGTAATGTCCGGAAAAGTTTGTTTGCGGCGGGCCGGGATCGAATCCCGGCCCGTTTTATCGTTGCGAAAAGTGTCGTATTGTGAGATTCGGCCGTGGAATACGTGATAGTTTGTAACCGTATAGTCCGTTTCGATAAAAGATTTGTAACTTTCTTTGGAGGGATATTTATTTATTTAGTATATTTGTAGGTCTGTTTTACGGGCTAATTCTGAAGCGAATACAAATTCTTAACATACTCTAAAATACATGGAAAAACGTATTATTGAATGCGTGCCCAACTTTAGCGAGGGCCGTAACAAGGCTGTTATTCAGCAGATTACTTCCGCAATCGAGGCGGTTGACGGAGTCAAGTTGCTCGACGTCGATCCGGGTGAAGCGACCAACCGTACGGTGGTTACCTTCGTCGGAGAACCCGAAGCCGTGCTGGAAGCGGCTTTCCAGGGCGTCAAGAAAGCTGCCGAGGTTATCGATATGCGTAATCATAAGGGAGCGCATCCCCGTATGGGTGCCACGGACGTATGTCCGCTCATCCCGATCGCGGGTATTACGCTCGAGGAGTGCGCCGAGCTGGCCCGTCAGTTGGCCAAGCGCATCGCCGACGAGTTGCATGTGCCGACCTATTGCTACGAGGCGGCTGCCTTTACGCCGGAGCGCCGCAACCTGGCCGTATGTCGTGCCGGTGAGTACGAGGCGCTGCCCGAGAAGATGAATCACGAAGGCAAAGCTCCCGATTTCGGCGACCGTCCCTTCGACGAGGGCGTAGCACGCACGGGTGCCACCGCCGTAGGTGCACGCGACTTCCTGATCGCCGTGAACTACAACCTGAACACCACTTCGACGCGTCGCGCCAACGCCATCGCGTTCGACGTGCGCGAAAAGGGCCGTCCGGTACGCGAAGGCAATTCGCCCGTAGGCAAACCCTTGAAGGACGAGAACGGCAAGACCATCATGAAGCCCGGTACGCTGAAGGCTACCAAGGCGATCGGCTGGTTCATCGACGAGTACCAGATCGCCCAGGTTTCGATGAATATCACCAATATTTCCGTTACGCCGCTCCACGTGGCTTTCGACGAGGTTTGCCGCGCCGCCAACGCACGCGGTGTGCGTGTGACCGGTACCGAGATCGTCGGCCTGATTCCGAAGCGCACGTTGATCGAGGCGGGCCGCTATTTCCTGAAGAAGCAGGAGCGTTCGACCGGTATTTCCGAGGAGGAGATCATCCGTATCGCCATCAAGTCGATGGGTCTGGACGAGTTGAAGCCGTTCAAACCGGAAGAGAAGGTGATCGAATACCTGATCGAAGCGGACAATAAGAAGAAGAAACTGGTCGATCTGACCTGCACCGGCTTCGCAGAGGAGACCGCCAGCGAGTCCCCGGCTCCGGGCGGCGGTTCGATTTCCGCTTACATGGGTGCGCTGGGCGCTGCCCTGGGTACGATGGTCGCCAACCTGTCGTCGCACAAACCCGGCTGGGACGCACGTTGGGAGGAGTTCTCCGACTGGGCGGACAAAGGCCAGAAGCTGATGACCGAGTTGCTGCACCTGGTCGATGAGGATACCGAAGCGTTCAACCGGATCATGAACGTATTCTCGATGCCGAAGGGTACCGACGAGGAGAAAGCTGCCCGTAGCGCCGCATTGCAGGAGGCTACGCTCTACGCTACGCAGGTGCCTCTGCGTACGATGCAGACCTCGTTCAAGGTGTTCGAAATCGTGAAGGCGATGGCCGAACAGGGAAATCCCAATTCGGTAACCGACGCCGGCGTCGGAGCGCTGGCTGCCCGCAGCGCCGTGCTGGGTGCGTGTCTGAACGTGAAGATCAATGCCGCCGGTCTGAAAGACCGTGCCGTCGCCGATGACCTGATCGGCCAGGCCAACCGGATCGTCGCCGATGCGGAGAAAGCCGAGCGTGAGATTCTGGAAATCGTCGAGAGCAAGATTAAATAATTTAATACATATAAAACAATGACTGTAAAGGAATTTCAGGAGCAGATCAAGGCGGGTATCCCCGATGTGCTGCCCGCACCGAAACCGTACGATCCCACCATCAACCACGCGCCCAAGCGTAAGGAGATACTCACCGAGGAGGAGCGCGTGCTGGCCATCCGCAATGCCCTGCGCTACTTCCCGGCCAAGCACCACGAAGTGTTGGCCCGCGAGTTCGCCGAGGAGTTGCACAAGTACGGTCGTATCTATATGTATCGTTTCCGTCCCGATTATGAGATGTATGCCCGTCCGATCGAGGAGTATCCCCACAAGTCGCGTCAGGCCGCTGCGATTATGGTGATGATCCAGAACAACCTGGACAAGGCTGTGGCGCAGCATCCCCACGAGCTGATTACCTACGGCGGTAACGGTGCCGTGTTCCAGAACTGGGCGCAGTACCGCCTGACGATGAAGTACCTGTCGGAGATGACCGACAGCCAGACGCTGGTGATGTACTCGGGGCACCCGCTGGGGTTGTTTCCGTCGCATCCCGATGCCCCGCGCGTCGTGGTGACCAACGGCATGGTGATTCCCAACTATTCGAAGCCCGACGACTGGGAGCGCATGAACGCCCTCGGGGTGTCGCAGTACGGCCAGATGACGGCCGGCTCCTATATGTATATCGGCCCGCAGGGGATCGTCCACGGCACCACCATCACGGTGATGAACGCCGCGCGCAAGCGTTTCTCCGGCGGCCGCAATGATGCCCGGGGGATGCTTTTCGTCTCCTCGGGGCTGGGCGGCATGTCCGGGGCGCAGCCCAAGGCGGGCAATATCTCGGGCGTGGTGAGCGTCATCGCCGAGATCAACCCCAAGGCGGCGCAGAAACGCTACGAGCAGGGATGGGTCGACGAGATGTACGATTCGCTCGACG
>OHJP01001393.1_pt1 | contig 10317 bp, 10 predicted proteins | sample 1568591 | NCBI WGS metagenome assembly OHJP01 (sample SAMEA3879567, study PRJEB24766) | human gut metagenome | biome: human-associated habitat; feature: feces | place: USA | collected 1985/1987
TTGTGTGGTTTGTTTTGCATATCTTCTTCCGTTTGGGTCATAAAAATAAGAGAAGCGGCTTTGAAAAAGGGCGGTTAAGGCTTATCATGGCCCCTGAGACCCAGGTTGAAAAGCCGAATTTTATGAATTTGTGAAGTTGTTCATATTTTTTTACAGAAGCTTTTAAGCTTTATTCATTTGTTCGTCAAAAAACCATCACTTTCGCCGGCTATCATAAACTCAAGATCAAAAAGATCATTCCAGATAGATTTAAGGAGGAAGTCAGTATGAATAACTATAATCCCTATGATCCCAATCAAAACTACGGGGATCAGCAAAAACAAGCCAATCAGGCTTCAAGCAGCCAAAATTACGGAGACCAGCCCAATCAGGGCGCTCAGAATCCAAGCAATTCAAACCAGCCAGAGCAAAATTACAATTATTCCTATCAGGCGCCATACCAAAACGTAGTGAACACCACGGCAACCCCGGTAACCGGGACCGCCCCCATGCCGCCGAAGAAAAAGAAAGAAAAAAAGCCTCGTTACCTAAGCCGGAAGGCGGCCGCCATCTTTATGGCCCTGGTGGTGCTGGCGGCCGGCGGGTTAGGCGTCGGCGGCGGTGTGTTAGGCTATCAGCTGGCGAAAGGGAGTGCCGGTTCCGCCGGGCCCGGCGTCAATATTACCACCGTACAGCCCAGCGGGGACAACACCAACGCGGTGAACTATACCGGCAATTCCATGAGCGTTTCCGACGTAGCCAAGATGACATCCCCCTCTGTGGTAGAGATCACCACGGAATCGGTGACCACTGACCTCTATATGCAGCAGTACGTTCAGACCGGCGCCGGCAGCGGCGTGATTATCAGCGCCGACGGCTATATCGTCACCAATAACCATGTCATCGACGGCGCGGGCAAAATCACCGTCACCACAAAGGACGGAACCGCCTATGAAGCCAAACTGATCGGCACCGACTCAGAGACCGACGTGGCCCTGCTGAAGGTAGAGGCCGCCGACTTGCAGCCGGTGGTAATGGGCAATTCTTCCGACCTGCAGGTGGGCGATACCGCCGTGGTCATCGGCAATCCCTTGGGCCAGCTGGGCGGCACCGTCACCAGCGGCATCATCAGCGCGCTGGACCGTGATATCACCTTAAACGGCAACAGCATGTCTCTGCTGCAGACCAACGCGGCCATCAATCCCGGCAACTCCGGAGGCGGTATGTTTAACGATAAGGGAGAACTGGTGGGCATTGTGGTGGCCAAATCCGGCGGCACCACCTCTGACGGCACCACCATCGAGGGCTTAGGCTTTGCCATTCCGATTGATGATGTAAAGGAAGTGGTTCAGGAGCTTTCCACTAACGGCTATGTGACCGGAAGGCCCAGCCTGGGAGTAAACCTGGTGGATATCACCAACGAGCAAACGGCAATGATGTACCGGGTAAATCAGCTTGGCGTGTATGTGCTCAAGAGCACCAATGAAGCCAATAACCTACAGGCGGGCGACTGCATTGTTTCCGTGGATGGAACCGCCGTCAGCTCTGCCGACGAGGTAAAATCCATCATTCAAGACCACAAGGTGGGGGATACCTTATCCATTGTCATTATCCGGGAAGGCAAGACCATGACTGTGGAGGCTGCCTTGCAGGAAAATAAACCGGACACCTCGTCCAATGACGAAAACACTGCCGGCGGAAATAACGGCCAGGGCAGCGGCGGCCAGGATTCCCAGCAGACGCCTGAGGACTCTCAGGGAGGTTCCCTAAGGGATTGGCTGAATCAATTCGGATTTTAAAAAATAAATTTTTAAAGCAAACGGCGTGCCCCGAAGGGCACGCCGTTTGTGATAGCGTGGGAGGCGGATAGGCCAAAAGATAAAATTTTTCCATTTTTTACAATCCATAAGCCAAGGGAAACAAGGCATACTAAGCTTGGACAGAAAAGCTCTAATGCATAAGGACCGGAATCTAGATAGGCCCTTCGCAATGGAGAAAAGCGACTGTCCTTCGAAATAAAGATTGAGGTGAAACGAATGGATCATTGTAAGGCAAATGAAAGCATCCGCTGTAGCGTTGTGCAGTGTAAGAACCATTGCGACACTAAGGATTACTGCGCTCTGGAAAGCATTACCGTAGGCACCCACGAGGCGAACCCCACTGTCTGCCAGTGCACCGACTGCGAGTCCTTCCAGCCCAAGCAGTGCCGCTGACACAGGCGCAGAGCCAGCCTGTAAGATTTACCGGAAACCGTTAAAATTTTTCGCGGACTGCGATCAACCAACAATCCTTCCTAAAGAAAAAACTTCGACAAAAAGGAAACAGCCGCCAATTTTAAGATTGGCGGCTGTTTCCTTGAAACCGGGGTTGTTTTTTGTTATAATACAGATACTTTGATCTCCTGTTTAGAAAAAATTTTGCGGAGAATAAAAAGGGCGTTCAAAAGTATTGTGGGAAAGAAAGAGGGCAAAGACCGTGGAAATAAAAAAGCGTGAAAAAAAGGTTGGTAGCTTTGCGAAAAAAGGGATGGCGCCAGTGCTGGCGGCGCTAATGCTTTTGGCGGCAGGCTGCTCCTCAAACTCTGGAGAGGCGTCAACCGCGCCAGCCTCTGAAGCACCGCCGTCTCAGGCGGAAGCCAGCTCTCAGGAGGAAGCGCCCTCTCAAGAGCCGGAAAGCTCCGAGGCTGCCTCCAGCGAGGTGCAGTCGATTCCTGAGATCCCCGAAGATCCTGCTGCGGAGCCTTATTTGAATGAAGGGATCGTTATGTATGGCAAGATGGCTTTGGAGGCATTTTACGACTGTCAGGAGCAGGCGGCTGATTACGCTGAAGTAATTTCCACCATCAAGCGGGCCGTACCTAGCGCTGAGGTTTACAACATCGTGGTGCCCACCCATGTGGAGTTTGCCTTGCCGGAGAAATACAAGGCGGACTTTTCCGTATCGGAACGCCCGACATTGGATGCGGTTTACAACAATTACAGCGCCGAGGTAAAGGGCGTTGATGTTTATGATGCTTTGTCCCTGCACAAGCTGGAGTACTTATATTTTAATACGGATCATCACTGGACCGGCCTGGGGGCGTATTACGCCTATACCAAGTTTGCCGAGGAGGCGGGCTTTACCCCTGTCGCTCAGGAGGATATGGAGAAAAAATCCATTCCCGGTTTGCTGGGGCTGCTGTACGATATCACCCAGGAGCCGGTTTTGGAGCAGAATCCGGACTCGGTGGAATACTTCATCATCCCCGGTGATTATGAGTGCCAAGTGATGTATCAGGGCTCCGACGAGTGGCTGGAAACCAGTATGCTGGCGGAATACGCTGAGGGGGCCAACGCCTACGGCGTATTCTTGGGCGGGGATAACAAGCTGTTTAAAATTCAGAACCAGGATCCCACGATGAAGAATGGCAAGAAGATCGCTGTCCTTAAGGAATCCTTTGGCAATGCTTTCGTTCCCTTTTTATCCCCTCATTACAGTGAGGTCCATGTCCTTGATATGCGGTATTGGGAAGGAAATTTAGCGAGCTACGCGGCGGAAAACGGAATTGACGAGATTTTAATCATGAACAATATCAAGTCGGCCTGCAACTATACGTTCCATGATTATCTGCTGGCCATGACCTGACCCTTGCTTTCCCTCAAGGCTATGATATAGGAGCGTGTAAAATTTGTCGCAGCAAAAAGTGGAGAGCCCGCTGTTTCAGCAAGGGCTTAAGGATGGCTTGCCCATTTGCCTTGGCTATATTTCCGTAGCCTTTACCTTTGGCATGATGGCCACAGAGGGCGGCCTGGCGCCTTGGTCGTCACTGCTGATTTCCATGACCAATCTGACCTCGGCGGGACAGTTTGCCGGTACCGCCCTGATTTTGTCCGGCGGCACCCTGCTGGAGATCGCCGTCACAACCTTTGTAATCAATATCCGCTATATGCTTATGTCGCTGTCCTTGTCGCAAAAGCTGGATCCCGATATGAAAATGGCGGAGCGGCTGATTCTGTCTTTCGGCGTCACCGACGAGGTGTTTGCTGTGGCAATACGGCAGAGAAAGGAGCTGACCGCCCGCTATCTGGCGGGGCTGATCCTGACCCCTTACGCGGGCTGGGCCCTCGGCACAGTGCTGGGCGCCACGGCTACCGGGGTTTTACCCCTTTCCGTGAGAAGCGCCCTGGGGATCGCCATCTACGGGATGTTTATCGCCATCATTATTCCCCCGAGCCGGGAGGCGAAGCCCGTAGCGGTCACCGTGGTGCTGGCGGCGGCCCTAAGCTGTTTGTTTTATTACATACCCGGCCTGAATCAAATTTCCAGCGGGTGGGTCATCATTATCTGCGCGGTTATCGCGGCGGGGATTATGGCGCTGCGCTTTCCTGTGGATGAGGAAACGCCTCCCGAAGAAAAGGAGGCGGCCTGATGAATTACGGTATGGTGCTGGCGGCTACGGCGGTAATGGCCTTGGTTACCTATCTGCCCCGCATGCTGCCGATGGCGGTAATTAAGCGTAAAATTCAAAACCGGTTTATCCGGTCCTTTTTAACCTACGTTCCCTATGCGGTACTGAGTGCCATGACGTTTCCGGCGATCCTTTATTCCACCTCGGACAACCTCGCGGTTGGGGTCCCCTCTGCGGCGGCAGGCTTGCTGGTAGCACTGGTTCTAGCCTATCACAACCGGGGGCTTTTAACGGTGGCTTTGGCTTCTTCGGCCGCAGTGTTTATCGTACAGCAAGCCTTGCTGTGGTTAGGATGGTAGTGATGCGTAAAAACGAGATAGCGGTAATAGAAATCACCGGCTATACTGCGGAAGGAAACGGTGTGGGCCGGCTGGATGGCATGGCGGTGTTCGTTCCCGGTGCCGCGGTTGGAGATACGCTGCAGGTCCGAATTGTCAAGATCTTAAAAAACTATGCCTTTGGAAAAATCGAAGAGCTTGTCGTTCCGTCAAAAGACCGGATCATACCCGACTGTCCTTGCTTTTCCCAGTGCGGCGGATGCAGCTTCCGCCACATTTCCTATAAAGCGGAGCTGGAAGCCAAGCGCCGGCGGGTAGAGGACGCGATTCAGCGGATCGGCGGCTTTGACCGCTTCCCGGTTCCTCCGGTGGTTGGCGCGGCAAAAATCAACCGATATCGAAATAAGGCTCAGCTGCCGATAGGAGCTGACCGGGACGGCAGGGGAATCATGGGGTTTTACGCCCTTCATAGCCATAGGATAGTTCCGATCGAGGATTGCCCCTTGCAGCCGAAGGTGTTTGCTCAGGCGGTAGCCTCTGTAAAGCAGTGGATGGAAGAATATAAAGTGCCTGTTTACCATGAGGAATCCCACTCCGGCCTATTGCGCCACCTATATCTGAGGGAGGCCTCGGCCACCGGAGCGCTGATGGTATGCCTGGTGGGAAATGGCGATGAGCTCCCTCACAGCGGCGAGTTAGTAAAGAGGCTGCGGGAGGATCTTCCCTGTCTGGAAAGTGTGGTATTCAACAGTAATCGGGAAAAAACCAATGTGATTTTGGGAAAACGTTGCCAGGCTCTTTGGGGGAAAGACGGAATTGTGGATCATTTGTGCGGTCTGTCTTTTTTCTTGTCGCCGCTGTCCTTTTACCAGGTAAACCGGGATCAGGCTGAGATCCTGTATCGTCTTGCCGGCGAGTACGCCTCTTTACAAAAAGAGGATACGGTGCTGGACCTTTACTGCGGGACCGGGACGATCGGGATGACAATGGCCTCCAAGGCGGGGAAGGTGATTGGCGTCGAGGTGGTGCCGGAGGCTATAGAGGACGCTAAAGCCAACGCCGTGAGAAACGGCGTGAAGAATATAGAATTTATCTGCGGCGATTCGGCTCAGGCGGTCCAGATGCTCAGAAAGCGGGGAGAGCGTCCGACGGTTGTCGTGGTGGACCCGCCCAGAAAGGGCTGCGGTCTCCCGGTGCTGGAACACATTGTGGAAATTGCGCCTAGGAAGATCATTTATGTTTCCTGCGACCCAGCCACATTAGCCAGAGATCTGAAGCTTTTAGTAAAGGCGGGCTATTGCCTGCAAACGCTGGCACCAGTAGATTTATTCCCCAGAACCGCCCATGTGGAAACGGTGGCATTGCTGGAAAAAGCTGATATCAACCTTAAAAATTGAATGGCATCCCAGAGGGCTGAAAATAGTATCAAACTATTTTCAGCCCTCTTTTTTATATCGTAATAACAGCCTGTCAGCTCTTACAGAACATGGCAAAAGCTCGGAAGCCTTCAAGAGTGATTGAAAAAGCTTTCATGGCTGGCTTTTCTTAGCGCACAAATCGTTGAGATGCCCATAGCGCATAAGTCACCATAGGAGAATTTTTCAAGAATTGAAAGTGCTGAAAACCTAGAAAAATCGAGCGGTATCGAAAATAACCGAGAACTAGTGGTTTACTATTTTCTTATAAATACGCCTCCCATAAAATTGTGATTGAGGTAAATAATAGTTTTATAACAAGGAGGCACAACGATATGACAAACAACATCTATGGATATATTCGTGTATCCACAAAAGAACAGAATGAAGACAGGCAGCGGATCGCGTTAGCGAATTTTCCTGTGCCCAAAGACAACATTTTTATGGATAAGCTTAGCGGAAAGGATTTTAACCGTCCTCAGTATCGTAAGCTTATGAGAAAGCTGCGTCCCGGCGATAGTATGGTAATCAAATCCATAGACCGACTGGGCCGCAACTATGAGGAGATATTAAACCAGTGGAGAATCATTACCAAGGATAAGCATGCGGATATTGTGGTGCTTGATATGCCTCTATTGGATACTAGACACACCGGCAAAGATTTGACCGGCACCTTTGTCGCAGATTTAGTTCTACAAATTCTTTCCTATGTAGCGCAAACAGAGCGTGAAAATATTAAGCAGCGGCAAAAAGAAGGAATCGCCGCCGCCAAGCTTCGGGGAGTGCGCTTTGGAAGGCCGAGGAAGCCGGTTCCAGTAAATTTTGATTCTCTCCGAGCCGCCTGGAACAAGGGAGATATCTCCTCTCGACAGGCGGCGACACAGCTCGGTATTGCACAAGATACATTTTTACGCTGGGCACACGGGAAATAATAAGTTGCGAATTTTTCGCTAGGAAAATGTAGACATTTTCATTCCCGCGAGTTATAATACTTTTAGTAGTAATTAGCGGTAAAAAAGCAGGAAATTGCAGAAAAGTATGTAGAAAGCTACAGCACGAAATTTCCTGCTTTATCGTGCAAAGTGAAATTGACCAAAAATAGACGCATCACAGCTCTGAGGATGACTTACAAATCGTGACAAGGCGCTTAGCATCTTGCCACAAAGAAATTGGGCGCCGCGTTGTTTAGGGGCTTTGAAAAAACGTCAGCGGTGAAACCACCGCAAGGGGCTGGTGAGATTTTCTGAGGATTAGGGCGGAGGAAGCTTATGAATGCCTTAAAACAGGAAGGGCTTGGCCTGCTAGATTATCTTGTTATTAAAACAGGGTGTATGTATCTATCTGATTTATCGCAAAAGGAGATGCTCTGTGAGATTCAGCATGCTGTCCGGGAGTTGGATCCAGAAGCTTTTAGCCTTTGGGAATGGAATGATGCTGTGGCCTACATAACAAGAGAACCGGTTTCTTTTCGTGGCAAAGAACAGGCAGCAAGGTATCTTTTGAATTACAAAGAGAATCGTGAGGAAATCATGGCCGAAGTAAAAGCGTAATATATAGATACCCCTTTGTCATTGTCTGGATCGAAATGGTAACTCGCTTTGCTGATTCGGATATCACAGCGCATCAAAAAGCCTATCTCTTGCCGCGTTTTTCACAGGGCAGAATTTTGATAAACAAATGGCAGGTTCAGTCAAGCTTTTCAAGAAATTAAAGAGGAGAAAACAGTGCGTGTACTGTTTTCTCCTCTTTAGTTTTATAAGTGAATTTTTAATGGTACTGCTTTTTCCAGCAATGCCACTGTCTCCACATGGTTTGTATGTGGAAACATATCGACCGGCTGAATCCGTGTAACCCGGTAAGGTCCTTTAGAGGTGAGATAGCGCAGGTCGCGCTGCTGGGTTTCCGGATTACAGGAAATGTAAACCACTTTTTGGGGGGAAAGGGCAATCAGTGAGGACAGAAAGGTTCGATCGCTGCCGGCCCTGGGAGGATCCATAAAGACTACGTCGGCCGGCTCTTTTTCCAGAGACATCTCCAGCATGAATTCTCCGGCGTCTCCGGCGCAGAACCAGGCGTTGGAGAGCTTGTTCAGCTTCGCGTTCTCAATGGCGTCTTTTACGGCGTCACGATTCAATTCCACGCCCACAACCTTTTTCGCTCCCCGCTTGGCGGCTACCAGACCGATGGTGCCGATACCGCAGTAAGCGTCAATAACGGTTTCCGAGCCGGTCAGACCGGCGTATTCCATAGCCTTGAGGTATAAGGCCTCTGTTTGCGCAGGATTAATCTGGTAAAACGACTTGGCGGAAATTTGGAATCGGCAGCCGCAGAGAATATCTTGAATTTTTCCAGGACCGTAAAGCACCTTTTCCTGTTCCCCCAGCACCATGCTTGTATACCGGTCATTGAGATTCATTAAAATGGTGGTGATTTCCGGATGGAGTTTTAAGAGGGCCTCGGTAAACCGCTTTTTCGCGGGAAACACCGGCGTGGCTGTCACAAGCACTACCATGATCTGATTGGTGGCAAAGCCCCGCTTTATCAAAACGTGGCGGAGGAAGCCCTTTTGGGTCACCTCATCATAGGGAAGCAGCTTGAAGCTTTTCATCAGCCTTCGGATGGAGCAAATGATCTCATCCGCTTTCGGATCCTCGATCAGGCAGTGATCTACCGGTACGATTCGATGGGTGCTGTCCTGATACACCCCGGAAATGATCTGCTGATTTCGTGCCAGCGCAAAGGCGGCGGAAACCTTGTTGCGGTAGTGATAAGGGGTTTCCATACCGATGATAGGCTCTACTGAGTGGAACTGCTTCAGCAGTCCTTCCACCCTGCGCTGCTTGAATTGCAGCTGCCTGGCGTAATCCATGTTTTGGAGCTGGCAGCCGCCGCATTTCCGAAAAACCGGACAGGCAGGCTCCGGACGCCGCTGAGGAACGGAAGAACCGGAGGGGCTTTGCGGGACAGCCTGATCCTGGGGAGAAAAGCCGCGGCGCGCGTCTTGGTGATCGAAATCCGGCTGGTTTTGCTGTGGGGGAGAGGGCTTCTTTGCTGGGAAGGAGGTTTGATGGGCTCCATTCCGCTGAAAAGGCTGAGACTGCTGATGGGAAGAATGCATCTGATTTTGACGGTTGCCCTGACGCCGCCGGTGGGCGCCGGAAGAAGGCGGGCGCTTTTTATTTTCTTTCATAGGCTCCTCTCTGAGATACCCGGCGGTGCCGGGAAATTTAATCTATAGCCTCAGCGCTTCCCGGAAAAGACAAGCATAGGAAGGCGGGCATGTTACAGCTTTCACGATGGCCGGGTTTTGTTGTATCGGCACGGCAAACACGATGGCGCGCTGCTTGAGAAAACAGCCCCCGGTTTTCCGGGGGCCGGGAAGATTAAGCGGTTTCGATGCTGTTGGCAGACTGGAGGTTCAGCTTTTCCACTGCCTGCTCCCGCATCTTGTATTTAAGGATTTTTCCGGCGGCGTTCATGGGGAAGCTGTCCACAAAGTCCACATAGCGGGGAACCTTGTGCTTAGCCATATGAGAGGCGACATAATCCTTAAGCTCATCCTCTGTCATGGCTTCGCCGGGCTTGAGCACCACGCAGGCCATGATTTCCTCGCCGTACTGCTTATCCGGCACTCCAATAACCTGTACGTCGGACACCTTGGGATGGGTGTAAATGAAATCCTCGATTTCCTTGGGGTAGATATTCTCTCCGCCCCGGATAATCATATCCTTGATGCGGCCTGTAATTTTATAATAGCCGTTTTCGTCCCTGCGGGCCAGATCGCCGGTGTGAAGCCAGCCGTTTTCATCGATGGCCGCGGCGGTGGCCTCCGGCATTTTGTAGTAGCCCTTCATGATATTGTAGCCCTTGGCGACAAACTCACCGTCCACATTATCCGGAAGATCCTCATTGGTCTCGGGGTCCACGATTTTACATTCCACCCCGAACATGGCGGCGCCTACGGTGTTCACCCGGGCTTCCAAGGAGTCGGTGGTCTTGCTCATGGTGCAGCCGGGAGAAGCCTCTGTCTGGCCGTAGGTGATGCAGATTTCCGTCATGTGCATTTTATCGATGACATCCTGCATGACCTTGATGGGGCAGGGGCTGCCCGCCATGATGCCGGTCCGCATGTGGCTGAAATCAGTTTTTTCAAAATCCTCATGGCCCAGCATGGCGATAAACATGGTGGGCACGCCGT
>OHJP01001396.1_pt1 | contig 10297 bp, 9 predicted proteins | sample 1568591 | NCBI WGS metagenome assembly OHJP01 (sample SAMEA3879567, study PRJEB24766) | human gut metagenome | biome: human-associated habitat; feature: feces | place: USA | collected 1985/1987
AGAGCACTTGACTTTTAATCAAGTTGTCCGGGGTTCGAATCCCCGATGTCTCATGTATTGCGGAAAGCCTTGTAAATAGGTTTTCCGTTTTTTATGTGTAGTTCGTGTGCCGGATTGTAAAAAATATCTGAATATGGTATAATTTATTGTAATGTATCTATTTAAATTAAATAATGCTGTATACTATATGATAGAAGTTATTTATTAAAGGAATTGACATGACTCTGCTCCAATTAAGATATTTTATTGAAACAATCCATACTGGAAGCACTCAAAAAGCCGCTGAGAAGCTGAATATTTCACAATCCGCTATTTCTGTATCCATTCGGTCTCTAGAAAAAGAATTGGGATTGACCTTGTTTAATAGAACGTCCCGGGGTCTGGTCTTGACAGAAGAGGGAGAAGAGCTTCTAAAAAGGGGAAGAGCAGTTTTAGAGCAGTTTGACTTGATGATATCAGATATGGAAAAGTATTCTGCCGTCCGCAGGCAGATAAGAATAGGAATGCCGCCTTTAGTGAGTTTAAGTCACTGGCCGGATCTTTTTTGCTGTCTGAATAAGGCCTTTCCAGAGGGAGCTTTCGAAACGGTGCTGGAAACACGACTTATACTTTTAGAAATGCTGAAAACCAATAGGATTGATCTGGCAATTATGAACTCGAGAATGTCGGAAACTGATTTTTCAGGATTGAATTATAAATTTCTTTCTCCGGATGATCAGAGATCCGTGACCATGTCGATTGAAAATCCTCTGGCGGTCCATCAGACGCTTACGTATGCAGAATTGGTCCATGAACCTCTTCTTGGATATCAGAAAGGGGATGAAAAGACGAAAATGCTTCGTAAGCTATATGCTTCCTATGGTGTGGAGCTTCATTATATCCAGGAATGTACACAGCTTTCTGTATTGATTGAGCTGCTAAAGAAAAATGTTGGAATTGCTTATCTAAACGAAAGAGTTATCCGAGATTGTGAGGAACTGGTAAATATCCCTATTTCCGATGCGGGGGACAAAGGGAATTTTTATCTTATATATTCCAGAAAGATATCAGAAAAAATCTGTTGTGTAGTGGCAGATTATTTTAAGAATATAATGAAAAAGCCGGAATCTGTAATATAGAAGATTCCGGCCTTTATATTAGATTTCCTGGTCTCTGTATACCAGGATTCCGTTCTTGATGGTCATCATATTTTTCAGAAACTGATGTCCTGTCTTTATGACTCCTGTATAATCTCCGAATACAACAGGCTCGTTTAAGAGCCGGATGACAGCCAGATTGGCAGGCCGTCCTACAGAAATTTCTCCTTCAGAATCCTCCAGTCCCATCCATTTAGCAGGTATCCTGGTCACACAATCCAGTATACGTGAGAATTCCATCCCCATATCCATATATTTTGACATGATATGGAGAAGATTATAGGAGTTTGGTCTGCGATACAGGCTATTAATAGTTTGATCTGTGCTGATGATATCAGGATAAAAGTGTTCATTTAAGGCCTGTTCCGCTACGGAGAAGGCAAAGTGGGCGTTGGCATTGGCGGCATCCATGAGGACACCACGTTCATGAGCTGCCTGAACGGCTTTAGAGACGCATCCGTTTGGATCAATGACTGTGCTTCCTTTTCCCATGAATACATGGGCCAGCACATCACCCTTACGGAGCAGATTTACCATATCATCCAGGCTTCCAGGAGGATTTGTACAGTGGACCATAATGGGCAGCCCCAATTCTTCAGCAAGGTCAATGGCAGCCTCCAGAGGCTTAAGGCCCAGTTCTCCGGCAATCTCCGCGCCCTGACGTATTTTCAGTCCGATGATTTCTCCTTTATATTTTACGGCCAGCTCCCGTATTTTACCTCGGTCGAATAGGCCTGGATCAATATTTTCATTGATTCTTCCGCTGAGTACACCTGTAGAAGAAACATTGAGAAGAGTCTTGATTTGGAGCCGTGATGAATCTATGACAGCCCTCCTTTTTTCATAATTGGCGGCTCCAGCGCTCCCGCAATCAAGAGCAGCAGTTACCCCAGAGGAAAAACAGGACGCTTCTGCGGAAGTACCAAAGGCAGCCAGTGGATAAATGTGGGTGTGCATATCGATCAGACCTGGGAGTACCATTGCTCCGGACACATCGATTACATTGGTCAGCCGTCCTATAGTTTGTTCATTTTCATGGATAGGACCAATGCAGGCAATTTTCCCATTTTCGATGGACAGGTCTTTCTGAATGGCACTGCTTGTGGCAGAGTCCCAGATAAGTCCATTTTTTAGTATGATCTGATACATAAAGAGTCACTTCCTTCTTAAATATTTAAAAGCTCAGTGTTAAAAACCACCAATGTTTGGGAAGAACAGGAATACAGAGACAACTGCCCCAGCCATTGTAAAGAGTACAAATGGAACGCTGAATTTTAAGGAGTCACTGAGTAATTGTTCAGAGGTTGCATGGGCCATGGCACAAGCTGAGGAACCGGACGGAAGCAGGATCGCACACCATGCCAGTTTTCTTACAACAATCACAAAAGGAACCGGATTCCAGCCAGCAGCAATAGCCATTGCTGCGACGATGGGACAGAGAACCGCGTTGGTGGCGATGTTTGACATCAGTGAAGTCATAATCACTGTGGCGATCATGACGACAAAAAAAGCAAACATAGGAGAAGGATTGCTTCCCATCAGCTTCAGGACTGCATTTCCAAGAATCTCTCCGGCTCCTGATGCTCCAAGGGCATTGGACATGGAAAGAATGCCGATGACCATAAAGGAAGTGGGAGAGCAGACGGAAAGGACCATATCGCGGTTTGGAATCGCCTTTGTGTACAGAAGGATCAGATCTGCAATGATCGGCACGCCGTACACGAAGTTTCCAAGCTGATTGGAAAGAAAGAGTGCGATCATGGTGCCACCGAAGCAGAGATAAACGATGGTCTCATCTCTTTTTGAAAGAGGAGCCTTGGAAGCAGCAGACTTCTTCTGTCCATTGTTTTTTTTGGTCGTGGATAAGATAGCGCGTCCCTTCTGCGGTTGGATCTTATAGCCGATCAGGCACCAGATGAATCCAAACAGGAACATGGGGATTCCCATCTTAAATGGGTCCCACATGGTAACAAGCTGGCGCGCGTCAGTGATCATGCCCTCATAGAAAGCGTTCATAGCGGTATAGCTTACCAGTGCGCTTCCCATGGGAAGTACACCCATAGACATGCCGGCGATACCAGCAATGGGAACGCACAGACGATCGGATGAGATTGCGTTTTCATTTCCAAGAGTAGCAACGAAGGTCATCATCAAAGAAACAGTAACAGCACTTGGGAAGAAGTTACCAAACAGGAAAGCAACTCCAAAAATACAGAGAACAAGAAAAATGCCCTTTTTCCCCTGGAGTGAGTTCAGGATCTCCTGCATTTTTTTTAATAAAGAGGTCCTGGCAAAGGCGGCTGACAGGCCATACATGCCGACCATTAGGAAAATGACTTGATTGGTCAATCCAGAAAAGGCTGCGCCAATGTCTCCCTTATAGTAAAACAGGAATAACAGGATACAGGTCGTAATTCCTGTGATTCCGAAGGACCACTTGTTCATCAGAAGACTGACGATGAAAATTCCAAGAATGATCAATACGATGGTAGATTGTGACATTGTAATTCCCTCCTTCATTTTGATAAAAAATGTGGAAATTTAATACGGAATGCAAAATTTGAAGAAAATTACAAATATATGAGTTTAAAATAACATTTTTTGTCAATAATGCCAAATAGAAAAAATGCTTTGGGATATGAAATTTTTATATTGGATATTTTATGGATCAGGTGCTATCGTAATCAAAAGATGTGGGAATTTTTTATGGATTTGCAGGAAATACATTAAAAATTCGGTGAAAGAAAAGGAGAATTCTTATGGAACTTGCAAAGACATTATCAGTGAGCTCATTAAAAGTCCGTTACTTCGCATTTAATGCCCTGGAAATTAAAATGCCCGATGGAAAGACTCTGGTGGTCGATCCGTGTCTGGAAAAAGAAGGACATTTCAGCTGTGGATATGATGTGGATGACCTGGAGGGGTGTGATTATGTTTTTCTGAACCACTCCCATGGGGATCATGCGGCGTCTCTGGGAAAGCTGTATGATAAGTACCATCCTCTGATCATGGCCCATGCAGTCACCAGCTTTAATCTTGCCAGATTATATGATATTCCTTATATCCGCTTTATTCCGTTTGTAAATGGGGATGAATATGATTTTGACTCCTTTAAGATCCAGGTCGTACCAGGAAGGCACAACAATCTTGTGCCTGGAAATTTTATGGTGCGGCCTTCAGGACGACGGGATGAATTGTGCGGCACCCGGGTCATGAACATGAAGCATGGGTCTGAGCTGGAGAAGGAGCTGGGAGATATGGGGACCATGTATGGAAGTAATTTTCTGCTTACAACTGCCAATAATCTGCGGGTAGGTTTTTATGCGGGAAATGCCGGAATGGAGGATCCACAGGAAAAGAATTTATGGACGAGACTCCGTCCGGATGTTATATTTGCCCATAGAGCCAAATTTACCACAGGGAATTTGTCGGCTTCCCAGAGTGTCCAGAAAATGGCAGATGTTCTGGAGATTACAGGAGCCAGGATTCTGATTCCTATACATATTGAGGACGCGTATTCCGGGAAGTATGATCCAACTGAATACGTATATCAGGTCAATAAGGCCTGTGAAGAAAGAAATATCCTTGGACGCATGATGTTTATGGAACGTGGACAGTGGTATCAGTTCTCCACTATGGTTTCAATGCTTTAAAAGGAAAGAGAAAGAAGCGCGGAAAGTGAAAGTTTCGATCATTAAAGAACCAGAATTTTATAAATCTGTGATCCGGATCATGCTGCCGGTGGCTCTGCAGCAGGCCATCAATATGGGCGTTAATATGATGGATACCATGATGCTGGGCTCCTTTGGGGAGATCCAGCTGTCGGCATCCAGCCTTGCAAATCAGTATTATAATTTTTTTACGATTCTGTGCATGGGGATCATCGGGGGCTCCAGCGTCCTGGCGGCCCAGTACTGGGGAGCAGGAGAAAAAGAGAAGGTAAGGGAAACGTTCAATATGGCGCTTCGGCTTTCTGCGGGTGTGGCGGTGCTGTTTATGATCCTGACCTGGATCTTTCCAGGACCGATCATGTCCATATATACATCGGAAGAGGAGGTCATCGTCCAGGGAATCCGCTATCTGAAGATAACGGCATTTATTTTTGTCATTCATGGGACCAGTCTTGTGGCGGCCCAGCTGATGCGTTCCGTGGGACAGGCTCATCTGGGGCTTATTGTGTCCATCATATCCTTTGTGGTCAATATCGGAGCCAATTATATTTTCATTTTTGGAAAATTTGGAATGCCCAGAATGGAGATTGCCGGAGCGGCGCTGGGAACGCTCATTGCCAGAGGAGCGGAGTTTATTACCACCTTTTTTTATATCCTTGTGAAGGATAAAAGCCTGGGCCTGAGGATCTGTCATCTGATAAAATCACCGTCAGCCGCTTTTTACCGGAGCTATTTCCGGCTGGGAGCCCCGGTTCTGGTCAGTGATTCTCTTTTGGGTCTCGGCGGAAATATTGTTTCTGTTGTCCTGGGGCATATGGGAGCAGCGGTGGTTGCCAGCAACGCCATCTGTCAGGTGGTGGACCGGCTTTGCACTGTGGTCATTCAGGGCGTTTCCAATGCGTCGGGCATCATCACCGGCCAGACCCTGGGAACGGGAAACAGGAAAAAGGCCATGGAGCAGGGAGAAACGTTTTATTTCTTCAGTATCGTATTTGGTCTCTTAAGCTCTCTCCTGGTGTTCCTGTTCGGTCCGCTGACTGTATCTGTTTATACATTAAACCAGGAGACCGTTGTTCTGGTCCATCAGATGATGAACGCGTATGTGGTGATCGTGTTCTTCCAGGCGATCCAGTCAGTGATGACCAAGGGAGTGCTCCGGGGCGGAGGCGATACGAAATTCCTTATGAAGGCAGATATCCTGTTCATGTGGCTGGTTTCCATTCCTCTGGGAGCCGTAGGCGGTCTGGTCCTCCATTGGCCTGCCTGGCTGGTGATGCTGTGCCTCCGGGCAGATTATGTGATTAAATCTGTATGGTGTGTCTCCAGACTTCTCAGCGGGAAATGGATCCATATGGCAGATGGGATCAGTGAAAAGGTATAAAAGAGAAAGCAGCAGGAGCCATTTTTTGTAAGGTCATCAATTATTCGTCGGAACAAACTGCGCCACCCGTCCGGCGAATTCTGCCAGGTTCTGGGTCTGGAGAAGAACGCGTCCGGGGCCGGTGAGCTTTGTGAGGAACAGGCCTTCTCCGCCGAAGAAGATATTTCCAAGGCCCTTTACGGTTTCGATCTCGTAGCGGACACTGCGGTCAAAGGCCACCACATTGCCTGTATCGACCTTCAGGATCTCGCCGGGAGCCAGCTGCTTTTCCACCAGATCACCGTCCACCTCAAGGAACGCAATACCCTGGCCGCTGATATCCTGGAGGATAAAGCCTTCCCCGCCAAAGAAGCCGGAGGAGATTTTTTTCGTGAAGGAGATATTGACATTGACGGAATCCTGGGCGCACAGGAAGGCCCCCTTCTGGCAGATCAGGCCGCCGGTGGCGCTGACATCCAGAGGGTAGATCTGGCCAGCCACAGTGGAAGCAAAGGCAATGAGAGCGCCGGGCCTCTGGGCAGTATAGGTGGCCATGAACAGGGATTCTCCTGCAAACATGCGGCCGATTCCCTTCATGAGGCCGCCGCGGGTGTTGGTGGCCATGGCGATCCCGTCGCTCATCCATGTCATGCCTCCGGACTGGGTAAATACGCTCTCACCTTTCGAATCGAACATGATCTCCACAGCAGGCATTGTGTCACCTACAATACGATATTTCATATGGGTCCCTCCTTTAAGAATGATACATGAATGGCAGCCCATGATCCTCATGATGGCGTGCGGCAGAGGCGGGGCCATACTGTTTTTATCATTCTATCATACAGGCCGCAGGATGAACAGATGGAAACATTTCAAAAACGTTACGCTTTTATTAATTCTTCTGCGGGCACTTGTGTGGATTCCGGGCGGATGTTAGAATGAACGCAGGATGGTGATCAGAATGAGAAAATGGATCATAAATATGGGGATCCTGACAGGGATCTGGCTGACTCTGGCCGGCTGTGGGGCTCCCAAAGCCCAGGTAATCATGGAGGCGGAAACGGCAGCTGCGGATGGGACAGAGACCCAGGCTGGACAGGAGCTGCTGGGAGATCCAAAGGAGAGGGCAGAGGAAACGGTTTCTTTTCTGGAGCAGTTTGAGAGCAGCCTTTCCTTCCAGGATATGGACCGGGAAAGGGCAGCTGCTTACGGCGGTCCCCTGGAGGATTCTTACGCGTTTTACGGACGTGAAACAGAGGACGGGGCAGGCTATGTCCTGGGGATCAAAATACGGAAGGAGAGCCTTCTGGACGGGCTTACGGTGTATGGAGAGGACGATCATATGGAGGCAGTGATCCAGAATGACCAGGACGGTGGCTATGATACCGTTTATGAGCTGGATGGCATATCGGTATTTCTTTCGGGTTCATCCCAGAATGGGGTTTTAAATGAGGTCCTGTATCTGCAGCCGGAGGATCTGGAGACGCCGGAGGAGCTTTTAAATGCCTTTGACCTGGGATACTGCCATGGAGCCGCAGGTGCAGCCTATGTCCGGGATGTGCTGGAGCGGCAGGTCCGCTTTACGCCGCCGGATACTGAGGCATACCTGGCAGTGGAGGTGGAACGGGACGGAGAGCTTTGCACAGAATACGTTCCTCTGACACGGGAGGAGGAGCGGGAGATCCTGGATTCCAAAGAACCGGTCCCTTTGGAGGACGGAGACAGACTGGAGTTCTTTGTGAGCCAGGAAACGTATGAGGAACAGGATATAGACGGTGGCGCGGTCACGGCTCCGGCCCTGCGGATCGCAGAGGAACGATGCGGGTTCCGGCCTTCTTATATTGAGCCAGATATGGACATAGAAAAGAAAGAGGAAACCAGAGAAGAGGCAGAGAAAGAGAACGAAGAGGAAGCCGGAGAAGAGAGCGAAGAAGCCAGAGAAGAAGCCGGAGAAAGGGCCAGGGAGGCCATGGAAAATGGAGAAGCCGATGGAGATTAGAAAAAATAGTTTATTGGAAAAATTAGAAGATTATGGAAAATCGGATTTTTATCCATTTCATATGCCAGGCCATAAAAGACAGGATTTTTTAAACGGTTTTCCGGATCCGTACTCCATCGACATTACAGAAATCGACGGTTTTGATAATCTGCATCATGCAGAAGGGATCTTAAAGGAGTCCATGGAGCGTGCGGCAGAGATCTATGGGGCGGACCAGACGTGTTATCTGGTAAATGGCAGCACCTGCGGGATCTTAAGCGCTGTCTGCGGCTCCACGGCCTGGGGTGGAAAGCTCCTTATGGCCAGAAACTGCCACAAGTCGGCGTATCACGGGCTGATCTTAAACCATCTGGAGCCTGTATATGTGTATCCGTCTTATCTGGAGGGGCCGGGGATCAGCGGAGGAGTCTGTCCTTCAGATGTGAGAAGGATCCTGGAGCAGGATAAAAAGCGGGAGATCCAGGCGGTTCTGGTGGTCTCTCCTACGTATGAAGGCGTCGTATCGGACATTGCAGGGATCGCGGCAGCGGCCCATGAGCATGGGATCCCGCTGATCGTGGACGAGGCCCACGGCGCGCACCTTCCCTTTGGCGGAAAGGAAAACGGCTTTCCGGAGCCAGCGCTGTCCATGGGGGCGGACGTGGTGATCCAGAGCCTCCATAAGACGCTCCCATGCTTTACCCAGACGGCGGTCCTCCATATGAAGGGGGATCTGGCGGACCGGGAAAGGATCTGCCGATATCTGGGGATGTTCCAGAGCTCCAGCCCGTCTTATGTTTTCATGGCGGCTATGGAGCAGTGCATCCGGTTCATGGACGGGGACGGACGCCGGGAGATGGCGGCTTATGGAAAGCGGCTGGAGCGGTTTTTCCAGCAGGTAAAGGATCTTAGGAACTTAAAGGTATTAGACCGGGAGAGGATCGTGGAGGCAGATCATTCCAGAAAAGCCGGAGCAGCTCCCGGAACGGTTTCTGTGTACGGCTGGGATCCCTCAAAGATCGTTATTTCCTGTAAGAGAGTCTGGTTTAAGAACGTCTCTGGGGAAAGGCAGCGGTTAAGCGGAGAGGCTCTGGGAAACATCCTGCGGGAGCGGTATCATCTGGAAATGGAGATGTGTGCGCCGGAATATGTCATTGGAATGACGTCGGTAATGGATACGGAGGAAGGACTTCTGCGGCTGGAAAAGGCCCTCTGGGAGCTGGATCAGGAGTTGGACACAGAGCCGGAAAGCGTTTCCGGCAGAACGGGGGAAGGCCATGGAGACAGAGGGCTTTCTGAGCTTCCACAGCCGCCTCTGCGGCTTTCTCCGGCGGAGGCCATGGAAATGCCCGGGATCAAGAAAAGACTGTCAGAAAGCGCTGGCAGCGTGTCACGGGAATTTATTTATCTGTATCCTCCGGGGATCCCGGTCCTGGCTCCGGGAGAGGAGATCACAGAGGACGTTCTGGAGCGGGAAGCCTGGTATGAAGCTATGGGGCTGTCTGTCCAGGGCCTGGAGGATCCATCCCTTTCCACCATAATAACGGTTGCGGAAAAATAAGGGTTTATGTTACAATGTCAGTCAGTTGGGCCAATATTGCAGCATGGCTCCAGGATTGTACAGCAAAAGAGAACGGAGCGCAGAAAATGGGCAGGATCTTTTATATCATGGGCAAGAGCGCCACAGGTAAGGATACGGTATTTAAGGAGCTTTTAAAGCGGAGGCCGGAGCTTACGACGGTGGTTCCCTATACCACCCGTCCCATCCGGGAGGGAGAGACAGACGGGGTGGAGTATTTTTTTACTTCGTCAGAAAAACTGGAACAGTTTAAAAATTCCGGAAAGATCGTGGAGCTTAGGACGTATGAGACGGTCATGGGGCCGTGGAGCTATTTTACCATGGACGACGGCCAGTTTGATATCCATGGAGAAGGGGACTGTCTGATGATCGGGACCCTGGAATCCTATGAAAAGATGTGCCGGTACTACGGAAACGGGGCGCTGGTCCCGGTTTATATAGAGGTCCCCGACGGGATCCGGCTCCTTCGGGCCGTGAAACGGGAGGGAAAACAGAAAAATCCCAATTACAGGGAGGTCTGCCGCAGGTATCTGGCCGACGAGGATGATTTTTCTGAAGAGCTCCTTTCCAGGC